>Ga0207701_10000456_pt1 | contig 42336 bp, 30 predicted proteins | sample KBSSwiSSwithPhiX_FD_184294 | JGI IMG/M metagenome (GOLD analysis project Ga0207701, IMG submission 184294) | Switchgrass rhizosphere bulk soil microbial communities from Kellogg Biological Station, Michigan, USA, with PhiX - S5 (SPAdes) (version 2) | ecosystem: Environmental > Terrestrial >... | reverse complement strand
ACCAGCACGACGATCACCAGAATGCCGAGGGTTCGTCCCTTCACTGCCATGGGTCACGCTCCTCCTGTCGAGTACCGGGCTCGCACGACTGTATCGCGTCGCTGAGCCGGACGCCGATCACCAGCGGCCGCTTGCGCCGCCACCGCCGCTCATTCCACCGCCAAAGCCCCCGAAGCCGCCGCCACCGCCGCCGCCGCCAAACCCGCCGAAGCCGCCGCCGAAGCCCCCGCCGAACGGGCCGACCCCGCTGCTCCAGCCGCTCCACGGCCCGCCACCCCAGTAGCGTCGGCGCCGTCCGCCGCGCCGCCGGCTCATGATCAGGAGGAAGATGAAGAAGATGATCGCCGGCAGCGGGATCTGCAGCGACGGCCGTCGGCTCGTCGGCGCGGTCCGCTGGACGTCCTGCAGGCTGACGCCGCGTGCGTCGGCGATGCGATTGATGATCCGCGTCACCCCGGCCACCAGGCCGGCGCCGTAGCTGCCGTTGCGGAACTCCGGCAGGATCGTCTCGCGAATGGTCTGTCCGGCAAACCCGTCGGTGATGTACTCCTCGAGGCTGTAGCCGACCTGGATCGCGACCTTGCGGTCCTGAACCGCGACCACCACCAGCACGCCGTTGTCCTTGCCGCGCTGACCGATGCCGGCGCCGCCGTTCTCGAACATCTTCACCGCATACGAGTTGATGTCGCCATACGGCTGGAACGTCGGCACCGTCGCCACGGTGACGACGTCGCCCGTGGCCGTCTGAAGCGCCCTGATCAGCCGTTCGAGTTCCTGCTCGCTGGCCGGATCGATTGCGCGGGCGAAGTCGTTGACGGGAGCCGTCAGCACGGGCGGCGCGGGCTGCGCCCCGGCGCGCAGCGCGCTCGCGACGATCAGGATCCCGGCCAGGGCCAGGCGTCGACGGCTGGTCATCGGCGACGCCATCCGTCGACGTACTCCCAGATCCGTTCCGTGGCGTTGACGTAGCGGCTGAACAGGCCGCTCGGGTCGGCGATGGACCCGGCCGCCGCCTTGAACGACAGAATCTCGCGGATGAGCGAACCCGGCACGCCAATCGTGCGCTCGGCGAACTCGGCCAGCGACGCGTCGCCCCGCTCCGCTCCCCCGGGTCCGGCGACCCCGCGATCAAGCCGCGCGATGTTGCCGAGCAGCGCCCGGAACGCATGCGTGGACGAGGCGACCAGGTAAACCGTCTCGCGCGGATCGCCACCAGCTTCGAGATAGCCCTCGCGCAGATGGATCAGGTGGCTCTTCGCCTGCACCTCGCACGACCGCCGCAGGTCGGCCTCCGCGATGGTGGCCCCGGCAAACGGGTCATGGCCGACGATGGTGACGTGATTGGCCACGATCTCGCCATACTCAACCGGGAAGACGTCGAGGGAGCGGTGGAATTCGGTGCGGGACAGGATCAACGGAACGGCCAGCCCGATTTCCCGCCAGCGGTGCACTGCCGGGGCACAGGCGTTGAGGTCCGGGAAGGTCACTTCGTCCACCAGCGCGAGCGTGTGCAACAGCTGATCCGGACCAACGAGGCCGTAGGCGACCAGCGCCTCGAGCCGCGATCCGAAAATTCTCTTGAGATCTGCGGCCAGCGTGTTACCCGCCGTCCGCTGATCCGCGCTCATCGTCGGCGGCATCGGGGCGTCCATCCGAGCATTATCTGCGATTGCCGAACGTTCCACCGACCGAGCTGATCCGGTGGCTGCTTCCTTCCGACCGCTGAGCCCGAACCACGGCGATTGACATTCCGGTGCTGCGCCGATGGAATGGGCGGGCATGCAGCTGCGCAAGCTGAACCTGGGGTGCTTCGGCGGTGGAACCGGTCTCCCGAGCCTGCTCGGCGGCTTGAAAACCAATCCGTGGCTCGAAGTGCACGCGGTCGTGACGATGTTCGACAGCGGTGGCAGCTCCGGACAGCTGCGCGACGAGCTGGGCGTCCTGCCCCCTGGGGACGTGTTGAAGTGCGCTCTGGCCTTGGCCCGGAACGAGCGTGAGGCGCGGCGTGTGCTCCTGTCGAGGCTGCCGATGCCCGAGCACGAGCGGCTGCGCGGCCACACGGGCGGCAACCTGCTGCTGTCGATGATGGAGCAGTACAGCGGCGACTTCCTCGCCGCGGTCGATGGATTGCGCTCGTTGCTGGGGTGCGCAGGCCGGGTGTGGCCGGTCAGCACCGAACAGGCGAGCATCTGCGCGGAGTACGGCGACGGCTCGCGCACCCGCGGTGAGGTCGAGGTCGACGCCGGGCAGAGCAGCGGCCATGCGATCTCGCGCCTGTGGCTCGAGCCGGCCGCACAGATCCGTGAGGCGACGGCCAGGGCGATCCGCGGGTTCGATGCCGCGGTGATCGGGCCCGGCAGCTTCTACACCAGCCTCATGCCGATCTTCCTGGTGCGCGGCGCAGCCGAGGCTATCCGTGAAATGTCCGGGCCGATCATTCTGGTCGCGAATCTCCTGACGGAGGGGCGCGGCATGTGGCAGTTCACGGCCGGGGAAGCCGTGCGGCTCCTAAGCGACGCGATCGGGCGGCCGATCGACGTGGTCGTGATGAACACCGCGCAACCGGCCCCCGAGAACCTCGAACGCTACCGGGCCGAGCACAAGACCCCGCTCGCGTTCGGCGACATTCCCGCGCACTGCGAGGCGGTCACCGGTGAGTTCTGGTGCGGCGACATCGCCCGGCACGACCGGCGGCGTCTCGCCCAGGCCGTCTGGGCGGTGCTGGCGCGCCGCTTGATGTAACCCGCGCCGCTGTTACGATGGCGGCTGCGCCGCCGCGCACATCACGCTCATGTCCCTCCTCACGCTCGATCATGTCTCGCTGGCCTATGGACACTTGCCGCTCGTGGAGGACGCCGATCTCCGGATCGAGGCGGGAGAGCGCATCTGTCTGATCGGCCGCAACGGGACCGGCAAGTCGTCGCTGCTGCGCGTCATCTCGGGCGAGACGCCGCCCGACGGCGGGGTCATCTGGCGGGCCCCAGGACTGCGCATCGCACGGCTGGATCAGGAGGTGCCCGGGAGCCGCGATCGCACCGTGTTCGAAGAGGTCTCTGACGGCCTGGGCGAGCTCGGCGCGCTGGTCGCCGCCTATCATCACGCCGCCATCGACGCCGCCTCAGGGCCGGCGGCGCTCGAACGGCTCGGTGTGCTTCAACACCAGCTCGAAGAGCGCGACGGCTGGCGCCTCGAACAGAAAGTCGAGCTGATTGTTTCGCGCCTCGATCTCCCGGCCGATCGACGGATGGGCGAGCTGTCGGGCGGGTGGCGCCGGCGCGCCCTGCTCGGCAAGGCGCTGGTGTCGTCGCCCGACCTGCTCCTCCTGGACGAGCCCACCAATCATCTCGACATCGAGGCCATCCGCTGGCTCGAGTCACACCTGCGTGACTACGGCGGCACGCTGCTGTTCGTCACTCACGACCGGGCCTTTCTCGACGCGCTGGCGACGCGGATCATCGAGCTCGATCGCGGCCGGCTGACCTCGTGGCCGGGCAGCTACGCGGCGTACCTCGATCGGAAAGCGGCAGCGCTCGACAACGAGGCCCGCGATCTCGAACGCCTGGACAAGAAGCTGGCGCAGGAGGAAGCCTGGCTGCGCCAGGGGGTCAAGGCACGGCGCACCCGCAATGAAGGGCGCGTCAAGGCCCTCATGGCGCTGCGCGAGGAGCGCGCCTCGCAGCGGGCCCGGCTCGGCCAGGTGCGCATGTCGATTGATGCGACGCAGACGTCCGGCAAGCTGGTGTTCGAGGCCGAGGACGTCAGCAAGTCGTACGGCGGCACGCCAGTGATCCAGCACTACTCACAACGCATCCTGCGCGGCGATCGCGTCGGCCTGATCGGGCCGAACGGCTCGGGCAAGACGACGCTGCTGCGCTTGCTGGTGGGAGAGCTGGAACCCGATCGCGGCACGATCAAGCGCGGCGCACGGATCCAGGCCGCCTACTACGATCAGCAGCGCGAGCAGCTCGATCCCGACCGCACCGTCGTGGACATCGTCGGCGACGGGAACGACACGGTGGTCATCAACGGGCAGCCGCGCCACATCATCGGGTATCTTGCCGACTTCCTGTTCCCGCGCGAGCGCGCGCTGTCGCCGGTCCGAGCCTTGTCGGGCGGGGAGCGGAACCGGCTCCTTCTCGCGCGGCTGTTTGCGCGGCCGGCCAACCTGCTGGTGCTCGACGAGCCGACCAACGATCTCGACATCGAGACGCTCGAGCTGCTGGAGGAGCTGGTCGGGGACTTCGAAGGCACCGTCCTGCTCGTCAGCCACGATCGCGTGTTCCTCGATCGGGTCGTCACCAGCACGCTCGCCTTCGAAGGCGGTGGCGTCGTCACCGAGTATGTCGGCGGCTGGGCCGACTACCTGCGGCAGAGTGCCGCCGCTCAACGCGCGAGTCAGCCGTCCGAGAGCAAGGCGATGCCGCGAGCCGCCGTCGTCACGTCGCCTCCTGCGGCGGTCGCGGCGACTGCTGTCAAGCGGAAGCTCTCGTACAACGAGCAACGCGAGCGCGAAACGCTGCCCGCTCGAATCAGCGCCCTGGAGGAAGAGCAGCGTACGTTGCGCGCGCTGTCAGAGTCGGCCGAGTTCTATCGTGAGCCCGCCGAACGGATCCGCGAGACCATCGCGCGGCTCGAGGCGATTGCGCCGGAACTCGAAGCGGCTCTCGAAAGGTGGATGGAGTTGGAGGAGAGGGGGTAAGCGGGGAACATCGTCGGTTCATGAGGTTCATGCGGTTCATGGGGTTCATGGGGTTGATGCGTGCAGGGTTCGAGGTTCAGGGTTCAAGGTTCAGCGAGGGCCGAACGCCGAACGCCGAGCGCCGACCGCCGGAGCCCTGAAGCGTGGAGCCTGAAGCCTAGAGGAGCCCTCCGATGCGGGTCGGCGTGAACTATCCGTGGGTCGACTACGGCTGGGACTTCGGGGTCGCGCCGCCGTCGTGGCGCGGGCATGACGACGATCCGCGGTGGATGAGCGTGATCGATGAGGACCTGCGCCGCTTTCAGGCGCTCGGCGTCACCGTGCTGCGCTGGTTCATTCTCGCCGACGGCCTGACGTATGGCAGCGGCACCGGCGCACCCTGGCTGGATCCGCTGACCGGACGCTGGCACTTCGATGCGCCGCGGCTCAGCGCCGAGGCGCTGGGGCACTTCGAGACGCTGCTGCTCCGTATCGAGGCGGCCAACCAGAGTGGGGCCGAGCCGCTTCAACTCCTGCCCGTGCTGATCGATTTTCACTTCTGCGAAGCGGGTGCGATGCCCGTCACCGTCGACGACGCGGTGGATCCTGACTGGGTGAAGGGCGGGCGTGCCGAGGCGATCGCGGAGGCGGCCAATCGTCAGCGGTTCTTCGACGGAGTCCTCGATCCGCTGCTACGCGTCTCGCAGGCGCACGCCGGGGCGATCATCGCGTGGGAGCTGATCAACGAGCCGGAATGGATCACGAGCGGCTGGCACCCAGACGGCCAATCCACGCATCCGGTCGACGCCGCGGCCATGACGTCGTTTCTCGCGGAAGGCAAGTCCCGGATCCGTCAGTTCGCGATCAAGCCGACCATCGGGTTCGCGATGATCGACACGCTTCGCCGCACCGGCATCACCGCGGAGATCAACCAGTTCCATCACTACCCGAACGGCGCCCGGGCCTTGGAGCGGCATGTCTTCGACCCGCGCGCCCCGGGCATCGTCGGCGAGTTCGCCACGGCCGCGACCGATCGGTGGCCGGAGCTGCCGCGCGATCGACAGACGGTGCTGGATCGATTGCAGGTCGCGTCGTCGTGCGGCTACCCGCTCGCCGTGCCGTGGTCGTATCGGGGCGTGGACCGTCACACCGCCTGGACGGCGGAGGTCGAGCGCGATCTCATGGCCTTCGCAGGCCGACAGGCGAGGAGGCCGGCCGCGATGCCGGTCGACTTGCCGGAAGCCAGCCTTGGCGACGTTCGCGCCGTCGGCACTCCCTCACAGTCGCGGTGCGCCGCAGAGACGTCGTCCGGCACGCGTTGCCGGCGCCGCCCCGTTGCCGGCAGCACCCGCTGCTGGCAGCACCAGCCGGATCATCGCGCGGTCAGGATCTCTCGAAGGAGGCGGTAAAGAGCGCCTCTATGGCGCGCTTGCCATTGTCGTGGATGCCGCGGGTACCGGTGCCGGTGAAGTGCGGATGGCTGATCACCGGCGTGTCAGTCCGTGCCGACCACGCGTCCCCGGCCCACTCGAACCAGCCGTCCTTCTCTTGATCGAAGACGAACAGCGGCTTGTTGCACAGCTTGGCGAACTCGGCGCCCCAGCCCGTTCCACCGCGCACCGTGCCATCCTCCTGGATGACGCCGATGACGTAGATCTCCTGGCCGTTGTTGACCTGATACCAGAGCGACTGCAGGACCTTGCGAATGAGCGGACTGTCCGTGTAGCGGCGGTGCATCAGCCGCGAGACGTAGGCCAGGCTGACGTCACCAGCCTGGAGCTCCTCGTGATTCAGCACCCGCACGCCGCGCCGGCGCGCTTCGGTGTGCCCCTCGAACGTGAAATTCACTTCCTCGATGCCATGACGCTCGGCGCACGCGCCGAACTCCGCCTCTGCGCCCGGGGCGCCGCCGCTGAACAGGATGAAGTCAGTTTTCTGCATGATCACGCACGCCGTCAGGAGGTCCGCGCCGATCTACGCGGACGGTTTCGCTCGCTTCTTCGCGGCGGTGGCTTTCGGGGCCGCGACCCTACGCGCGCCGCCTTTCGCGGCGGCGGTCTTCGAGGCGGTCTTCGGGGTCGTCTTCCTGCTTGCTGTCTTGGCCGGGCGCGCCGATGTCGCGGCCTTCGTTGACGCCGGCGCGGCGCTCGGAGCGCTCGCGCGACCGGCTTTCAAGGCCGCAGCCTTGGCGATGATTGCTTCCAGCATCTCGCCGGCCTCGCCTCCCTTGGCCGGCCGATGCGATTGCCACACGTCCGGCTTGTCGGCCGCCAGGATGTCCTCGAAATCACCATTGCTCTTGACGCTGCGCGGCGCGAACTCGGCGATGTCGAGGTCACCGGCCCACTCGTCCTTGTGTTTGATCAGCAGCCAGCTGCGGTCGCCGCCGCCGCTGCCGCGCGATCCCCAGCGGCCGCCGGTGCGGACCAGCACCCATGACCCTTTGAGCTTGTAGCCGTCGAGGGTGAACTTGAGATCCCCCTTCTTCAAGGCCGCGTCGACGTCCTCGGACTCCGGCGTCCACGTCCCCTGGTCCCAGAGCATCACGATGCCGGCGCCGTAACCTTCCGGGATGACCCCTTCGAAGGTGCCGTACTCGTAGGGATGATCCTCGACGTGCATCGCGAGCCGCTTGGTCTTGGGATCGAGCGAGGGCCCTTTCGGCACGGCCCAGGACAGCAGCACGCCTTTGTGTTCGAGCCGGAAGTCGTAGTGCAGGTGGCTGGCCAGGTGCTTCTGTACGCAGAAGAACAGCCCCGACCCCGATCGCCCTTTAGAGGCACGCGCCGCGGCGACCTCGGGATCGCCGGCCGGTTCCGGCGTGCTCGTGAAGTTGCGCTTCTGTTTGTATTTCTCGAGGACCATGAGGACCGCCCGTCAGTGACTCGTCTCGGTCAGGCGCCGGATCGGTTTGACCAGCACCAGGAGCACCAGGCCGGCGACGATGCCGAAGGCGGCCACCGCGCCGAACAGGTTTGGCAGCGGCCACGATTCGTAGAAGGAGGACACCCGTCCGCCGATGTAGTTGCCGACCGAGGTCGCCAGGAACCACACGCCCATCATCAGGCCGACGATGCGAACCGGCGCGAGCTTGGTCATGGCGCTGAGGCCGACCGGGCTGAGCGTGAGCTCACCGCAGGTGTGCAGGAGGTAGACGACCGTCAGCCACATGGGGCTGACCTGCGCGCCGTTGGCCGAAAGTTGTGCGGCGACGACGAGGACCGCGAAACCCGCACCGACCAGGATCAGGCCGATGCCGAACTTGGTGGGGCTTGACGGATCGTTCTTTCCCATTCGCAGCCAGATCCACGCGAAGACCGGCGCCAGCATGAACAGGAAAGCGGAGTTCATCGACTGAAACCAGCTGCTCGGAAAGTTCCAGCCGAACACCGACGTGCGCGTGCTGCGATCGGCGAACAGATTCAGCGTCGAGCCGGCCTGTTCGAACGCCGACCAGAACAGCGCGGCGGCAACGAACAGGATGGCGATGACATAAAGGCGGCGGCGCTCCGCCGGCGTCCACTCGCCGGCGAAAAAGAGCCACCCGAAGAAGCCGAGGGTGAGGAACAGCAGGAAGTAACCGGCCGCGTCGGCCAGCTGCGCGGCGGTGATCGGAATCGTCCCGGTCGCCATGCCGACGCCGAGCACCGCGAGCACGATGAACGCCAGGCTGCCCCAGATCGTCGCGTTGCGCCGCAGCGCGGCGGCCGCGCTCGGCGAGGCGGCTGGCGTCGGGTGCAGGCCGGCCTCCCCAAGGTACTTAGCCCCTGCCAGGTATTGGATGATGCCGACCACCATTCCCACACCCGCAGCGGCGAAGCCGAGATGCCAGTTGATCTTCTGCCCCAGGTACCCGCAGACGAGCGGCGCGAAGAAGGCCCCGAGGTTGATCCCCATGTAGAAGATCGAGAACCCGGCGTCGCGGCGCTGGTCCTCGGGCGAATAGAGCTGACCGACGATCACGCTGACGTTGCCCTTCAGCAGGCCGGTGCCGAGCACGATGAGGAACAGCCCTAGATAGAAGGTCGTGGTGACGGGAAAGGCCATGCTGAAGTGGCCCATCGCGATGAGGATCGCGCCATAGAGCACCGCGCGGCGCTGCCCGATGAGCCGATCGGCAATCCAGCCGCCCGGCAGGCTGGTCATATAGACCATCGACGTGTAGAGGCCGTAGATCGCCCCGCCGCGGGCTGCATCCAGGCCCAGGCCACCCGCCGCCAGCGGGGCCGTCATATAGAGAAGGAGCAGGGCGCGCATCCCGTAGAAGCTGAAACGCTCCCACATCTCGGTGAAGAAGAGCGTGGACAGCCCGCGGGGATGCCCGAAGAAAGCGCGATCGAGTGGAACCGTCGCCGCCCGCCCCAGCGTTTGCGAATCCAGCGGCAGCGCTCCGGCGACGGGATCGGACATGGCATCAGCATACGACACTCAGGACTCGACACACGGGGCTCCGACTCGGGACTATCTATGCAGGGAATTGGCGAATGAAGCCCGGTACGGCTGATCGCTGGACTTCGATATGCTGAGACCTTGATGCCATCTGTCCTGCTCATCTCCACCTATGACCTCGGGCGTCAGCCCTTCGGACTCGCCTCGGCAACGGCAGCACTGCGGGCCGCAGGAGCGGAGGTCGCCTGCGCGGACCTGTCGCGGGACCGGCTCACGCCGGAGCAGGTGGAGGCGGCCGACATCGTGGGCTTCTTCCTGCCCATGCACACGGCGACGCGGCTGGCCGTGCCGGTCATCGCCCGGGTGCGAGAGCTCAATCCAACCGCGCGGCTCTGCGCGTTCGGACTCTACGCTCCGATCAATATCGGGTGGCTGCGCGAGCGCGGGGTGGACCACGTTCTCGGTGCCGAGTTCGAGGACGATCTCCAGCGCCTGGTGACGGGAGGTGCGTCCGAGGTGGATCCGACGGTCGTGCCGCGGGTGACGTTTCGCGTCCCCGCCCGTGACGGCCTGCCGGTCCTGGCGCGTTACGCCACGCTGCGGATCGACGGCGAGACGAAGGTCGTCGGGTACACCGAGGCGAGCCGGGGCTGCAAGCATACGTGCCGGCACTGCCCGATCGTGCCGGTCTACGACGGCCGTTTCCGGGTCGTGCCGGTCGATCTCGTGCTTTCCGACGTGCGGACGCAGGTCGCGTCGGGCGCGCGCCACATCACCTTCGGTGATCCCGACTTCTTCAACGGGATCCGCCATGCCATGGCCGTTGTCCATGCGCTGCACGCCGAGTTTCCCGACCTCTCGTACGACGTCACGATCAAGATCGAGCACCTGCTGAACCATGCCGACCGGCTGCCCGAGCTGACTGCAACGGGCTGCGCGTTCGTCACGAGCGCGGTCGAAGCGGTCGATGACGGCATTCTCGAACGGCTGGCCAAGGGGCACACGCTCCGCGACTTCGAAACCGCCGTGGCGCGCTGTCGTGAGGCCGGCCTGTCGCTCGCTCCGACCTTCGTTGCCTTCACGCCCTGGACGACGATGGAGGGATACTGCGCGCTGCTGCAGACGATCGATCGGCTCGGGCTGGTGGACCAGGTGGCGCCGATTCAACTGGCCATCCGCCTCCTGGTGACCGCCGGCTCCCGACTTCTCGACCTGCCCGACATCGTCGGACTCGCCCCGGTGTTCGACGCGGAAACGATGACCTACCCGTGGCGTCACCCGGATCCCGCGGTCGATCGGCTCCACGCCGACGTGGCGCGCATTGCCGGCGATCGCGGCTCGGACAGCCGGCGCGAGACCTTCGACGAGATCTGGCGGGCCGCGCACCAGGCCGCCAGCCTAGTTCCGCCGGCGCGCGCGCTGAGCATCGCGAGCGCCGGACCGATCGCCTACATGAGCGAGCCGTGGTACTGCTGCGCCGAGCCGACGCCGGCTCAGGAAGCGCTCATCTGATCATGCGGGCGGCCGCTGACGAGACCGGTGCGCCGAGGGTCCTCATCCTCTCGGCAACAACCGGTTATCAGCTGCGGTCGTTCAACGACGCCGCGGATCGACTCGGGATCGCCCTGGCCTTCGCGACCGACCGATGCCATGCCCTCGATGATCCGTGGCAGGACCAGGCGGTCCCGGTGCGGTGGCATGAGGAGGAGGCCTCCGTCGCGCGCGTGCTCGCCGCCAACGCGGAGCGGCGCTTCTCGGGCGTGCTGTCGGTGGGGGATCGGCCGGCGCGGCTCGCCGCGCGGGTCAGTGAGGCCCTGGGTCTGCCGGGACACTCCCCGGAGTCCGTTGTCGCCGCGACCAGCAAGCTGCGCGCTCGGCGCCGCTTCCAGGCCGCCGGCCTGGCGACGCCGTGGTTTTTGGTTGTCCCGGAGACGGTCGCTGCGGTCGATATCGCGCGTGACCCGCAGGTGTCGTATCCCTGCGTCGTCAAGCCGACGGCATTGTCCGGCAGCCGGGGTGTGATTCGCGCGGACACGCCAGAGGAGGCCGCGGCGGCGATCAAACGCATCCGCTCGTTGCTGGCCCGTCCTGACATCCGCGCGCTCCGCACGCCGGGCGGCGACCAGATCATCATCGAAGGCTTCATCCCGGGCCGCGAGTACGCGGTCGAAGCGCTGATGACCGGCCGCCGTCTGCAAACGCTGGCGATCTTCGACAAGCCCGATCCGCTGGACGGCCCGTTCTTCGAGGAGACCATCTACGTCACGCCGCCGCTCCTCGACGAGCGCGAGGAGCGCACGATCCTCACGACAGTGGAGCAGGCGGTCGCCGCCCTGGGGCTCTTCCACGGGCCGGTGCACGCCGAGTGTCGAATGGACGCGGGACGGGTGGTGATGCTCGAGATTGCTCCGCGTCCCATCGGCGGTTTGTGCTCGCGCGTACTGCGTTTCGTCCGTGGCGCGTCGCCCGACCCCGCACCGATCTCACTGGAGGAGCTGCTGCTGCGCCACGCGATGGGCGAGGACGTGACGTCGTGGCGGCGCGAGGCGGAAGCGGCGGCGGTGATGATGATTCCCATTCCGCGCCGCGGACATTTGCGGCGGGTCGAAGGGGAGGAGCTGGCGCGCGCGGTGCCGCTCATCGCGGACGTGCGTATCACGGCACGTCAGGATCAACTGCTGGAGCCACTGCCCGAAGCGGGCAGCTATCTCGGATTCATCTTCGCGCGGGCGTCGACTCCGTCCGCGGCGACGGAGGCGCTGCGTGACGCCCACACCTGCCTCTCGTTCGTGATCGACGCACCGATCGGCGTGCGCCCCGCTTGAGGCGGGACTACTTCGCCTGTTCCGGCACGTAGCCGGGGGGAAGCGCGGCCCCTTCGCCGAAGAAGAACTCCTCCATGTGTTTCGCGACCAGCTGCTGGGCTTCTTTCTGCCACGGCATCAGCCGGTACTCATTGAGGATCATCTTCATGCGCTCTTCCCAGAGCTTCCACGCCTCCGCCGAGACGTTGGCGTAGATCCGCTCGCCGAGCGGCCCGGGCCAGGGCTGCTTCTCGAGTCCGGGCAGCTCCTTCTGGAACTTGACGCAGAACACCTTGCGGGTCGACGCATTGCCGGGTGGCGGCGTCGGAGGAGGCGGATCGCACGTGGCCATGCAGCGATATTAGCAGAGGGCCGTTGTAGGTATCCCATCCCCACATTCAGGTCGGCTACAGTGTAGCGATTCACTTCAACCTGGGCTGCCAGGCTGACGGACGCTCGCGCATCCTGCAAATAGACAAGGATTTGCGGGCAACGAGGGCACGCCGACCAAGAGGGCTGTGGCATACCGTTTGATACCAGAGCTTCCAGAGAAGCTGTCCAGTCCAGGAGGTGTGATGCCGTTTTCCGACCGCCCGCGCTTCTCGGTGAGCGACGACGACGCTCCGGACGATGCGCCGGACCTCCCGACGGACGAACCGCAACCAGCCCCGGTCCAGGACCCTCCGGCGGAGCCGGATCCGACACCGTACGTCGTCGGGGCCCTGTGATCGTCGGCCCATTCCCAGCGAGGGAGCGAAATGAACGATTTTGATCACGCACGCAACGCCAGCGAGCGCAGGGAGCGTCGCGGGTTTGCCTCCATGTCACCGGAAAAGCAGCGTGAAATTGCCAGCAAGGGCGGGCGCGCCGCGCACCAGAAGGGCACTGCTCACGAGTGGACGTCCGAGGAGGCCCGGTCGGCCGGCCGCAAGGGTGGACAGATCAGCCGAGGTGGCCGTGGCCGACTCGTCGAAAATCCAGTTGCTGATGCTCCGCACCAGTCGGAGTACAATGTGCCGGGCAATTCTGAGCGCGGGGAGTAGTTGACACGGGAGGCGGAGCGTATGCGGAAACGGGTAGCGGTGGCGATGGTGGTGGCGCTTGCCGGGGTCGCCGTAGCGTCGGCCCAAAGCACGAGCGGGCAGACACCTTCGGCACCCTCGGGAGCGGCGGCCTCACAGTCGACTCCAGCGAAGACGTCGGAGCCGGGCGACACGCGTCCGGCAACGACGACCTTCATGGGCGACACGGGGCTCTGGTTCGTACCTACAGGTGAAGTGCTGCCGGCCAAGAGGTGGTCCGGAAGCGCCTACTTAGTGAACTACGACTACAACCAGGGCTTCACCGACGTCGCCAACTGGCCCGCGACGTTCGCCTTCGGTGTTGGCGGTCGGGCGGAAGTGTTCGGTGCCTTGCAGGTCCTCCGCCGCATCGATCGCGACGTCCGTCCGCTCTTCCTGCCGTCACAGCCCGAAGCCGGCGGCGTGGTCAATGACTACCCGTTCGTGCGGCAGGGCTGGTCGGGTAATCAGATCGGCGATCTGTGGCTGGGGACGAAGGTCAACCTGCTCACACAGGCCCACCAGAACCCGGTGGGGCTGGCGATCCGCGGGATGGTGAAGATCCCGACCGCGAAAGATGACGGCGAAGGGGTGGGCACCGGCAAGGTCGACTTCGAGTTCGACGGCATCGTCAGCAAGGAAATCAACCGGCGCGTCGAGGTGTCAGGGTTCGGCGGGTGGATCTTCCGCGGCGATCCGAATGACTTCGACCTCTCCGACGGGTTCCGCTGGGGCATCGGAGCGGGGTTCCCGAGCCGGGCGCATCTGCGCCTCACGACGGAGCTCCACGGCGAGCAGTACTTCGATGATTCGGTCACCTACACCGGCACCGGGTTGATTGCCGACGACGGCTCGCTGCCGCCATCGATCACGCCGATCAACTCGCCACTCCACGGCACAGTCGGCCTGACGTGGCAGGCGAAGAACTGGTTCGCGGGCACTGCGATCGACTGGAACTTCAAGGTCGATGGTCGCAGCGAGTTCGGCGCGTTCGAGGATCGCACCGGGGACGGCGCGGGCTTCCAGCTCCGCATCGGCTATCACCCCGGAGTGCGGGTCTACAATCCGCCCCCGCCGCCAGTCGTCGCCGCGCCAGAGCCGCCACGTCCGCCCGCGAACCGTCCGCCAACGGTGACCGCGCGTTGCGAACCCTGCACGGTGGAAGTAGGCAAGACGTCGACCGTGACGGCGGACGCGAGCGACCCCGACGGCGATCAGCTGACGTATCGCTGGACGGCTCCGACCGGCACCTTGACGACGGCAACCGCCCGCCAGACGCCGTGGACCGCGCCGAACCAGGAAGGCCCTGTGCAGCTCACCGTCCAGGTCAACGACGGCAAGGGCGGCACTGCCGACAGCTCGGTGACCATCCAGGTGATTCGTCCGGCGGTCAAGGAGATCGTCTTCGAGGACGTGCACTTCGACTTCGACCGCTACTCGCTGCGGCCGGAAGCGACGCGCGCGCTCGATGAGGCGATCAAGAGCCTGCAGGACAACCCTGGCCTCCGCATCGAGATCGAAGGCCACACCTGCAACATCGGCACGGCGGAATACAACCTGGCGCTGGGCGAGCGCCGCGCGAATGCCGTGCGCGACTACCTCACCAGCCGCGGGATCGGCGCCGATCGGCTCCGTACCGTCAGCTACGGCGAGGAACGGCCGAAGCACGACAACTCGCGCGAAGAGACCCGGCGGCTGAATCGGCGTGCCGCGATGGTGGTGCGCGTCCAGCAATAGGGTGACGACGTGCGATTCGTACACCTGTATCTGATTGGCTACGCCATCCTGGTGCTCGGCGCCCTCGCCGCGCTCTGGAATGGCGGTATCCTTCAGCGGGTGTCGGGCACGTGGATCGCCATCGCCCTGGTGATTGCCGCGGGCCTCGGGGTGATGCTGGCGACGACCGCCGGAAAGCCTGCAATCACCCGCGAATAGGCTATTCGCAATCGACCGGAGCACGACACGGCCGGGGTCGCTGAACACGACTCCGGCCGTTCTCTTTTCACCCTCGTTCCCATTGGCGCGGCCTCCGGATTCTTGGCACAAGACGTGATACGCAGGTGGCATGAAGCGCCTCGCCTGAGTGACGTCTGTGATCCCATCCAGCCTTCGACCGTCCCTGATTGCGCCAGCCCTCCTGGCCACGCTCGTGCTGGCTCTCACCGCCTGCAAGGAGGACAGCGGCATCAAGGTGACCCGCTTCTCCTTCGTCGGGGTGCAAGCGGTCACCGAGGCACAGCTGCGCTCGGTCCTGGCGACGGCGCCGAGCTCGAAGCTGCCATTTGGCCCCAAGCAGTATTTCAGCCGCGACCAGTTCGAGGCGGACTTGAAGCGGATCCAGGCGTTCTACCTCGATCGCGGGTTTCCTGACGCGAAGGTCACCTCCTACGACACGCAGCTGAGTAAGGACCAGTCGTCGGTTGCGATCACCGTCACCATCTCCGAAGGCGAGCCGCTTCGGGTCGAACGCGTGGCGCTGGAGGGGCTGGAGGTCCTGCCGCCCGAACACTTCCAGGCACTCGAAGCGAACCTGGCGCTCAAGGCCGGGCAGCCGTTCGATCGGGCGGCGCTGCAATCGAGTCGTGAGGCCGCCCTCGACGAGCTCAAGGATCACGGCTATCCCTACGCAACCGTGAAAGTCGTGGAGGAGAACGGGGCGTCGGACCGGCAGCGGGTGGTGACCATTCATGCCGAGCCCGGCCCGCTGACCCACTTCGGGCGGATCGAGATCAGTGGAAACGAGAGCGTCGAGGATCGGATCGTGCGCCGGCAGCTGACGTTCAGGCGGGGCGACCTGTTCCAGCAAAGCAAGGTCGTGGACAGTCAGCGGCGCCTCTACACACTGGAGCTGTTTCAGTTCGCCAGCGTCAAGGCGGATACAACCGAGCAGGCGACGGAGATTCCGACCAAGGTGGTCCTGAAGGAAAGCAAGCACCGGAAGTTCAACTTCAGCCTCGGATACGGGAGCGAGGAACGGGCCCGCGCCGAGCTCGATTACCGGCGGCTCAATTTCCTTGGCGGGGGGCGAATCGGGCAGGCAATCGTTCGCTACTCCGGCCTCGACCGGGGCGTAAAGCTCAACCTCACAGAGCCGTACTTCCTGAGCCGCAATTACGCCCTCACGTTCTCAGGACAGTTCTGGCACTCCGACGAACCGGCCTATGTGCTGGATACCACCGGCGGACGGGTGACGGTCACGCGCCGTTTTGGGCGCGCCTCGGGACCGCTGTTCGGGCCGAGCAAGAACGCGCAGACCAGCCTGTCGTTCACTTACGCCAACGAATACGAGAGCTCCCGGATCACCGAGGAGGCACTTGCCGACCTGTCGTTCCGTGACGAGCTCATTGCGCTGGGGCTGAACCCCACCGGAATCGGGCAGGAGGACCCCGGCGTCACGAAAGGGCTGCGCTCCGCGTTCTTCCTGGACGCCGGACGCAACACCACCGGTAATTTGTTGGATGCGCGCCAGGGTTACGTCTTCACTGTCCATGCGGAACGGGCCGGCGGGTTCCTACAGGGAGACTACGATTACACCGAGCTGACCCTCGAGGGTCGCTACTACATCCCGGTGGGGAGCCGTGCGGTGTTGGCCGTGCGAGCCAGGGGTGGATCGATCGGCGGGCTGGGCGGCGGCGACAACGATGTGCCGGTCCCATTCTTCAAGCGGTACTTCCTTGGCGGCTCCACCAACCTGCGGGGCTGGGGGCGGTTCGACGTGTCGCCATTGAGCGGCTCCGGCCTGCCGATCGGCGGCAAGACCACGATGAATTTCTCGACCGAGCTCCGGATGCCGGTATTCGGCAACCTGGGCGGGGTCGTGTTCCTCGACGGCGGCAACGTCTGGCTCGGCTCCTGGGACTTCAACCTCAACAACATGCGCTATGACGTCGGGCCCGGCCTGCGCTACGACACGAAGGTCGGGCCGATCCGCGTCGATCTCGGCTACCAGCTCAATCCGATTCCGGGGTTGCTGGTGAACGGCAAGCCCGAGCCGCGCCAGTTCCGGCTGCATTTCAGCATCGGCCAGGCATTCTAGCCTCGCGCGAGACATGGGAGACAGAAGCGGACGATGCTGAGTATCCGTCGCGGGCTGCAAGTCCTGGCCTTCGTGGGCACGCTGCTGGTCGGGACAGTGGCCCTTGCACTGATCGTGTCGCAGACCGCCTGGTTCCGCGACTGGCTCCGCCGCTTCGTGGTCCGCGAGTCCAAGCAGTATCTGAACGGGGAGCTGTCGATCGGCGGGCTGACTGGGAACCTCCTGTTCGGGATCGGCCTGACGGACGTCGCCGTCGACGTCTCCGGCCAGCGCGTGGTGGCGGTCAAGGCGCTGCAGGTCGACTACAGCGTCTTCCAGATCCTGTCGAGCGGGATCGTCATCGACGACATCAAGCTGGTCTCACCGAACATCGTCCTCGAGCGTGATGCCAACGGCTGGAACCTTGGCCGCCTCGTGAAGAAGCAGGCCGAGGAAGCCGACCGGAAGGGGCCCGGCCGGCCGATCTCGCTGCCGTCGATCGAGCTCACGGACGGTACCGTCACGATCGACGACAAGGTCGGGTCGAACTCGTACCGGCTGCCGTCGCACATTGACGGCCTGCACCTGAAGGGACGGTTCGAGTACGCGCCCGTGCACTACACCATTGGCGTGGACGACCTGCGATTCCGCGGCACCGCGCCCGACCTGACCCTGCAACAGCTGGCCGGCGGGTTGTCGCTGCGCGACGACAATCTCTATCTCGACAAGCTCAACGTGCGCACCGGCGAGAGTGCGGTGTCGGTCGACGGCGTGATCGAGCAGTATCTCAAGACTCCGGTGTTGAAGCTGGCGGTGAAGGGGCATGCCTCGCTGCCGGAGCTGGCGCGGGTAGCCCCGGCGGTCGACGGCTACGACCTGAAGCCGGAGTTCACCGTAACCGTCAATGGCCCTGCCGATCGGCTCGGGCTCGACCTCGACGTGGCCTCGGAAGCCGGCAACGTCAAGGGCCAGGTCACGGCCGATCTCGCGGCTCCGGATCTCGGCGCGAAGGGCACGGTCGACCTGACCCGCCTCAACCTGGCGCCACTCGTCAAGGATCCCGCGCAACACAGCGACCTGACAGGGCGGGCGACTTTCGATCTCGTGTTCGCGTCCGCGCCGGAAGCGGCGCCAGCGCTGGACCGACTCCGGAGCACCTTCGCCTTCGAGGGGCCGACTGTCGTCGCGGCGGGCTACTCGGCGTCCGACGTCAAGGTCTCGGGTCAGCTCGCCGGGCCGCGCATCACGCTGGACGGACGCGCGGCCGCCTACGGCGGCACGGCGACCGCCGACGGGTTCATCGTGCTCCCGGCGAAGGGGCGGGCGCTGGCGTTCGACCTGAAGGGGCGCGCCGCCGGGGTCGACCTGCGCAGGCTGCCGGCGTCGACCGGGGTGCCGAAGCTCGCCAGCCGCCTGGCGGTCTCCGCCTATCACGTCACCGCCGCCGCCGGCCGCATCGAAGGCTCTGCCACACTCCTGGCTTCGACGGCCGAGGGCATCACGATCGCAGGCGGAACGACCGCGGAGTTCGCCACCTCGAAGGGAAACGTGTCGTACGCGGCACGCGGCGAGGTATCGGATGTGAACCTGCAGCGGGTCGGGCAGGTGTTCAAGGTCGCGGCCCTGGACGATCCGCGATATGCCTCACGCCTCAACGGCCCGTTCGACGTGAAGGGGGCGGGGACAACGGTCGACAGCATGACCCTCGACGCGACGGGCACGCTGCGCGACTCCGATCTCGTCGGCGCCCACCTGCCGGAGCTGGACTACGAGGCGCACCTGAACGCCGGCGCCCTCGACGCCCGCGCCAAAGGACGGTTCGAGCACCTGGACCCCGGGCACATCGCCGGGAACCCGCAGCTCAATGGATCGGTCACCGGGACCGCGGATGTGCACACCCAGATTGCCGACATCAGCGCACCGATCACTCCTGAGACGATCAACGCGGACGGGGTCGTCAAGCTCGAGTCATCCAAGGTGGGCGAGCTGCAGATCGACACTGCCGCGGTCGAGGGGCGTTACGCCAATCAGGTCGGGGATCTGACGCGCCTCAGTCTGGCCAGTCCGGACGTCAAGGTCGAAGCTTCAGGGAGGGTGGCGCTGGACGCGGCGGCCGCGTCAGACCTCAAGTACCACGTCGATGCGACCAACCTCGCCGCCCTGGCGACGCTCGCCGGACAGGAAGGGGTGGCCGGATCGGCGGTCCTGGACGGCACGCTGACCGGTAACCGCGCCTCGCTCAAGACGACCGGGACGATGAATGGCAGCGGGCTGGGCTACCAGGAGAACAGCGCGCTCGACGTGAACGCGCAGTATACGGTGACCGTGCCCGACCTCCAGTTCGCGAAGGCGCAGGTCACGTCGACGACCGCAGCCACGTTCGTCAAGGTCGGCAGCCTCGAGTTGAACGAGGTCAAGGCGACCACGACGTATCAGGACACGAAGCTGGATTTCGCGGCCAATCTGAAGCAGCCGGATCGCGAGGTGGACGTCTCCGGCGACGTGGTCTTCCATCCAGACCACCAGGAGATTCACCTGCCGTCGCTCGCGCTCCGGACCCAGGGTGTCGAGTGGCGCACCGCGCCGGGCAGTGCGGCCGCGATCCGGTATGGGAACGATCGCGTCGAGATGCAGAACGTGAAGCTGGTCAGCGGCGACCAGTCGGTCGATGTAGACGGCGCGTTCGCGCTCAAAGCCCCGGCCGCCGCCGACGGCTTGCGTATCCAGGTGCGCAACGTGGACATCGCCCAGATCGAAAAACTGGCGATGATCGATCGCGGTCTCACCGGCCGGGTCGAGGCGAACGCGATCGTCAACGGCACGAGTGACGCGCCGGTCGTGAGCGGCACGGTCGCGGTCGACAAGGGCGGGTTCCAGACCTTCACCTACGATTCGCTCAAGGCGAAGGTGGACTTCGACGGGAAGACGATCGGGCTTGACGCGACCCTCCAGCAGAATCCGACGCAGGCGCTGACAGCGCAGGGCAAGATCCCGATGACGCTGTTCCAGCGCAGCCAGGCCGGCCACGTCGCCCCGACCGCGGGCGACGAGCTCGACCTGCACGTCACCTCGACGCCGCTGAGTCTCGGGATCATCCAGGGCTTTACGACCGCGGTCTCCGACGTCACCGGCCAGCTGGTGGTGGACGTGCGGCTGACCGGCGCGGGCGAGGACCCGCACGTCGAAGGCATCGTGGACATCCAGGGCGGCGGGTTCGCGGTGCCGCTGACCGGCGTCTCCTATTCCGGGCTGTCCACGAGCATCGCGCTGTCGCCGGATCGGATCACGATCCCGAACCTGCAGATCGTCGACGAGGAGGGGGAGCGGCTGACGATCAGCGGCTCTCTCGGCGTGCACGCGCGGCAAGTCGGGGCCGTCGACGTGACGGTGCAGTCGAGCGACTTCGAGCTGCTCGATAACGAGCTCGGCAAGGCCGCGATCGCCACCGACGTCAAGCTGACCGGCGAGCTGCGCCGGCCGAAGATCGTCGGAACCGCCAGGCTGCCGTCGGCGCGACTCGAGGTGGACAAGATCCTTGCGCTGTTCTACGACCCGTATGCGGTCACGGCGATGCCGGACGTGGCGGCCCCCTCGACCGCGGCGGCGTCCAGCGCCGGCGCCGAGGACGCGACCCGGCAGGCGCTGTCCCGGGCCGGGAACGGTGCGATGCCTCCGGCGGCCCCAACCGCCGGGGCAGCCACCCCGAACGAGCCCACGCCCGCTGACGCAGAGCCCGCACCCGCATCGGCCGGCGCGTTCGCGCCGGTGGAGATGGACCTGAAGCTGACGATCCCCGAGAACCTGGTGCTGCGTGGCAAGAGCATCCGGCCGGGGGGGCCCACCGGGACGTCAGTGGGGGACCTGAACATCACCGTCGGCGGGAATATCGACGTCACCAAGGCCGCGGACGCGCCCCTGATTCTGCTGGGGGAGGTCGACACCGTGCGCGGAACCTATCAGTTCCAGGGCCGCCGATTCGACCTGGTGCGCGGCGGCACGATCCGGTTCACCGGCGAGGAACAGATCAACCCGCTCCTCGACGTCACCGCCACCCGCCTGATACCCAACACGGGCGTCGAAGCGCGCGTCCACATCACCGGCAGCGTCAAGGCGCCGGAACTGGAGCTGACGAGCGACCCGCCGCTCGACGAGTCCGACATCCTGGCGCTGATCGTGTTCAATCGTCCAGTCAACGAGCTCGGTTCGGGCGAGCGCACCTCGCTGGCGGCGACGGCGGGCGGCATCGCCGGCGGCTTCATCGCCTCGCCGCTCGGCGAGTCGATCGGCAAGGCGCTGGATTTGGATCTGTTCGAGATCACCACCACCACTGACACGGGGGACCTCGGCGCCGGGATCACCGTCGGCCAGCAAGTCGGGGACCGCGCGTTCCTGAAGCTGCGCCAGCAGTTTGGCGAGCGAACAACGACGGAGTTCACGCTCGAGTACTCGCTGACCAGCTTCCTGCGGATGCAGGCCAACGGCGCGCCCGAGACCTCCGGCACCGCCAACCGCATCGGCCAGCGCCGCATCGAGCGGGCGGGGATCGATCTGATCTTCTTCTTCAGTTACTGAGGAGAGCGGCGCTAATGTCTTCCCAACAAACTCACCTGCACTCTCGCGTCGTTGAAGCAGGCGCCGCCGCCGAGATCGGTGAGCGAATCAGGGACGAGCGCGTTCGAGGTCGAGCCGTTGTAGCTGCTCCGCCGCCACAGGCCTTTCGGCAGCGATACCGTGCCGGCCTTGATGTGCGGGTTCAGCGCGACGGGGCACTGGACTTCGCCGAGCGCGTTGAAGACGCGCACCGGGTCGTCGTTCGAAAGGTGACGGGCGGCGGCGTCGCGGGGGTGCATCTGCAGCACGCCGGCGCGCTCGCGGAGCTCGCCGAGCGTCGAGGAGATCGTCTTCTCGCTCGCCGGTGAGATCAGCGCGAGCGGGTACTGCTCGGTCTCGGGATCCGGCTGGTAGACGTAGAGATTGTCCTCCGTGTGCGCGACCAGCGCCTCCGGATAGAGATCGATCTTCGCATCCGGAGTGAGCGGGAAGACGTCCACGAACTGGACCGGCGCGCCGCCGAAGGGCGGCTGCGCGGCACCATCCTGCATCAGCGTCGCGGAGACCTCCGGCGGTAGCCGGCCGACGACCCTGAGCAGGGTGTCGGTCTCCTCCTCGGCCTCGCCGATCCCAAGGCGGCTGGCCAGCTCGGAGAAGACCTCGGCGTTGGGACGGGCCTCCCCCGACGGTTCGACCACCGGGCGTACGAGCTGCAGGCTGATGGGCCCGTAGCCCTTGGCGATATCGTAGTTCTCCAGGAATGTCGTCGCCGGCAGGATCACGTCTGCGTAGCGTGCAGTGTCCGTGAACACCTGCTCGTAGACAACGGTGAACAGATCCTCGCGCTGCAACCCTTTCAGCACCCGGTTCTGATCCGGCATCGTTGCCAACGGATTGCAGTTGTAGACGAACAGCATCTGGACCGGTGGGTCGTTGTAGTCCAGGAGCGCGCGCCCGAGGTGGTTCATGTTGACCAGACGGGTCGCCGGCTCCGGCGTGTCGTTCATCCACGCCGCCGCCGTGATGCCCCAGGCCGAAGAGTTGCTCATTGAGAAGCCGCCGCCGCGCACGCCGAACTTGCCGCCAACGGCGGGGAGCGCCATGATCGCCGCCGCCGCGGCGCCGCCGTTGCGATTGCGTTCCAGACCCCAGCCGCAGCGGATCAGTGCCGGCGACGCGGTGGCGTAAAGCTCCGCGAAGCGGGCGAGATCGCCAGGATCGATCTCGCAGGTGCGTGCGGCGCGTTCGATCGTCCACTCGTCGGCCCTGGCGCGGAGCCCTTCCACCCCGCGGGCATGGGCCGCCAGGAACTCGGTGCCCGCGCCGCGCTGGAACAGATCGCGGTGCAGCGCGAGCGCGAGCGGCAGATCGGTGCCGGGGCGGGGCGCGATGTGGAGATCTGCCTGTCGCGCCAGCGAGGTCGCGCGGGGATCGATGACGACCAGCCGGGCGCCGCGATTACGCGCGTCCTTGATGAACGGCACGAGGTGGATGCCGGACGCAGCGGGATTGACGCCCCACAGCACGATGAGCCGGGCGTGGACGTAATCCTCGTACGTCACGCCGGGCATCTTCCCGTACAGGGCCTGGTTGGCGGCCCCGGTCGGCGCCGCGCAGACCGTGCGCGCCAGCCGCGACGTGCCGAATCCTCGGAACAGCACCGCGTCGTTGGTGTCCTGCGTCAGCAGTCCGTTCGATCCCCCATAACAGAACGGCAGGATCGCTTCCGCGCCGACGGTGTCGCGAATCGCTTCCATCCGCCGGGCGATCTGATCGAGCGCTTCGTCCCACGTGACCCGGACGAAGGTCCCTGCGCCCTTGGCACCCGTGCGTATCGCCGGGTAGAGCAGGCGATCCTCACCGTACATGCGCTCGGCGAAGCGGCGAACCTTGCCGCAGATGTAGTTGCGGGTGACGGCGTTCGCATCACCGCCGTCAATCTTGACCACCCGCCCTTTTTCGACCGTGACCTCGAGCGTGCAGGAATCGGGGCAGTCCAGGGGACAGGCCGTCCGGACCGTCGAGTGACCCCAGCCGAGGTCCTCAGGGGGAGACGTGCGTGCCATAAGAGTCCTACGAGTGTAACGCCTTGCCCGGCACGGGGGCGAGCGGGAAGGCGCGTGAGCTCGGCGGATTGTGGACACGGACGGGGCGCGCGCCTTCGAAGAATCAGCTGTGTCGAGCGAGGGAGGAGGACTCACCGCAGGCGCACGCATGCGGCGAGTCCCGTGTCGCGGGTTACTCGATGTCGGTGCCGGTGCCGCCACTGCCCATGTCGATGCTGGTGGCGCCAGAAGTGCGGTCGGGTGTCCGGTCGGTCGCGAGCTCGTCGGACGCGTCGTGCATCCGGCTGCGGCGCCGCGCGACCGACTCCGGATCGTACTGCGTGGACGGATCGTCCGGCCCCTTCGCGATCGGCCCGCTGCCGAGCCCGAGAATGTCGCCCGTGCGCTCGTCTGCCGCGCCGCGCTCCACGTCCCGGTCGTCGCGCGTGAACTCGTCTTTGCGATCCATGTGTGAGACCTCCGGTGGCGAATCAGCAAGCGCGATGCCACGGCCGGGCCGCCCCTCCGGACGAGTCGGGTTTGCTACACTGTGCCCGCCGGCGCGCGCGCCGGGACTGGAGGCGTGGATGGCGAGTTTTGGCGAGCGCGTAGTCGGGGCGATGCGGCTGGACGCGAACACCTTCGAGGAGATCGAGCGCGACCCGACCGCGATGGGCCAGGCGGCCGGCGTGATCGCGCTGGCCGCGGTGTCGCTCGGCATCGGCAACGTGTGGTACGGCGGGATGTCCGGGATCGTGTCGCAGGTGATCATCTCGATCATCGGCTACGCGGTGTGGGCCGTGCTCGTGTGGCTGATCGGCACGAAGGTGATGCCCGATCCGGCGACCAAGGCGGACTTCGCGGAGGCGTTCCGCGTCATCGCCTTCGCCGCGGCGCCGGGCGTGCTGGGCATCATCACGATCATCCCAATTCTGGGCTGGCTCCTGCTCATCGTGATCTGGCTGTGGCAAATGGCGGCGATGGTCATCGCGGTCAAGGCGGTGCTCGACTACGACACCATCGGCAAGGCGATCATCGTGGTGGTCATCGGGTTCTTCGTGAACCTGTGCGTGACGGTGCTGCTCGGGATGATGTTCATCGGCTCGGCCATGATGGGCGGCGCGATGCGCTGAGCGCTGCGCGCCGGCCGCAACGGTCGGCGTTCAGCCGCACGCTGGCAACTCTCCAGCGTGGACCGTTGTCCTCCGCCGCCTCCAGCGCTGCGGCGGAGGAGAATACTCGTGCCAGTCCGTCGCCGACGCTTCATACCGCGATGTTCGCCCGCCGTTCTACACGGGGCTCAGGAACAACCGCATCCGCTCGATCTCCTCGTCCAGCGCGCGCCTGAACATCCGTTCACGCGGTCTCGCGCCCGCGGCGTATTGGACGTTTACGTCGAGATCACGTCCGCCCGGAAGGTCGGCCCGGCGTGACGCGCGGGATCCAGCCGGCGTGCCGTGCCGGGCCTGCGCCTCGGTGGTGGCCGGCGAAGACGTGACGTTCGCCCAGCCCACGATCCGATCCCGCCACAGCACCGGCAACGCGTAGTACCCCATCGTCCGTTTGGCTGCCGGCGTGTACGCCTCGAAGCGGTAGCGCCAGGACCAGAACAGCTCGAACCGGCGGCGATCCCACACCAGCGGATCGAACGGCGCGAGCAACCGGACAACGTCCTTCACTTCGCCGTCGGTCGCTTCGTGTGCGGCCCAGTACCAATCGCTTCCCTCGACACGCGCGTGCGACAGCCGCGCTCGCGCTCGTTCGAGCGCCGGCGTCAGGGTCGATCGCCACTGCGGCGCGGCCAGCTGCAGGCGGCGCACCAGCCATGACAGGCTCGGCCCCGGCAGCGGCGCGTAGGTCGCCACGACGACATCGATGAGCGCGTCGACCCGCGCCCGCCGCGCCGCCGCATCCAGCTTCTCGACCGGCTGGTCGCGGGCGGCATAGATCCTGACGCCTCCTTCGCGCCGCGCAATCCGCAGCAGCCCGCGATAGTGCATCCCGTCCAGCAGGTGGGTGGTGGCGCTCGACGCGCCGCCCCAGTAATTCGTCACCGTCCCGTGGGCGAAGTAGGCATCGACCTCCCGAGGATGCACCGTGCCTCGCTCGCGCACGAACGCCAGCAGCGCGTCCGCCCGCGTGCGCTGTTGTCGTGACCACCTGGCCATCGCCGATCGCGGGTGCATCAATGCCTGGACGGCCCTAGGAAGGAAGCCGTAGTTGACGAAGAAGTCCTCCTCGACCGGCAGCGTGGGATAGCAACGTTCCAGATCGCCGGCGCGATACCCTTCGACCCGATGGCGCAGCGTGAGATCCTGCGCCCGCGCCGGCGCCCGGATGGGATCGGCCTGCACGAACCCGAACCGGGCCACTGCCTGCTCGATCGTCGTCGGCGCGAAGAACGTCCGCGCCACCGCCAGGCGGCGCAGCCCGGCGAGATTCGCGGTTCTTGCTCGCGTCGTTACAGCCATCGAGCGAACGGGGAGTGCGCCAGGGAAATCACGCCGCCGAGGTGTAGCCGAGGAAGATCGTGTGACGCGGCCCGCCCCGCTTCAACCGCGCGCGCACTCGCTCGACCTTGACCCTGAACTGGCGGTAGCGGAGGCGTTGTTCGAACTTCCGATCTTCCCACGCCGACCACACCGCGAGCACACCGCCAGGCTTCAACGCACGGTGGATCAGCGCCAACCCGCGGTCGCCGTAGAGCGCCCCGTTGGCGGGCGAGGTGAACGCCGCGGGCCCGTTGTCGACATCGAGGAGCACGACATCGAAGGCGTGCCGATGGGCGCGGAGCGTCTCCGATACGTCGCCGAGCGCGACGCTGACGCGCCGATCGCGCAGCGGCTCGCCGGCCAGCGGCCCGAGCACGCCGCGGTTCCAGTCGACGACCGCCGGCAGCAACTCCGCGACGATCACAGTCGCAGACGGCGGGAGGGTATCGAGCGTGGCGCGGAGCGTGAATCCCATGCCAAGCCCCCCGACCAGCACCGAGGGTGCGTCGAGGAGTCGGGCCTGGGCGCAGGCGAGGGTGGCCAGCGCTTCTTCCGAGCCGTGCATGCGGCTCGACATCAGCGGCTTGCCGTTGGCGAAGATGACGAGCTCACCGCTGCGTTGCATGAGCGTGAGCTCGTCTCCGTCAGGCGTGGCGGTGCGACCGAGCAGATCCCAGGGCTTCACCGCAGTCGGACGCTACTGGCCGGCCTTGATCTCCGCGGCGACCGAGAGATAGAGGCCGTTGAAGAACAGCTTGTAGTTGCCATGCGGCTGCGATCTGAAGAGCACTTCTGGAGCCATGATGAACACCCGGCCCTGGCCCATGGACGTCTCCATCATCACGACACCCTTTTCGAGGTACTGCTGGCCCCACGCCCAGCCGCTGCGGAGCGGCGTGGCGTCGGCGAACCAGGCGACGCGGCGCAGCCCCTTCGCGGCGGCATCCGGCGCCAGCTTGAACACCGGGTTGTTGTCGAAGAACACGTCGAGCTCCTTGCCCAGCCCGGCGGCGAGCGGGTTGGTGTCGTCGAGCGCGACGCGCAGGACCGCGCCTGGCACATAGAACTTCTCGCGCGGGAGCGGAACCTCGTTCTCGACCAGATGGTTGGTTGCGGGCAGGCCGAACTGCTGCACCGCGCCACCGGCGGCGGAACCGATGGCGATGACCGTCCCGCCTTCCTGCACGAACTGCTTCACCGCCGCGATCGTCTGCGCCGACACCTGACCCTGCCGCTGCGCGAACTCCGCCGGGATCGGCTCCGGCGTGAATCCGCCCCGCCCACCGCCGGCACGGCCGCCCCCGGCTTCGCGTCCTCCAGCCTGAGGCGCGGCACCCGGCGCGCCAGCCGCACCCGCCGCGCGTCCGCCGCCCGCCGTCGCGCCCGGCGCATCACCGCCCGGGGCCGCATCTCCGCCGCCACGCCCTCCCCGGCCACCCCCGCCGGCGCCCTGCAGCCCCGCACCGTTGAACACGAGGACGTCGAACCTGGCCCGGAGATCACCCTTGTCCAGATCCGGCGGGTAGACGCGCTCATAGGGGAACTCGAAGTTCTCGAGGATCAAGCGGGTCCAGCCCGACGGCATGCCGCCGCCATAGGTGTCGAACAGGCCGATGCGCAGCTTCTTCAAGTGCGACATGGTGCCGGTCGGCGCCGTCGCTGCCGACTCGAAGCTGATGCCCAGGTCCGTCGCTGCCTTCTGCAGCAGCGGACGCGTGGTCGGCTTGGCCGCGACGTAGAAGGTCCCGGGACCGAGCGGCCCGGTCTGCAGCCACGACACGTCCTCACCGGCCGCGAGCAGCCGGTTGACGACGGTGAAGCTGTCGTTGGCCTGGTGGGTGAAGTAGTAGCCGGCGGGGGCCTGCGCCGCGATCTTCCCGGCCGGCACCTTCGCGAAGTCCGTCAGCTTCTCGAACGGACCGGTGAAGTCGTCGAGGATGCGGTCGAACTTCACGCCCATCTGGAAGGCGAGCGTGTATCCGGTCGCGTCGTAGGGCGGAGTGGGCGGGCCGCCCGGGTAAGGGATGTCGTCCGGGTGATCCTGCGGCTCGAACATGTCCATGACGTGCGGACGGAACGCCTGCGCCGTTTTGACGACGTAGGAGTTCGCCGGATAGCTCTTGCCGCCGACGGTGAACGGCGCGGTCGCGCGGTGGATCACGATGCCGGTCTTCATCAGCGTGTTGACGAACTTCGTGGCGGTCCCGAAATCGGGCTGGTCGGCCGGCAGGACGAAGCCGCGCGGGTCGCGCAGTTCAGGGGAGGTCAACGCCGCGTAGAGCGGGTTGGTGCCGCCACGCCCGGCGCCGGCGAATCCGCCCCCGCCGCCCCCGCGCCCGCCGCGACCGGCGGCGCTGGTCGAAGCCGCCCCCGGAATCTCGCTCGGCGCGATGTCACCCTTCGCGACCAGGCCTTCCTGAACCCGGGCCATCTCGTGCGGCGTGAAGGTCCAGTGGTCCTCGCTGCCCCACTGAATCTCGTCGCGGCCCATGCGGTAGATGTTGTAGAGCACCTTCTCGCGGTAGCGCGAGGCATAGTCGAGAATCGCCCGGTTGGCGGTTATCGAGTACTCGATCGACTGCCGCATGTGCCACTCCGGCTGCGGCTTGATCGGGTACCACAGGTTCGAGTCGCCCATCGCCTTGGTGGTCACGAACGGAATGCTGATCGGATCCGGGCTGCCGATGGTTTCGGTCAGGATGCCGATCATGTTGTGGAAGTGCGCGGTCGTGCGGAGGCCGCCGTTGAACCACGTCGAGTAGGGCGCGCCGCGCCGCTGCGTCACGCCGGGCTTGCCTTCCGTCAGAAAGCGCTCGAGCATCATCGCGCCGACCACGTCGATGCCGGCGATCGCGTACGGATGCTGGTAGTAGTTGTAGGGATCCCGGAACGGCGCCGCGAACATGACCGTGCCCTGCGGGCCGGTCTGGTGATGGTTGTACATGATCTGCGGGTACCACTCGCGGTACATCACGCGATCGATGTTGGTCGACTCGGCCAGTGCGGCCATGTAGAAGTCACGATTGTCGTCGTGGCCGGCGTACTTGTTGTAGAGCACCGGGATCTGCATGTTGCCGTGCTTCATGTACCAGTCCGAGACGAGATCCATCCCGTCCGGATTCACCAGCACGCACAATTGGATCACGTCGTCGAGGAAGCGCACCGTCTCGGGGTCGGTGCGGCTGGCCATTTGCCACACGTGCTCGAGGAGCTGCTGCGCGCCGAGGGTCTCGGTGGCGTGCAGGCCGCCGTCGATCCACACCACGGCCTTGCCGTCGCGCGCCAGCGCGCGGGCCTGATCGTCGGTCAGCCCGTCGGCATTGGCCAGCCGGCTGGCGATGCTCTTGTACTGCGCGAGCTTCTGATAGTTCGCCGGCGCGGTGATGATCGCCATCATCATCGGCCGCCCTTCGGAGCTCCTGCCGATGTCCACCAGGTGGATGCGGTTCGACTCCTTCTCCAGCTTCTTCCAGTAAGCCAGCAGCTGCTGGTAGTTCACCAGGAAGTAGTCGTCGCCGATGTTGTGGCCCCACTCCGCCATCGGCGTCGTGAGCGGGACGGCCGCGCGCTGGGCGGGAGCGGGCGGCGCCGCCGCGCGGGTCTGCGCTCGCGGCGTGCCGCCGGACAGGATGACGGCGAGCAGCACGGCGAACACGGCGGGCAGTCGTCGAAACGTGAACATCAAATCCAGCCTCCTCAGGCGGAACGTGTGGGCTACCGATCGTCTCGACGTGACAGCTTCGAGAACGCGGCGCCCATTGAGGTCGCCGGGGTCGAGGGACGCGGCGGCGGAGCGGCCGGAGCCGGACGCGCGGGTCGTGCGGTCGGCGTTGACGCGCCGGCCGCTCGCTCCTGGAGTTTCATACTGAGCGCGATGCGCCGCCGTTTCAGGTCGACCTCGACCACCTTCACCCGGACGACGTCGCCAGCTTTCACGACCTCGCGCGGATCCTTGACGAACCGGTCAGCCAGCTGAGAGACGTGGACCAGCCCGTCCTGGTGGACGCCGATGTCGACGAACGCGCCGAAGTTCGCGACGTTGGTCACCACGCCTTCGAGCACCATGCCCGGCTCGAGATCGCCGATCGCCTGCACGCCCTCTTTGAACGCCGCCGTCTTGAACGCCGGCCGTGGATCGCGCCCAGGCTTCTCGAGCTCGGCGAAGATGTCCTTCACGGTCGGCACGCCAAACTGCGCATCCGCGAAGGCCTCCGCCGTGAGGCCGCGCAGCACCGACTCCTTGCCGATCAGCTCCTTCACCGGCACGCCGGTCCGGGCCACGATCCGCTCCACCACCGGGTAGGCCTCGGGATGGACGGCCGACGCATCGAGCGGATTGTCCCCGCCGACGATGCGGAGGAAGCCGGCGGCCTGCTGGAACGATCGTGCGCCGACGCGCGGGACCTTGAGGATCTGGCGGCGATTACGAAATGGCCCGTGCTCGTCGCGAAACGACACGATATTGCCGGCCATCGTCGGCGTCAGCCCCGAGATCCGGGCGAGCAGCGGCGCGGACGCCGTATTCACGTCTGCGCCGACGGCGTTCACGCAGTCCTCGACGACAGCGTCGAGCTTCCGGGCGAGGAGCGGCTGACTGACGTCGTGCTGGTATTGGCCGACGCCGATCGCCTTCGGATCGATGCGCACGAGCTCGGCGAGCGGATCCTGCAGCCGCCGGGCGATCGAGACCGCACCGCGCAGGGACACGTCCAGATCGGGGAACTCACGCGAGGCCAGTTCCGACGCCGAGTACACCGAGGCGCCCGCTTCAGAGACGACGATGCGGGTCAGCGGCAGGCCCGGGTTGCGGGCCATCAGATCGGCGGCGAGTTTGTCGGTTTCACGCGACGCCGTGCCGTTGCCGATGGCGATGAGCTGCACGTCGTGCCGTGCGCACAACGCGGCCAGCGTGCGCAGCGAGCCGTCCCAGTCCTTGCGCGGCTCGTGCGGGTAGATGGTGGTTGCCTCGAGCAGTTTGCCGGTGCCGCTGACGACCGCGACCTTGACGCCGGTACGAATCCCCGGGTCGAGCCCCATCGTGACCCGCTGGCCGGCCGGCGCGGCCAGCAGCAGGTCGTGCAGGTTGCGGCCGAAGACGCGGATCGCCTCCTCCTCGGCCTGCTCGCGCAATTTCTGTTCGATTTCGTGCTCGAGGTGGGCGAGGAGTTTGACTTTCCAGGTCCACCGTACTGTCTCGGCCAGCCACGCATCGGCGGCGCGGCCTTGATTTGTGATCCCGGCGCGCCCGGCGATGCGCCGCTCCGCTTCCGTCCGGCCGGAGCCGTCGTCCGGCAGCGTCAACGCCAGGCGCAGCACACCTTCCTTCCGACCCCGGAGCAGCGCCAGCGCCCGATGCGAGGGAATCTGTTTCACCGGCTCGCTGGCGTCGAAGTAATCGGAGAATTTCGCGCCGGTCTCTTCCTGTCCGGGAACGACCGTCGATCGGAACTCGCCACGATTCCACAACAGCTCGCGGAGCCCGCCGACCAGCTCGGGGTCTTCGGCGAACGTCTCGATCAGGATCCAGCGCGCCCCTTCGAGCGCGGCCGCGGTATCGGCCACCCCGCGATCCGCATCGACATAGGCCGTGGCGGTCGCCGCCGGATCGAGCCGCGGATCGTGGAGCAGCGCCAGCGCCAGCGGTTCGAGCCCGGCTTCGCGGGCGATCTGGGCGCGGGTCCGGCGCTTGGGCCGGTAGGGGAGATACAGATCTTCGAGCCGCGCTTTCGTCTCGGCCTCCCGAACCGCGGCGGCGAGTTCCGGAGTCAGCTGGCCTTGTCCCTCCAGGCTGTCGAGAATCGCCTGCCTCCGGTCCTCGAGCTCGCGCAAATAGCCCAGCCGCTCCTCGAGCGTGCGCAGGTGTGTGTCGTCCAGCCCACCGGTTGCTTCCTTGCGATAGCGAGCGATGAAGGGCACGGTGGCCTTGTCGTCGAGCAGTGCGACGGCAGCTTCCACCTGCGGAAGGCGTACGTGAAGCTCCTCGGCGAGACGTTCGGCAACAGACTTCATGCGGGATGGTGTGGACGCGCGGTATTGTATCAACCGCAGGGAGCGGCGTCGCCCGGCGTTCACGCACTTTTGTAACATGCGGGTCGGATGCGCTCGCGGCCACGCCCCGGAAAGCGAGAACTCGTGACCAGCCGTGTGCGCCGTCGCTCCGCGTGCGTCGTCGTCGCGATCGCGACGGGCTTGTCCGGCATCGCGCTCATCGCTGCCGGACGTGGAGGACGGCTCGTTCAACAGCCGGCTGCGGCACCGGCGTCGACCGTCGAGCCGGGACTCGAAGCCGTCGTCCGCGCCTTCTTCGCAACCCAGGAGGCGGAGGACGCCGCCGGATATCTGGCACTGTGGAGCCGCACCGCTCGTGCCCCGTCGGCGGCGGCGCTCAAGTTCATCTTCGACAGCGGCGACGATCGCTACAACGACATCAGCATTCTTCGCGCCGACACGATCGGCGTCGTGACCCGCGTTCGGGTGACCGCGACCCGCGATCGCACCTTCGTCACTCCGGCCGGACCCGGGCCGACGATGCACACTCAGTACGTCGCCAGCCTGCTGATGATCAAGGAGGACGGCGAGTGGCGGCTCGTGGGGGAGGGCTCGGCGGTCGACGATTTGGCCGGGGACCTGCTCTCGGCGCCGGACGCCGCTGCCCGCGAGACCCTGCTCCGGGAATCACCGACGTTGATCACGCGCCAGCTGGTCGACGCCATCTCACGGCGTGCGAACGATCTTATTCGCGGCCGCCAGTTCGCGGCCGCGCAGACCGTATTCGAGCGGGCGCTCGAGATCGCCCGGCGCATCGGCGACCGCAAGGTCGAAGGCGAGGCGCTGCAGAACCTTGCCAACGCCTTCTACTTCCAGCGGAACTTTGCCCGCGCCCTCGAGGTGAGCGAGCAAGGTCTGTCGCTCGAACGCGAGCGCAACGATCCCGAAGCGATCGCCTCGGCGCTGGTGGGCGTCGGCAACGTGCGCTATGCGCTCGCGGAGTACGCGACGGCGCTGTCGAAGTATCGCGAGGCGCTGACGCTCCAGGAATCACTCGCGGATCATTCCGCGGCAGCGTCGACCCTGATCAATACCGGCAACGTCCGCTATCTGCTCGGTGACTACCCGGCCGCGATCGCCGACTACCACCGCAGCCGCGAGTGGTATCGCGAGCTCGGCGACAACGCTGGGGCGTCGTTCGCACTGGGTGGCCTGGGCCGCGTCTACGCGGCGCAAGGGGACCTGGCAGCCGCCATCGAGGCATTCTCAGGCGTGCTGGCCGACGGCAAGGCGCGGAACGACCGACCCGCGCAGGGTTCGGCGCTGATGAGTCTCGGCGACGTGCACCTGCGTTTGGGTAACCTGAGCGCCGCCCGGTCCGCACTCGAGGAGGCGCGTGGCCATTTCGAGGCGCTCAGCGACGGCGCCAATCTGGGGCGAGCGTGGCAGTCGATCGCGATGATCGATCTGCTGGGCGGCTCGTATGCGGCTGCCGAACGCGGCTATTCGCGGAGCGGCGAGATCTGCCGCAACGCGGCTGACCTCGAGTGCGCGGCCAGTGCGGCGGTCGGCCTCGGCTTCGCCCAGGCAACTCAGGACAAGTTCTCCGAGGCGGTCGCGTCGTACACCCAGGCGGTCAGCGCGTTCACCGCCCTCAAACATCCCGAGCAGGCCGCGCGGGCCGAAATCGGGCTCGCCCAGGCGCAGACTGGCCTGGGGCGGTATGACGACGCCCTCGCGGCCGCGGCGCGGGCGCGACAGACGGCCATCTCGCTGTCACTGGATGACGTTTTGTGGCGCGCGCAGATCGCCGAAGCCCAAGTGCACCGGAAGAGCGGTGCGATCGATCGCGCGCTCGGTGCGGCGCGGGCGGCCCTTTACGCGGTCGACGAATTGCGCGAAACGGCTCGGGCCCAACCTGGCAGCCCGCTGCCACGCGACACGACCGCCGCCTTCGCGATGCTGGCGCGGCTGCAAGCGGACACCGGCGATGCGGCCGGCGCCTTCGACACGTCAGAACGGATGCGGGTCCACGACCTGCGGGCGGCGCTGATCGGCAACGAGCGTGAAATTGCTCGCGGCATGACGCCGGTAGAACGCGATGCCGAACGCACCACCGCCGCCGAGATCATCTCCATTCGCGCGCAGATCACGCGCGAGCGTGGCCTGCCGCGCCCTGACGCGGCCCGGCTCGCCGAATTCGAGCGCCGGCTGACCGCCGCCGTCAGCGCTCGGGCGACGGAACAGGAGCAGCTATTCACCAGGTTGCCGGACCTGGCCGGCTGGCGCGGGATGTTCGCGCCGTGCACCATCACCGACCTGACACAGGTCCTCGGCTCCGGCGAGGTGCTGCTCGATTTCATCATGGACGAGGATGCACTGGTCGGCCTGGCCGCGTGGGTCGACGAGGGTAAGGTTGTCGCCGTTGCCCGGACCTCGACAATCGGCCGGCGCGCGCTCGGCGAGGCGGTCGCGCGCATGCTGCTGCCGGCGACCTTGAAGGACGCCGCGATCTGGCGTCAGGCGATCGCGCCAGTGTTTGACGCCCTGCCGCCGCAGGCACTCGAGCGTCTGGCGAACGCCCCGCGGGTGTTCGTCGTTCCGCACGAGTTCCTCTGGCGCGTTCCTTTTGAGGCCCTGCCGATCGGCGACGAATATCTCGGCCAGCGCGCAGCGGTGACCTATCTGTCGTCGCTCTCCGCGCGGCTGGGCGCCGGCGGGGCCGATGCCGGGCCGGTCATTCCTCTGGTCGCCATCGGCGCACCCGACATTGCGCCGGCCATGTCGCTGCAGCTGGCCCAGAGCGCGCCCGACTGGACGATCCGATCCGCAGACGCGGCCACGCGGGAGCTCGACGCCGTAAGTGCCGGACGCGATTCGGAGCACGTCGTTCGGCTGTCCGGGGCGACGGCAAGGAAGAGCGCGGTGCGCGAGAGCCTGTCCGGTGCCGGCGTGATCCACTTCGCGACGCCGTTCCGCCTGTCACGCGGCAGCGTCTTGTTCTCGTCCATGCTTCTGACGCCGCCGTCCGGCGAGCCGCCGCCGGCCGGATTCGCTGCGGCCGATACGATGTTCGATCTGCGTGACGTCATGAATGCCACATCGAACGCCCGGCTCGTCGTGTTCTCCGACGGCGGTGCGTTGTCGCGGCGCGACGCCGCGTCGGAAGCGGGAACGCTGCAGTGGGCGTGGCGGGCCGCCGGTGTTCGGACGGTCGTGCTCTCCCGCTGGACGAGTGAGGACACCGCCGACGCAGCATTCCTCCAGGAGTTGCATCGGCAGATCGCGGACGGACGGGCGGTGCACGAGGCGGAGTTGAAGGCGCGGCAGGCGGTGCGCCGCTCAGCGGACTGGGCGGCGCCGTTCTACTGGAGTGGATGGATCGGGATCGGTCAATGATCCGCGATGCCTACCCCTGGTGCCCATTGGAGGCAAGAAAGTCAGAGTGCCCCGGCGGCGCCCTTCGCTCGGGCACCGGCTAACGTAGCCTGGTTCTTGAACCCTCCCGTTTATCGGCCGACAGGCGGCGCAGGGCGGCGATCCGGAAAGAAGTCCTTCCCCCGGGCTAGCTCGACCACGTTCTTCGCGGCCCCAATCAATGGCACCGCGTTGAGGCCAGTATCGAGCGTTCCGCCCACCACGCCCTTCCGGCGGATCGTCGAGAAGACCGTAGCGACGGCGATCGCACTGCCGACCCACGGTAGCGAACGCCTGAGGCGTCGCGAGAGGCGCGCTCCACCCCAACGGACGACACGATTCGATAGAGTCATGGACGAGGCTGCTGCAAGTCACACGCCATCAGCTGATGCGGATCAATGGTCCCGCAGTCGGGCACGGTTGGTGGAACCGGGCACCGGGTTGCTGCTATCGTGAACCGAAGCGGCCACACGCCGCATCTCACTCTGTAATGGCCGACCCACGCATCGTCATTGTCGGCGGCGGATTCGGCGGGCTCTACGCCGCGCGCGCGTTGCGCCATACAGCGGCGCACGTCACGCTCGTCGACCGGCGCAATCATCACGTCTTCCAACCGCTCCTGTATCAGGTGGCGATGTCGGCCCTGTCCCCAGGGGACATCGCGTCACCGATTCGATGGATCCTGCGTCGTCAGAAGAACATCGAAGTGCTGCTGGCCGATGTGGTGCGGATCGATCCTGACGCAAAGCAGCTGCAACTGACCGACGGCGTCCTCGCCTACGATTACCTGATCGTCGCCGCGGGCGCCACGCACGCTTACTTCGGGCATGACCAGTGGCGGACTGTCGCGCCCGGACTGAAGAGCCTGGAAGACGCCCTGGAGATCCGGCGGCGTGTGCTCCTGGCATTCGAGCGCGCGGAGCGGGAAGTCAGCGAGGCGCGGCGGCGGGCGTTGCTGACGTTCGTGATCGTGGGCGGCGGTCCGACCGGCGTGGAGATGGCCGGCGCCCTCGCCGAGATCGCGCACGAGTCGCTCGCTCGTGACTTCCGCCATTTCGACCCGAAGTCCGCGCGCATCGTGTTGATCGAGGCAGGTCCCGCGGTGCTCGCCACGTTTCCGCCGCCGCTGCGTGCCTCGGCCAGGGCCGAACTGGAACGTCTCGGCGTCGAAGTGCGGACCGGGCAGGCGGTCACGCAACTTGGACCGGGGGTTGTGGAATTGGGGATCGAGCGCCTGGAGGCGGAGACCGTGTTGTGGGCGGCCGGGGTCGCGGCCTCACCGCTCGGTGCCACGCTCGGCGCGCCGCTCGACCGCGCCGGACGTGTGCGCATTCAGCCGGACCTCACGATCCCCGGGCATCCCGACGTCTTCGTCATCGGCGACCTGGCCTCCCTCGACGGACCGGACGGGAAGCCGTATCCGGGAGTCGCCCAGGTCGCGATTCAGATGGGGAAGCACGCTGCCGCGAACATCACGCGGTCCATCGAGCACCAACCGCTGGCGCCGTTCCATTATCGAGACCTTGGCAGCATGGCGACGATCGGCCGCGCATCGGCAGTTGCCGACTTCGGGCGGCTGCAGCTGAAGGGCTATTTGGGCTGGCTGTTCTGGGCCTTCGTCCACATCCTCAACCTCATTGGCTTCCGCAACCGGCTCGTCGTCTTTGTGCAGTGGGCGTGGGCCTACTTCAGCTACCAGCGTTCCATCCGCCTGATCACGGGTGTGCCGGAGACCGCGCCCGAGGCGCATGCCGCCTCGCGTTGATGGCACCTCGCGGAGCCGGGCGATGGCCGCCGTGATCGTGCTGGCGGCGTTGGTTGCGCTGATGGCGCCCCTGCCGTCCTCCACGATCGAAGCGTGGTACTCGCGCGGACTGTATCCGCCGCTCCAGCGTGCGCTGACGGCGATGTCCAACCTTGCACCGTTCGCGCTGCTGGACGTCGCCGCACTTGCGGCGTTGGCGGCGTGGGTCGCCGTTGTCGTCGGCATCCTCCGAACGAACCGCCCGGCCGGCGCGCTGGCGGCGATCGCCGTGCGGCTCGTTGTCTTCACGGCCGTCAGCTATCTGGTGTTTCTCGCCCTGTGGGGGCTCAACTACCGCCGCATTCCGCTGGAACGGAAGCTCGACTTCGATCAGGCGCTGGTCACTCGCGAGGCGGCGCGCACGCTCGGCTCCGAGGCCGTCCGGGTCGTGAACGCAACGTATGCGGGCGCCCACGCCGCTCTGCCGCAGCCAGCGTCGCTTCAACCACCATTCGCGGCCGCTCAGCAACTGCTCGGCGCGACCGAGACCGCTCGTCCTGGACGGCCCAAGCGCTCCGTGCTTGGCCTCTATTTCCGCTGGGCGGCGATCGACGGCATGACCGACCCGTTCTTCCTCGAGGTGATCCTCAACCCTGACGTGCTGCCGATCGAGCGTCCCTTCGTACTCGCGCACGAGTGGGCGCACCTGGCTGGCTACGCCGACGAATCGGAGGCGAACTTCGTGGCCTGGCTGACGTGCACCCGCGGCGACTCTGTCGCACAGTACTCCGGCTGGCTCGCGCTCTACGCGCACGTCAGCGGCGCATTGCCGCGCGACGACCGCCGGGCGCTGGCTGAACGTCTCGACCCTGGCGTGCGCCAGGATCTGATCGCGATCAACGCCCGCATCCTCCGCTCCGCCCCGGTGGTACGCCGTGCGGCGCAGGACGTCTATGATTCCTATCTGAAGGCGAATCGCGTCGAGCGAGGGATCCTCAGCTACGACGCGGTGGTCAGGCTGGTGCTCGGCAGCCGGTTCGAGCCAGGCTGGACGCCGCGGATCGGCCGCGCAGGCTGACCTCAGCGGGTGCCGTGTCGCTCGGCCCGTGAATTGCAGCCGCCGCGAGACATGAGCGCCACCGCGCAGGTTGCCGTCAAGCAGTTGCCTAGATCGTGGCGTCCAGTACGGCAGCGCCTGGCCAAACGGCTGCCTATCCCGGCCGCCAATCGTCCGGCTCCGGTGGAGTCGGCGCGGCACGCGGGGCTCCGCTATATCTCGGACACGGGTCCCGGCATTACCCGGCGGAAATCGAAGACGGGGTTCACCTACCTCACTCCCGAGGGCCGGGTGCTGCGCGATGTCGAGACGCTGCAGCGGATCAAGTCGCTGGTGATCCCGCCGGCCTGGACTGACGTGTGGATCAGCCCGGACCCGCGTGGCCACCTGCAGGCAACGGGGCGGGACGCGCGCGGCCGGAAGCAGTATCGCTACCATCCGCGCTGGCGCGAAGTGCGCGACGAGACCAAGTACTACCGGTTGATCGGGTTCGCCCACGCGCTCCCGGCCGTGCGGCGCCGGACCGCCGCCGACCTGAGCAAGCCGGGACTGCCGAAGGAAAGGGTGCTTGCGGCGGTCGTGCAGCTGCTCGAGAAAACTTTGATTCGGGTCGGCAACGATGAGTACGCGCGCCAGAACCGCTCCTTCGGACTGACGACGCTCCGTGACGGCCACGTCGCCGTGTCGGGGCGCAAGGTGAAGTTCTCGTTCCGAGGCAAGAGCGGCGTCGAGCACGAGGTCGATCTCGACGACCGCCGCCTCGCCCGCGTCGTCAAGGCCTGCCGCGATTTACCGGGCCAGGAGCTGTTCCAGTTCGTTGACGACGACGGGAAGCGGCAGACGATCGAATCGGCGGATGTGAACGAGTACCTGCGGGAGGTCACCGGCGAGGACTTCACGTCGAAGGACTTCCGGACGTGGGCCGGCACGGTGCTCGCGGCGCAGCTGCTACACGATTTCGAGCGGTTCGATACCGAGGCGCAGGCCAAACGCAACATCATCCGGGCAATCGAGTCGGTAGCCAAGCGGCTCGGCAACACCAAGGCGGTGTGCCGCAAGTGCTACATTCATCCGGCGGTGCTCGACTCCTACATGGATGGATCGATGCTGGCCACGGTGGCCCAGCGGGCCCGCCGCGTGGCGCAGGGCGCCGATGCCCTCACAGCCGGGGAGGCGGCGGTGCTCGGATTGCTGCAGCGCCGGCTGGCCCGCGAAAGCCGCCGGCGCGCCAGCTGACCGGATGTTTAGCGCGCGCTGATTTTGATCCCGCCGTTGGTGCCCGAGATCTTGATCGTCGGGCCCCCTCCATTCATCCGCGCTTCGAGGCTGCGCCGGGAAGACTCCGTCTTCTCGAGTTGCATGCCGTCGGCATCAATCCCGCCGTTCGCGACGCTCGCGGAGATCGTCGCCGCGGCATCGGACGGCAGCCGCAGCTTGATCGCACCGTTCGTGCATCCCAGCTTCACGCCGCCTTTCGCCACTGACGTCAAGTCGACGTCTACGCCGCCGTTGGTGGTCGTGGCTTCGATCGGGCCGCTGATCTCTCGGGCGACGATTCCACCATTGACGGTCTCGGCCTCGATCTTTCCGCTCAGGCGCGACAATTCGATGCCGCCGTTGACGGTGACGAACTTGACTTGGGCGCCGGCCGGTACGCGCACGCTGTAGGACACCTCGGTCGAGCCACCGAGCATCCCGTTCGAGCGAGGCGTCTTCGTCTTGACGTGAATCGTCGAACCCGAGACGGTGTCGGCGATCTCGATTTGACCGAGCGCCTCCTTGGCGGCGTCCTCGGAAACGGCCTTCGCCTTCTTCTGCGCGACGATCTCGATTTGGCTGTTGTCCGACGGCGTGACGTGGATGCGGCCGTTGACGTTCTCGATCTCCAGCCTGCCGCCGGGCTCGAGGCTGAACGTCTTCCGCCAGTCGGCGGTGGCCTGCGACTTCAGGTCCGCGGTGACGATGTCGCAGGCGGAAGTGGCGGCAATGGCGAGCACCGCGAGCGCGAGCAGGATCGGATGCGATCGTCGGGACGGATTCAGCATGCGCCGGTTCTCCTGAGGCCGATATACGCCGGTTCTGGGGGTTCCGTTCCAGACCGGCACGTCCTGGGGCGCGCGCGCGACCGGGCGCGCACGGCCGCCGCGTCCGCACTATAATCGCCGCCGCACCTGCTCAGCAGCGAACCGGAGGACCATGTCCGAACGCAAATATCGCCAGCGCGGCTATCAGGACGAGCCGCGCGCGCCCCGACCCGAGCAGCGGCCGGTAGAAAAGAAGGAGTACGCGCCGCGCGGCCAGCCGCCGACGACTCCGAAGACCTTCGCCGTGCCCAGCTTCCGTGAGGCGGTGAAGTGCACCCGGTGCGGCAATGAGCTGACCGTCGCGACGGCGTGGTCGGAGGACGCGCGGTGCAATCGCTGCGGGGCCGATCTCCACGCCTGCGCGCAGTGCGCCAACTTCGACACCAGCGCCGCGTTCGAGTGCATCAAGCCGATCCCGGCCCGCATCAGCCCGAAGGATGCGCGCAACAGCTGCCCGCTGTTCGAGCCGCGCACGACGGTGTCGCGCGAGACCAAGACCACGGCGCCGTCGAGCGCACGTCAGGCGTTCGACGATCTGTTCAAGTAGCGAACGGGCCGGGCCGTCTTCGTCAGCGGCGGCACCCGGCGACGTCGGCTCTCCACGAATGGAAGCGCTCCTGGCGCGCGGGCACACGCTCCGCGCACTGACCCGCGACCGGCGGTCATTGACATGATTCTGCGCGGCATCGAGTCGCCGCCGGATCACCTGACAGTGATCGAGGCGCCTGCAAATCACCGGCGCGTCGCGCGAGTCGTGGTGCCGGCGGTCAGCGCCCGGCGTACGCTGAGCAGCGTCCGCTCCAGCGACTCGCGGGCGACGCCCTCCACGATCCCCGAGATGAACGGCCGAAGCAGCGACGGCGCCGCCCGGCTCAGACTCACGGACTCACACTCGATCAACACACCCCCGCCGGCCTGTTCGAAACGCCAGTAGGCATTGAGCCGCCACAGATACCCGCTGTCCTCGTCGGGTGTCTTCTCGCGCTCGGTTGCCGTGCCGGCGTCGGCGAGCTCCACGATCCGAGTAGCGACGCTGCGGCTCGAGCCGCGCGTCGCCTCGATCCGCCGATACTCGACGCGGTGCTCGGTGTTGTAGGTCGCGGTCACGATCTTCGTCCGCCGCAGCTTCAGGAAGACGTGGACGCGATCACCATCCCGGGACAGCAGCCGCGACGCGATCACGTCGTCGTAGGCGCCGGCTTCGCGGCCCGCCTGAGCTTCGAGCGAATCGATCACCTCCGCGACCGTCCTGCCTGGCACGAACGTCGCCCCGACCCAGTGATGGATCCGGCCGTCCGGCACATCGGGCGCGGCCAGGCCGGCGGCCGCGGCGCGGGCCTGGAACATCGGCGTTGCGCCAGCGAGCGCGTCCGGCCGCCACGATCCCGGTCCGCCGAGCGTGTCGGCGGCAAAGAAGGCGGCCCCTGTGTCGCGGGTGTAGCGCGCGTCCACCTGGCGCTCGTACGCGGTCCACGCCACCAGCGTTGCCGGATGCACCGGCCCGCTGTCACCGGCGAGATGCACCGGAAGCAGCGCGACAGCGAGCGTCGCGATCAATGTTGGCGCCGCAGGGTACGGAGCGGGTGGCCGGCAGCGATCGCCAGTGCGCCCGGTCGCGTCCTCGCCGCTCTTCGGCGCGAGGCGCGGAACCTCCACGGCGCCTCGCCGAGTGGTCGCGAAGACGAGCCGGTCGCTGCCGACGAAATTCAGGAGCGAGCAGGCGGCGATGGCCAGCACGTTCGCGAGGATCGGGTCGAGACCGAGCCGGCCGGCAACGAGCCACATGATCGTCACGTTGCCGGCGAGAGACACCGCGCCGGCGACACCATGGAAGCGTGCCGCCCGGACCAGCCGCGCGCTCCGCGACCGCGCCGGCCGATCGCGCCACGTCCAGCCTTCGTGCCAGGCCAAGTTGTGCAGCACGGTGAGCTCGACGGCCACCAGCGTCGCCGGGAGATACGGCCAGCCGGCGAGGCGCGTCAGCAGCGCCAGCAGCCCGAGCTGCAGTGCG
>Ga0207701_10000454_pt1 | contig 42389 bp, 42 predicted proteins | sample KBSSwiSSwithPhiX_FD_184294 | JGI IMG/M metagenome (GOLD analysis project Ga0207701, IMG submission 184294) | Switchgrass rhizosphere bulk soil microbial communities from Kellogg Biological Station, Michigan, USA, with PhiX - S5 (SPAdes) (version 2) | ecosystem: Environmental > Terrestrial >... | reverse complement strand
CGGTCAGTTAGCCAACAAAAATTAACGCTACGGCGGATAAGCCCGCCATTGCATTCCTGCCGGTCTGGTTTACGAAAATTTCAAATCCCGGGGAACCGCTCAACATTCTTTCCGACCATCTACGAATATTTTCTTACTTCTTATTAAACCCCGGGGCAGATGAACGGTCACTTATTTGTTCAAAATATTTTAACAATCTGAACCGGAAGGTTACGACGTAATCCGGCATCTAAAAAAAAAACAATCAGCATGAAAAGATTTATTGCAGGCGTTTGTGCCGTTGCTCTGATTGCAACAGTAGCACAGGCACAGGAAATTCCGGACCGTAAACGCGGCAGGGAAGACATGATTACACGAGAACATCGTGGTGAAGGGCTTGATCAACTAAACCTGTCAGAGGAACAAAAGGAAAAAGTCAAATCGCTTCGGGAAGAGACGCGTAAGCAAATGGAGGAGTTGAAGAAGGATGATAATATAACTGTGAAGGACTGGCGCGAGAAAAGAGAGGCCATCAGAAAAGATCAAAGGGAAAAAATGCAAAGCATTCTTACGAATGACCAAAAAGCACAATTGGAAAAATCAAGAATGGAGCGGAGGGCCCAGGCGGAAGAACACGCAAAGGCACGGGTGGAAAAAATGAAACAGGACCTGAATCTTAGCGAAGAACAATCGGCTAAGCTCCAAAAGAGCCGGGATGAGTTGCATCAAAAAATGCAGGCGTTAAGGGAAAATCAATCGCTTAGTGATGAGGCGAAAAAAGAACAAATGAAGGAATTGATGAAGCAAAGGAAGGAGAACCTGCGTTCGATATTGACAGATGAACAATGGAAAAAATTGCAGGAGGAAACTCAAAGGAGGCACTCCAAATCAAAGAAAGTATAGAAAGATGAGTGAGTGAGGGGCCCTGGCAATTGCCGGGGCTTTTTATTTATATTTGTGCCCCATTCTTACTGTTGTAAAATAGTAAACATTAAAATGAAAAATAACAACTCCCCCTTCGACAAATTCGGAAAAAAGAAAAGCAATGCTGCTATCAAAGAGCAATTCCGGCAGGAAAAAAAGCAATTGAAAAAAGACCGGGAAGAATACTTTGAAAGAAAAAAATCCGAAGCAAGAAAAAGAATTGGAATCGGAGAACGGAATTCCGAAATCCGAAAGCAAAAACCAGGTCAGGAAAGGACCCAACATCCAACATCCAACATCCAACCTCCAACCTCAAACCTCAAACCTCCTGCTTCGGGCTCTGCCCCCGCGGTGATGTCATCCAACATCCAACCTCCAACCTCAAACCTCAAACCTCAAACCTCGAACAACCAGCTGATGCCGCTGAATAAATTTCTTGCGCACTGTGGCGTTGCAGCGAGAAGGGAAGCTGCTGAAATTGTAAAAGCGGGAACGGTAAAGGTAAATGGTCACGTGGTAACTGAGCCCGGTCACAAAGTATCGGCAAAGGATGATGTCAGGGTAAATGGTAAAAAAATATTCCTCGCCAAAAATCTTGTCTACATTTTATTGAACAAGCCAAAAGATTACATCACAACAACGGATGATCCGCAGGGTCGAAAAACAGTTTTGGACATCATAAAAAAAGCGACCCCGGAAAGAATTTACCCCGTAGGAAGACTTGACCGTAATACTTCGGGTGTTTTATTATTGACAAACGATGGAGAATTGTCACAAAAGCTCACTCATCCCAGCAATGAAATAAGGAAAGTGTATCACGTCACCTTAAATAAACACCTTGAGAAAAAAGATTTTGATCAAATACTAAAAGGCGTAATTCTTGAGGACGGCGCTGCCGGCGTGGATGTACTCGCATATGCAGACTCAAAAGACAAAACACAGATTGGTGTGGAAATTCATAGCGGCCGCAATCGTATTGTACGCCGGATTTTTGAAACACTCGGATACGAAGTAAGAAATCTTGATCGCGTGATGTTTGCGGGACTGACTAAGAAAAATGTGACTCGCGGCAAGTGGCGTTTCCTGACTGAAAAAGAGGTTCGCGACTTGAAGTATTTTGGAAAAGGTAAATAGGCAAGCTGCCGACCTCTCTTGTGCAGTGAACTTTATGTTGTCTTAATAAATTGACATGAATTTTAAGGATTGGATAGTCTTTGAGGATAATAATTTTATTGCGTTAAATAAGCCCTCTGGTTTATTGTCAATTCCTGACAGGGAAGGAAAGGAAGTGTCGTTAAAAAGACTTTTACAGGAAAAACATGATGAGATCTTTACGGTCCATCGTTTGGATAGAGATACCAGTGGCCTGATCGTATTTGCTAAAAATGAAAGGGCACACCGCCACCTATCCATCCAATTTGAAGAAAGGCAAACAGAGAAAATATATGTTGGCCTCGTTCTCGGATGTCCCGCCAATAAAAAAGGGACCATCAACCTTCCCATTGCGGAAAACACGGTGAACCGGGGCACTATGCTCATCCACCGCAGGGGCAAAGAAGCAATAACCGATTATGAACTATTAGAAGACTTTGGGAGGTATGCATGGATGCAATTTAGAATTCACACAGGGCGTACACACCAAATCAGGGTGCACCTCAAAGATATGGGCCATCCAATTGTTGCCGATACACTATACGGTGACGGACATCCCCTTTTACTTTCTTCTATTAAAAACAAATACAAGTTATCCAGGAACGACCTTGAAGAACGGCCATTACTTAACCGACTCGCATTGCATGCCCTTAAATTAAAATTCATGCGTCTTTCCGGCGAAACATTAGAAGTGGAAGCACCCATCCAAAAAGATATGAAAGCCACCCTTCAACAATTGAATAAAATAGTGGCAAACAAAAGTCGATAAATCTTGATTGTTTACCAGGCAGATTTTAATGCCCAGAAATTGATTGATTCAAAAACCACATCATTCCCATTACTGAAAAGTCCGATTGCATTGTTTCTCTCAGGCGGAAAAATTTGCGTTGTCATAACAACTTCACCTTCGTTTGCAAATATTTCTACAATACTTTTATCAAAGAAAAGGCGAAGGTTTATTTTGCCGGTTTTTGTTTTTAGTAATGTTTCGTACCTGCTAAGTGTGCCAAACGAATGATGAAAGCTTGTATCCCCGGCTTTTGACCTGTCCACGTATAAAATTCCTTTTGCTCCATCGTATCCTATTTCAACATATTGATCTTTTCCCTTCGCCAGGCGTATTCCACTAATACTATTTGTAGCAGGCCTGAAAGCGAGTTCGATTTCACAAGTTTGACCTGATACCGGCAACAAAAATTCATTCTTTACTTTGATGTTTTTAGTTGAAAAAGGGTGCGACCGCAATTGCTTTAGTGCCGCTACTGGCTGTTGTACCAATCTCCATTCACCTCCATCATTTCTTACAGCTAAAGTCCTTGGCAAGGACGCGGCACTTTTCCATGGAGTTGTGGGAATATCGTTGGCATAATTCCAATTGTTGATCCAACCAATTGATACCGGTTGTGCACCCAACGGCAGATTGTTAAACGTGATAGCGGCGTAATAGTCCGATCCATAATCTGGTCGATAAACCTTTGCAGTATCGTTATCATTTTTGAAAACGGTACCGTCGAACTCGCCAACAAAGTATTGCATATACGGTGCCGGTGATAGCATCAGTACCCATTTTGTTTTTCCTGGTTGATTGAGAACAGGCACCTCGAAAAGATCGGGACATTCCCACACGCCATTTGTGTCACCCGCCGGACCATAACTGCTCATCAATTCCCATTTCGTTAGATTTTTAGAAGTGTAAAACTGAATTTTCCTTTCTGCAGCGAGCACTACAGCCATTACCCATTTTTGCTGAGGCTCGTACCAGAATACTTTTGGATCACGAAAATCTTTATTATTTAGATCCAGCACAGGGTTATGTTCGTATTTTGTCCACGTGCGACCATCGTCAAGACTGTATGCAATATGCTGAGCCTGGAGCATTCCATGTGCCCCCGTATAAATTGCAACCATTGGAATTTGGCCGGGCTGTTTCGCAAATCCACTGGTATTGTTCTTATCAACCACGCAACTACCCGAAAAGATCATCGTATCATTTGCTTCAGGAATGGCCAAAGGCAGGTGCTGCCAGTGCAAGAGATCTTTACTTATCGCATGTCCCCAACTCATATGACCCCAGCGGTTTCCTAATGGGTTAAACTGGTAAAATAAATGATACTCGCCTTTGTAGTAAACCAGCCCGTTCGGGTCGTTCATCCAATGTATAGCAGGAGTAAAATGAAATTGCGGACGATAACGCTCCCTGTAAAATGTCATATTCTGTGCAGGAAGTTCCTCGCAAATAAACAGGCAAATAATGATCACGATCGTTTTCATCATCTGTGGTATTCAACATGGACGAAGACAAACTGCAATACCTCTCATCAATTCACGGGTCTAACTTTTATCAAGTGCCTGCAGGATGTCATTCAGGATATCATCCGGATGTTCCAGGCCAACTGAAATGCGAATCAGCCCCGGCGTAATCCCGACGGAACGTCGTTCTTCTTCGGTCAATTTTGAATGAGTTGTTGATGTGGGGTGGGAAGCGATGCTCCGGCTGTCCCCGAGATTGTTGGTCATCGATATCATCTGCAATGCATTGAGGAATTTCCGGCCGCCGTCGACACCGGCTTTTAATTCAAATGTCAGAAGCCCTCCGCCATTGCTCATTTGTTTTTTGGCTATTTCATATTGCGGATGATCGGGCAGAAAAGGATACTTCACCCAGCTTAATTTTGGATTCCCTTGCAAGGTCTTTGCGAGGTACAATGCATTATCAGCATGTCGCTCCATGCGAATGAATAGAGTCTCCAGGCTCTTCGTCAATATCCAGGCATTAAACGGACTCATGGAAGGGCCTGTATTCCTTATGAACAAATACAGCTGCTTAACCAGGTCCTTATTTCCCACCACCACTCCGCCGAGCACGCGTCCCTGCCCGTCAATAAACTTTGTAGCCGAATGTAAAACAAGGTCGGCTCCAAACTTAATGGGCTGTTGAGCAGCAGGCGTCGCGAAGCAATTATCCACTACAAACAAAATATTATGCTTTTTACATATAGACGATACAGCTGCAATATCAACGATGTCTAACCCTGGATTGGAAGGCGTTTCAACATAAAGCAATTTCGTATTTGACCTGATAAGCGACGCAATGCCTTCCGGTTTGTTCATATCAAAATAAGAATGCTCAATGCCCCATTTCAGCAAATACTTGGTCAAAATGGTATGTGTAGATCCAAATACCGCTGAAGCAGAAATAATATGATCTCCTTTGTTCAGGAACGTCATAAAAGTTGAAAAAATAGCAGCCATACCTGTTGCCGTAGCTACGCCATCGTCGGCTCCTTCAAGCATGGCGACCTTTTCGATAAACTCGTCCACCGTCGGATTTGAAAAGCGGGAGTAAATATTTACATCCAGTGAATCATCTGCAAATGCCTCTCCCATTTCTTCTGCAGAATCGTAGGTAAAACTACTTGTCAGAAATAGCGGAGTAGCGTGTTCTTTCTGATCCGTTCGGGGTGTCTGAAGACGTATAGCCTTTGTTTCACGATGATGCGACATAATACCTGCTCTATCTTTTAAAAAATCGGATTGCGAAGATACGGTCAGAAATGGATCATTGCTGCCAAAAGGCTTAGATGTTTCAGGTTTGATGTTCGTCACTGCGAGTGCAGCGAAGCAGGAAGTTTGAGGTTTATGCTCCCAAATCGCAAACCTCAAGAATAAATGCCGCACCTGAGTGGATCTATTAATTAAGTATTGACAATAGCAAAAGTCGGATTACCTAACTGTTAAGGGCCACGCGGCCAGGTTTCGCAAAGAATTAGCCTTGCACTTAGACAAACTCGACAACATTAAACATCAAACATCAAACCTCAAACGTAATTATTCCCCGAGATCAAGCCTATGAACGCTCCCGCGCGACGTATTATAGAGATCATACCAATCCTGCTGATCAAGATTTATCTTAAATGCGTTCACTATATTCCTGATCCGCTGATCCTTTAACGTTCCAATAAGCGGCAAGGCTCCAAGCTTGATAAGCCATGCAACGGCCATGGATTCCACGTTGGCATCGTATTTCTTTCCGATCTCGCCTAATTTGTAGTGGACCCTTACTGCAAGTTCGTCGGTACCATTTTCTATGCGCCCTCCTGCCAAAGGTGCTGCTGCCAGCGGACGCATATATCTTTGCTTGATGTAATCGATCTGACCATTGTCAAGTGCTGAGGTATTGAGCAAATTGAGTTCAATATGATTGGTCACGATCGGCACTCTTAAATAGGAAGCGAGCAACTGGTGTTGAAATACAGAAAAGTTAGCCACCCCGATATTCCTGATCTTGCCGGTTGTCCTTAGTCTTTCCAATGTCAGCGCTGTTTCTTCAAGATTGGATAAAGCATCAAGTTGATCCAGCAGGAAAATATCAATATAATCAGTGCGTAGCTTCAACAATGAGTTGTCTACGCTCTTGAGAATATGCGCGGCAGAAGTATCATAATATCTTACCCGTACGTCCGGCCGGTTTGCATGTGGTATGTTAAGCCCGCATTTGGTGAACAATACCACGTCTTCGCGTTTAAACGACCGTTGCTTCATTACGTTTCCAAACAACTCTTCGCATTGGTAACCTCCGTATACATCTGCATGATCAAATGTGTTTATACCCAGTTCAAGACAAAGGTTGATTGTCTTTTCCATCGACGCCGCGCCCGCCGCACTCGTATCTTCCCAACGCCAAAAACCATAAACTGCCGGCGAGACCTTCGGACCTGAATCACTGAGATAAATCTTTTCCATATTAACTGGTTTGCGCTTTCTGCAATTTTTGAATCGAAAGTAAAATAAAAATCAAACTATTCGTTATTTAAAAGTCTGACACAACTTCACTCTACCTTAGAACACTTGCCCTATAACTTTAATCCGTCGAAAATAAGGCTACTTAATATCCGGAACCGGCAGCAAAACACCGCCAAACAAAAGGTAGGCCCATAATAACGTCCATAAAATATTAAACAGTTGTGCTCCAATAAATGCCAGCGCAGGTCGGCCTCCCTGCATTTTAAAGAGATCGGCAAATCTTGCTTCAATGCCAATCGACACGAATGCAAGGGCAAACCAAACAGTGCGCAGACTATTGAGTATCCCGCTCACCTGGCTGCCCGTAGTGCGGGGAATAAGGAAAGAAAAAAGTATAGACGCAGCGATAAAACCCAGCACAAACTTTGGAAACCTTACCCAAATCATTTTTAAAGAAGGTTTCTCTGCCTTTTCGGGTCCGGTCTTCCTCATCAACCACCAACCGGCGATAAGAAATGCCGCGACACCAATCAATACGTTTTGAGTAAACTTGACGATCACTCCAGCTTTGGTTGCTGCGGGGCCAACCAATTCTGCAGCCGCGGTAACGGATGCCGTCGTATCCAATGTCCCACCTAACCACGCACCACCGACTACATCGGGAAGTCCCATCTTCTTTATGACCCATGGCAATCCAATTAGCATGGGAATTGCAACCAGTAAAACGAGCGCGGTGACGTATGACAATTTCTTTTTGTCTCCCTTGATTGCGCCGCTTGCCACGATAGCAGCCGATACGCCACAAATAGATACCGCGGACGCCAGTATGACTCCGAATTCATCATCCACTTTTAATCGGCGGGACAACCACAGCGCAAAAAACCAAACTACCAACACCACCAGAACGGATTGAAAAATTCCAGGGAGACCGGCTTTTACAATATCAGTAAAGAGTATGCTGGTGCCCAGTATTACTAATCCTGTTTTTATAAAAAATTCCGAACGTGCCGTCTCTTTAAACCATGCAGGTAACTTAATTAAATTACCTATAAGCAATCCTATCACAAGCCCAAACACAACATATTCCAAACCGTAATAGCTAACTGATTTATTGCCCGCAATGATCAGCGAAACGATTCCTATAACGTAAACGATGGAAAAACCAACCAGGTATTTTTTTATTGCTGTCCCCGATGCCACAATTGCGACAGACGAAAGAAGAAAAAATATGACCCCTATGATTCCGATCAATAAAAGATTTTTGCCCGTAATTACTTTGCCAGTGAGGTCGGCGGCAGTGGCCCATTGATAAGCCGGAGTTGAAAACTTTAAATCAGTTGCGATAAAAGCAATCGCTAATATAGCCACAATCAACAAACCTCCGATCCATACGGCCCAGATGTCTTCGGAAATGAGCGACAGGAGCGATGGGCTGTTTTGATTCAACTCCTCCTTTTTACCAGGTGATGCCTTTTGGTTGTTGTCTATTGTCATGTCTTTTTTGCTATAGAGGAATGGTTTCGATCATTACGTCCCAATGGGCTAGTAGCAACTCGAAGCGATGCTGCTCATCTTTCTTCAATTTTTCCAGGTCGTGATAAATTGGTTTCTTATACGGTTCAGTGAGATCGGGATCAAATGCAGTTTTTGCGTCCTTGAAAATAATGATCACCTTAAAATCCCAGCGGGAGTCCTCACCACTATGAAGTTTAGGCTTTTCGGCAATGACGTTTATGATATCACCCTTTTCCTTCGCCTTCTTTAATAATGGGTAATGATTGGCCTTCCACAGCTCAATAAATTCCTCCGCATAGCCCCATTTTACCTTGTAATAATTTTCTACAGTGAAATAGTCATTGTTGGTCTGCGCCTTTGTTTCGCGGCTAAAAGAAAACATCAGGGCAAATAAAGCAGTCTTGAATAACATTGAGCTTTTCATACAATGACACTTTTAAAATCTTACCTGGTCAAAAGACCTGCATCTAAGATAAACTGTGAACCGGTAACGAACCGGGATTTATCTGAAGCGAGAAAGACAACCGCGTTGGCCACATCTTCTGCTTCCACCCACGGCACATTGATCAGGTTTCCTGCACTTCTCTCGGCCACATCCCTTGGAGTCAATCCTTCCAATTCAGCAAGACCATCATTCATTGGTGTATTTACGCCGGTTGGATGAATGGAAATAACCCTGATGTTATAAGGAGCCAATTCGATAGCCCATGATTTGGTCAATCCGGTAAGACCCCATTTGGATGCAGCATAATGGCTCAAACGGTTCATACCACGCAGACCAGCTATTGACGAATTATTGATGATAACACCTGATTTCCGGCTGATCATTATCGGAATTATTCTTCGGGCAACAAGCCACGCTCCTTTCAAATTAATATCGAGCATCGTATCCCATTCCTGTTCCGTAAGCTCATGCGCCGAACCATACGCACAGATACCTGCATTATTAAATAAAATATCGATAGTGTTTAATTCTTTCTCCGTTTTATCCACCGCGGTTTTAATATCGTCATCAATCCTTACATCACCGGTGAAGACAAGGCATTTGACACCGTGTGCTTCACAATCCTGTTTCAAAGATTGCATTTCATCTTTAGTTCCGAGTCCATAGCCAGGATAATCAAGGGTTTGAGCAATATCAAATGCAGCGATATTAACCCCTTCTTTCGCAAGTGCAAGCGCCGAAGCCCGGCCCTGTCCGTGAGCAGCCCCAGTGATAAAAGCCACTTTGCCTACCAGGTTATCCGCCATCTCTGCTTTGTTTTGGTGAAGGTAAATACTCTGAAAGGTATTCATCAATATCCGTCTCAATTACATTGCTGAAAATATTGGTAGCGATCATTTGTCCTGCAAAGGCAATGAGAATAACCATGTCGGTCTTGCTGTATTGGCTGGCAATGGTATCAAAAAGGTGATCATTGATATTTCCCTGGCACCGGGCAACTGCGCTTCCAAAATCCAGCATATCTTTCTGCGACGGTGTGAGATCAAGGCTTTCCGGTTTTTCGCCTGAATCAATAATTATTTTACGGAAATATGTGGAACATAGTGGGCAATCCGAAGCTTTAGAAATTGAATATGCATAAAGGTACGCCAGCCTTTTACCCAGTATTTTTTCCACTTCCTGGTATAAAGGATACCATTGCATATATACTTCAAAAGCGAGGAGAGAATGTCCTAATGTCGCCTTCATGTTGGTGATGCGGGCGCTAAATTCTTTCACGTGCCTATCAAAGGCGACGCGTACTGATGGCTGAAGCTCATGCTCGCTTACCGGCGGGATTCTTGCCATAATCAATAATGTTTTTCTTTGTGCAAAAGTTGTTCGTTACAGCAGTGGCTTTCTTCCTGATCAACCAGCGATGATCATTCTGGCAATCGTAAACAAATGCTTAGTTCCTATGCCCGAAACGTATATTAAAATTGAGCTTGGTTTCATCGATAGAAACATTGCCGTCCATTTATATTCACTTTTACTATCGACAAACTGTCTGCCTTTCACCAGGTGACATTTACGGCTCAACCCTTGTTTTTCTAATTTACTAAAAAGATTTTCATGTTCCTGCCCGGTTGCGTCATTTAATTGAATTGCTGCCGTGAAAGTTGAAATGGATAAATTTAAAGTTTAAGATTTGAAGTTTAATGGTTAGACGCCCGATAGCCATTGTCAGGTTGAATTCAAATCAACCTTAGCAATCAGTCGATGGTATGAGGAAATCAATCAAGGATTAATGGAATTCACCGGGTATTCGTGTAAAGCCCCTTACCTATGTCAGAATTTAAATTTAAGGAAGCACATCCACGATGCTTTGTGAATGTTTGATACAAAAGAACCAATAGTTGCCTGGTGTTTTTCACCGGTTTCCTACCCGGTAAGCGATTACTGTTCTTTGAACTGATATCGCAATGTTACACCATAAGTCCTCGGGTCTCCAAGCACTGCCGCATAGTGGCCGGCATTACCACCAGCCGGCAACAATTGCTCCGCATAATCTTTGTCAAATAAATTCCTGGTCCACAAAAACAGTGAAAGGCCGGTTGTATTCCTGAAACCTACTTGCCCGTTAAGTAGGCTATAACCATCGATATTTAAATAAGCTGACGGGGAAGGGCTGGACGAAAACGACGAGCGATAGTATCCCTGGAGTCCAAGGAAAAATTTTCCGGCCTGACCCAGGAAAGCAGCAGGAGTTGTAAACTCTCCGCCATACGATGCCGCCCATTTGGAAATACCCGGAAGATCGCTGCCTGAAATATCTTTAAACGCCACCTGCTTTCCGTCTACTGTTTTGCCTGTTTCTTCAAGAGGTAGTGGTGCATTGGGGAAAGAAACGTATTTCCCTTCGGTATAGGCAGTAGATGCATAAAATGAAAAATGTTCGTTTACCTTAAGATTACCATCAATCTCGGCACCACGCACCCGCACCTTTTCGGCGTTGGCAATATATCCGCGATTCACGCCAAGTTCGGGTGATTGAACATTGGTTTGATAATCGTTAATGTCTGTATTGTAAAGGGCAAAGTTTAATATGAAATTATCAGCAGGTGTGGTCTTAATACCGACCTCGAAATGCCGCGAATCCTCCGGCTTAATAACGGCCAGGTCAAGTGCCGGCTTGCCGGCAATTGTAGGCAAGCCCGCTACATTTACACCCACAGGCTTGAAACTTGTCGAATAAGTAATAAAAGTATTGATGCGTTTATTAGGTTTATACGCTAACGTAACATTGTAAGTAAGGTTTGTTTCGTCGGCATCCGTAGCATATGCCTGGCTGGTATAGACCAAAGCTTTCAATGCATTAAGCAAGGAATCCGTTGTCTGCAGCCCTCCCGCCGCTACGCGGTCATAAACGACATCTTTTTCATCATAATTAAACCGCAGTCCCGGCAAGATGTGCAGTCCATCGGTGATTTCCCAATCCACATTGGCAAACGCTGCAGCACTCAATGATTTAATGGATGCCTTTGTGGTGATACCGTATCCTTCAAAAAGACCAGGTGTTTCCCAGGCCGAGCTGTTGGTACTTTTAGAAAACCGCCATTGAGCATTACCGGATTCTTCCAGGCCATTAATCTTTACTTCCTGGTCAATCAGGAACATTCCTACCACACCACTTACTCGGGATGAAATTTCACCTGCATAACGAACCTCTTGTGACCAATTGCGGTGCCTGGAAGGATTTTGTGATTTCGATAATGCCTGTAAACCGGTAAAGTCCCTGTCATTTGAGGGATCCCAATTCCAATATCGCCAGGCTGTGGTAGAAGTCAATGTGCCGGGCCCTATTTTCATATCGACATTAAGGGAGGCACCGCCCAGATCGTTTCCAGACCGCCAGGGTGTATCGTGATCAATGACCCTGTCATAAGCGTTCAGGCTCGGCAATGTATAATTCAAATCAGAGATTATTGCATTAAACTGGCGATATGCTGCACGTTGTGTTTGTACTACACCTGCAACAACCTGGGCATAACCATCCGGCCGTTGCCTGTTGATATCCCCCGATAGTGTTATAGTAGTATTGTCAGAAGGCTTATAAAGAAACTGGGCACGGGCTCCTACGTTGTTCAGATCGTTTATCTTTTTGTCTGTAACTACATTTTCAATAATCCCATCACGCTGCGTTCCGGAAAAAGAGAATCGTGCAGCAACTTTCTTACCCAGCGGACCTGTTGCTGAGGCTTTGGCCTGGATATAACCATAGTTTCCATAACTTACCTCCAAAGTCGCGCCCGGTCTGAAGCTTGGCTTGCGTGTAGTTATGTTGAATGCACCCTGGGCGGTATTCTTTCCAAACAAGGTTCCCTGTGGTCCGCGCAATACTTCAATTCGCTCTACATCCACGAAGTCAAACGTTGCGGCGGCAGGCCGGGCATAATAAACTCCATCTACATAAAATCCAACCCCGGGATCAAGTCCATCGTTGGTTAGGCCAAATGGCGAACCTAAACCGCGGATATTTATACCTGTGTTACGCGGATTTGATGAATAGAGCTGAACCGATGGCGCAAACTCCTTTACACGGTTCACATTAAAAGCGCCTGCATCTTCCACTTGCGATGCAGTGATAACCGATACAGGAATAGGCACGTCCTGCAAAGTCTCCCTGCGGCGGCGGGAAGTGACAATCACGGTGTCTCTTTGATACAATGCTTCCAAATGCAAGGTAATATTGTTCACATCGCCGCTCCTGATCACTTTCTCCCTGGGTTCAAAACCCGTATAAGAAACAACAATTGTAAATGGGAATTTGTCGATGCCTGAAAGAGTAAACTGACCTGTAGTGTCAGTTGTGGTTCCGATCGTCGTATTCTTTACCAGCACACTAGCATAAGGTATACCCTGGTTACTTGCATTGACGACGCGGCCCGTGAATTGTGCAAAAGCCAAACCCGGTAATAAAAAAGCTAAGACTAAAATAATGGTCTTCATGAATTCAGTTTTGTTGGTTTACAGTATTGTTCGATAATTATTAGTCTATCAATTTTGTAGACTTTTGTTGTAAAAAAATTTTCTATTCGCAACTATGGCAACAACATCGCGGAACAAACAATCGCAGCAACTGAAGATGGGTTAAATTCTGTTTCATATTAAAGATTTGCAAACTTACGGGGGTTATTATTAGTCTACCAAATTTATGGACTATTTTTTTGTATTTTTTTTTTACGTGTTTGAAATGTTTTTTTACAAAAGAGTAATGAGAATTTTTATGCTCCAGAATATTACTAATACTCCCAGCAAGAGAAACGCTGTTTTTTTAGGAAGCTTTCCCGCAAGCTTTGCAGCAATGGGAGCGGCAACGAGACCGCCGATGATCAGGGCAACTATCGTTTGCCAATGACTTACACCGATCAAAGTAAAAAATGTAAAGGCACTTGCGAGAGTAACAAAGAATTCAGTAACGCTTACTGAGCCCACCACATATTTATGACTGCGGCCATTATTAATCAATGTGCTCGTCACTATTGGGCCCCAGCCGCCGCCGCCGAAAGAATCAAAAAAGCCGCCGACACCTGCCAATAAACGAAAATGTTTGAATTTTTTTTGCGGTTTTCTTTCCCTGAATGCATTGATAATAAATTTTATACCAAGAACTAACGTATAAGAAGCAATAACAGGCCGTATGAAACCACCGTATTTATTTCCAAGAAATACCAGCATAATGGCTCCCCCTATGGCGCCAAGCACACCGGGTACCAGCAATGCCTTAAATAGTTTCTTATTTACGTTTCCAAATTTATAGTGACTATACCCCGAGGCACCGCTTGCAAACATCTCTGCAGTATGAATGCTTCCGCTGATAGCTGCGGGATTTATACCGGAAGATAATAATATGGTTGCGCTGGTAACTCCGTATCCCATCCCAAGTGCACCGTCCACCAACTGCGCCAGAAAACCCGCCAGCACCATGATGGGAAATGTTTTGTCCAATGTTTGGTACCATTTATAGGTCTCATCCGCCACCATTTGCAACGGCAGATAAGTAAAAATAAAATAGCCAACAAGCATAAAACCAAAAGCAAGCAATGAATAAGTAGCGACCTTTCTCCATCTTATTCCTTTTTCCCAGCTATCTTTCTCTACCAGGATCTTCGTAATTGCGTTTAGCTTTTTCACTTTGTATTCAAAGTTGCCGTTGAGCCTGTTACGGACTTTGTGAATATTTTCAATAGACTCGTTCAACTCACTGGGAATCGCATCGTGTAAAACTTCCTTGATCCTTTTGGCAACTGTCGGCGATTTTCCATTAGTCGATATGGCGATTTTCAGATTACCCTTTTGCACAATACTGCTTAAATAAAAATCGCACTGGTCCGGGGTGTCCGCAACATTTACCAATATCTTATTTTCCTTTGCCAACTGGCGAATGCGTAAACTTTCATCCTTATCATTGACTGCAATAATTACCAAATCCTTTCCCTCCAGGTCAACCGCGTGAAAGTTTCTCTTTTCAATTATTACATTACAATGTGAAGCCGCAAGTTTTCGTACCTCATCTGAAACTTCCGTTGCCACAATATGAACCGGAGTTGAAGGAGAATTCGTAAGAAGACTGGTTAATTTTTCCAATCCAACTTTACCGGCACCTACCAGTAAAACATTGAGTTCCTCCAGCTTTAAAAAAACCGGGAATAAATGATTATTAGGAGTTGAGCTGCCAGTCGGATTATTTTGTTCTTCAGTCTTCATAGTTTTTTTCCATTTAAAAGACGCGTTCATAACCCTGCATTAATTGACTGAACAAAATTTATTCTTATCACTGGCTGATAGATGTCTGCATTAAACTGCCACCAATTCATAAAAATAAGTTGTACCTGGTTATTTGCATTAAATGCATATTCGCCCCCGGCCCATAACCTGTATTGATCCCAGTTTTTTCTCCTCTCGCTGCCCTGCCACATCAGCTCATTCCCACCTATCGCACTCCATCTTTTAGCAACGCGATACTCAGCTGCAAGATGATACCGGATCCGGAAAGCTATTCCCTCCTGGTTTGAAAAATGTCTCTGTTCAGTTCTCAGCCGGTTAGCAAGGCGCCATTTATTGCTCAACCTCCAATCATTCCTCAGTTCCTCATATACTCTGAACTCATCCGAATTCACATCCTTGCTATCCTGAATCGAATGGTAATGAAACCACAAAACGCCGACTGCAGTGCTCCAACCTTTACTGAAAGTATAATGAGCACCTGTACGCAAACCCAGCAAACCTAACACCGGTTGCTTATTAAAATTCCTCAATTGCAGATCCGAATTCAACGCCCATTTGCTGTTAATGGAATATTTTAGATAATAAGCCGGCCACCAACTTAAATGACCATCAGCATCCGATTGCGCATTTGCCGTCGTGACAATAAATAAAACAAAGACCGATATGATCATTTTATTTATCAGCATAAACCCTTCACGTATTATTTCGGCATTTCACCACTTTTTCTCCGTGATACAACATCATAAAAATTCAACAAACGCTCACCGGTTCCTCTTGTAACAATGTTAGGATTTTCTTTTCAGCTATGAATAAATAAAAGATCTTGAAACGCAAATATAGCAGTTGTCTACTAATTTAGTGGACAAATAGAATTTATTTTTCTTCCACCCGGAATTAAATGACAACACATGTTCGTACAGGTTGCAGTCTGTCGAGTGCGAATAGCTCGGACTTGTCGAGCCCGGTCGCCTGGTGTAAATCCAAAAAACACATTGAAAATTAATGTTCTGTACAGCATCAGCAGCTAAACTATTGATAAGGGATCTTGAAAAAATTAAAAAGCTCGCCGCTGATTTGCCTTTTAATTCAGATTGTTAAACCTGTCTTTTTACCTGAATCCTTTTATCAAAAACTTTTGATTAAACGAATCCAGACTGTTATTTTTGCATAGTCTACTAACTAAGTAGATTTTAACACATTTCACTCTTTAAGTGGTCATAGTATAAGATAATCTGGCGGCCCCAAACGCCAACCTCATTAAAATTAACATCATGCAGAGTTTCCGCACAGAACTTGAAAATCCCTTAGTTGAAAGAGACATTATTGAACTGGAGCGAAAGATTCGTTTGTTCCGCGATGGAAAAATTGATGAAGAAAAATTTCGCAGCCTCAGGCTTGCCCGCGGTGTATATGGTCAACGGCAACCCGGTGTACAAATGGTCCGCATCAAATTGCCATACGGAAAGATGACCCTTGCACAATGGAAACGTATTTCTGATGTATCAGATGAATATTCAACAGGGAATTTGCACTTAACCACCCGGCAGGATATACAAATTCACTTTGTAAACCTGGACCGCACACCTGAATTGTGGAATGAGCTGGAAAAGGACCATATAACTATTCGCGAAGCATGTGGCAATACCGTAAGAAATGTTACCGGTTCAGATGCTGCAGGGATAGACCCGGAAGAGCCCTTTGATATTTCGCCGTACACACATGCGATATTTGAGTATTTCCTTCGTAAACCATATTGCCAGGAGATGGGCCGGAAATTCAAAATCGCTATCTCGAGCAGTGAAAAAGATACCGCGCTTATTTTTATGCATGATCTCGGGGCCATTCCCCGGGTACGTGAAATAGATGGTGAGCAGGTAAGAGGCTTTAAAGTAGTAGTGGGCGGCGGTCTTGGTGCTCAACCACACCTGGCCATTTGCACCCATGAATTTTTAGAAGAAGATCTGTTGATACCTTACATCGAAGCAGTATTGCGTGTGTTTGACCGTCACGGTGAACGAGCCAGCAGGCACAAAGCGAGAATTAAATTCCTGATACAGAAAATCGGTATTGATGCATTCAGTGAACTGGTAAAGGAAGAACAAAAGGCAGTAGATCAGGAAAGGGTAAAAGTAGATACCTCCAGGTTCGATGATCCCGCCATACCATCGGGCGTGTTGCCGGTTGGAGAAATTGTGATCAGGAACCCATTGAAATTTGAGCTTTGGAAAAACACCAATGTTCAAAAGCAAAAACAGGATGGATATGTCGCAGTATACGTGAGGATCACGAATGGTAACATTGGATCTCATGCGAGCAGGAGATTAATTGAAAAATTAAGACCTGTAATTGCCGACGATGTTCGCATTACCATTAACCAGGGTTTGCAATTCCGTTATGTGAAACCTGAACACCTCGAATATGTATATAGCGTCCTGGACGCTGAAGGGTTTGCCGCACCGGGATTCGGCAGTGTTGCCGACGTTACGTCATGCCCTGGAACCGATACCTGCAATCTTGGGATCAGCAACAGCACCGGTATCGCACAGGCACTGGCTGACATGATTGATGAAGAATACCCGGAATTACATTATAACAAAGAAATTGCGATCAAGATCAGCGGATGTATGAACAGCTGCGGTCAGCATGGTATGGCAAGCATTGGTTTTCATGGCAGCTCATTAAAGGTAAAGGGCCAGGTGATACCCGCGTTGCAGGTTTTAATTGGTGGAGGAGTATTGGGCGGCGGAGAAGGAAGGATTGCAGACAAGGTTCTAAAAGTCCCGAGTAAAAGAGGTCCTGATGTAATACGTTATGTTTTGAATGATTACAAAGAAAAGGCAATCACTGGCGAATCATTCCTGGAGTACAGCGGGAGACAGGGTGAAAGATATTACTATGATCTTTTGAAACCATTGGCAAGCGTCGAAACGCTGCAAGCCGAAGACTATATTGATTGGGGCCAGGAGACGAAATATTCTACGGCAATTGGAGTAGGCGAATGTGCGGGCGTTATGATTGACCTTGTGGCCACGTTAATTCTTGAATCTGACGAAAAGATCATATTCAGTGAAGAAAGTTTTGCGAATCGTGCCTGGGCCGATTCAATTTATCATTCCTACGCCGCCATGGTAAATGCTGCTAAAGCCTTGTTGTTGCAGAAGAGTGTGCACTGCAACACGCAAACCGGTATCCTGAAAGATTTTGATATTCATTTTACCGAAAAAGGATTATATACTGATGCCGATAGTTTTAAAAACCTGGTTTTGCAAATAAATCAAATTGAACCGTCAGAAGCATTTGCTGCGTCTTATTTGCAACAGGCAAAAGATTTTATTGCATTTGCGCGCCAGTTCAGAGAACAATCTGTATTGGAGGTAAAGGAAGCTTCGTAAAAAAGCAGACAACTTAGTACAAACGGGAGCTATTTTAATTCTTTAAAGATAGTTCCCGTTTCATTTTTTGTAATAAACCAGTCAAATGACCCGTGGAGTTTCACGACATCTCCAACGATCACCATGGACGGGGAACTAAATTGCGTAGTCGCAAATTCAGCCTCGCAATTTTGCAATGTCGAAACATGAACCTTCTGATAGACCGTTGTGGCCTGTTCAATAACAGCAATGGGCCTTTGAGGAGGAGCCGCATAATGCAATAACAGTTCCGCAAGATTAGCCAGGTTTTTTGAAGCCATATAAAAAACAAGCGTGTCCGTTGTTTCTGCCCAAACCCTCCATTTATCAGGATGAATTTCGGAACTGGGATTAAATGTAATGAAATGCACCCCTTGCGAATAATTCCGGGCTGTCAGGGGAATACCTGCATAAGCCGAGACGCCGGAAGCCGCGGTAATGCCAGGAATAATCTCAAACTCTATTTTGTGTTTGGCGAGTGCTTCCAGCTCATCTAATACATTGCTGAAAAAAGCCACATCACCGCCTTTTAACCGAAGCACATTCTTCCCATGCAGGGCGTGTTCAATTATCAGGTCCGTGATTTGTTGCTGTGAATAAGATGCCTGGTTAAATCCTTCTTTGCCCGTCAATATCACGGGTGTCACCTTATTGGCATGAGCAGATATGATCTCAGGGTTGACCAGTCTGTCTGTAATAATGATATCTGCTTCAGCGAGGCGCTTTTGCAATTTGACAGTGATTAATTCTGCATCGCCGGGTCCGGCACCCGCGATGACTACTTTCCCAGGTCGGTTATTTGATGACATTAGAAAACCCGTTCGTATCGCATTTTATTCCGTGGTGGATTGTAACAATAAGGCTGCAACAGTGCTGTTGCTGGTTTCGTCTATTAATATGGCGCTCCCGTTTTCAGGAATAATATCATAGGCGTCATAAACTAATGGGGCTGCAGTCTTAATGGTCGCTTTCACCACTTCATTTAATTTCACGGAACCGTCTACCGCTTGTTTTTGCAGCGTATTTACGTCAAGCTTATACTCTATTTGCCGTACTACTGCTTTTACTAAACGACTATTGTGTTGCAGAAAATACCTGTTTCCCGCCTTCAATGGCTTTTCATCCATCCAGCATAACACCACTTCGAGCTCACTGCCTGCTACAGGAAGATCGTCAACCCTGGCTATTGTATCGCCCCTGCCGATATCAATATCATCCGCTAACTGTATCACTACGGATTGTGGCGCAAAAACCTCATCCACTTCAATACCGCCTGTTTCCAGCTTTGCAATTGAAGTATCGATGCCGGCCGGCAATATCTTTACTTTATCTCCCTTACGATAAATGCCACTGATCACCTTACCCGCATAGCCACGATAGTCATGCAGGTCGTCTGTCTGCGGCCGGATTACAAACTGCACCTGGAAGCGGGCATCGATATGATTGATGTCATTATCAATTTCCACTTGTTCCAAAAAATCCAGTAACGGTTTTCCCTCATACCAGCCGATGCGATCAGATTTGTCCACAATATTATCCCCTCTCAGGGCGCTGATAGGAATATAGGTAACATCATTTATACCCAACTGTGCCGCCACATTTGAATAGTCGATCACAATATCGTTGAACACATTTTGTGAATATTCAACAAGATCCATTTTATTAATCGCAACTACTACATGAGGTATTTTCAACAAGGAGGCAATAATCGAATGACGGCGCGTCTGCTCGACCACTCCTTGCCTCGCATCAATTAGTATAATGATCAGGTTGGCGTTGGACGCCCCCGTGATCATGTTGCGCGTGTACTGCACATGCCCCGGTGCATCTGCTATTATGAATTTCCTTTTGGGGGTAGAGAAATAGCGATAGGCTACATCGATGGTGATGCCCTGCTCCCTCTCGGCTCTTAATCCATCTGTTAATAATGCAAGGTCAATGGATCCTTCTTTGTTTTTTGTCTGCCGTTCCAGCGCTTCCAGCTGGTCGATCAGTATATTCTTGCTATCGTACAGCAACCTGCCGATCAGCGTGCTCTTTCCGTCGTCAACACTCCCGGCTGTAATAAATCTCAGTAAGTCCATTGAGCGCTTGTTGTAAATTTTGTTGGTCGATTGTTTATCTTAAAAATATCCATTTTTCTTCCTGTCTTCCATTGCCGCCTCCGTTACTCTGTCGTCGATCCTCGTTTCGCCCCTTTCGCTGATTCGCGTTGAAATAATTTCATTTATGACCTCATCCAATGTCACGGCATTTGACTCAACTGCAGCTGTACACGTCATGTCGCCTACGGTCCGATAGCGTACGTTCTTCTTTAATACGACATCTGATTCATCCATTTGTATAAAATCAGAAACAGCCACCAGCTGTCCTTCATGTTCTATGACCTCTCTTTCGTGCGCAAAATAGATAGATGGCAAAGCGATATTTTCCTTGCGGATATAGTTCCAGATATCGAGTTCTGTCCAATTGCTGATGGGGAACACTCTCACATTTTCGCCTTTATGAATTCTTCCATTGTAAAGGTTCCAAATCTCAGGCCTTTGCAGTTTTGGGTTCCATTGACCAAACTCATCACGAATGGAAAAAATTCTTTCTTTGGCCCTTGCCTTTTCTTCATCCCTGCGGGCTCCACCAATACAGCAATCGAATTTAAATTCTTCGATTGTATCCAATAAAGTATGCGTTTGTAACCAATTACGGCTGGCAAACTTGCCTTTTGGCTCGGTCAGCTTTCTTTCACGAATGGTGTCTTCAACCTTGCGAACAACCAGTTTGGCATTCACTTGCGCGGCCAGTTTGTCCCGAAAACTTAAAGCCTCGGGGAAATTGTGACCGGTATCAATATGGACCAGGGGAAAAGGTATTTTACCCGGCGTAAAAGCTTTTTTCGCCAGGTGTACCAGCGTAATGGAGTCTTTGCCGCCACTAAAGAGCAGTGCAGGCTTCTCAAACTGTGCTGCTACCTCGCGAAAAATATGGATGCTTTCCGTTTCGAGTTGTTCCAGGTAATCTAAATGATAACTTCTCATATCTCGTCAGTTCACTACTTTATCCTTGAATTGATTTGTTCAGGACGCATTGGATGATACAATTTTAGTTTCGTGCAGTCCACATTCCTTTTGAGAAGTCTCCCACCACCAGCGTCCGGCCCTGGCGTCTTCACCAGGTTCAATCGCTCTTGTGCACGGCGCGCATCCAATACTGATAAATCCTTTATCATGCAGCCGGTTGTAAGGTACATTGAATTTGTTTATATAATCCATCATGTCCGCGTACGTCCATTTGATAAGCGGATTGAATTTATACAGCATCTTTTCCTCCGACCACTCTATCATGGGCATATCATGCCGGTTATTTGATTGTTCCGCCCGAAGACCTGTGATCCAAACCGCCGCTCCTTTCAATGCCCTGTTGAGTGGCTTCACCTTGCGGATGTGGCAACATTCCTTCCTGTTGTCAACGGATTCATAAAAGCTGTTGATTCCCTTGTTCACTACAAACTCCTCAACATCGGCTGCTTCAGGAAAGTAAACCTGTATGTTTTTTTTATACCGGGCGTTTGTCCGATCAAGCAATTCATAGGTCTCGTTAAATAATCTGCCGGTATCAATAGTGAAAATCGTGACCGGCAAATTATTTTTGAAAATAACATCAGTCAATACCTGGTCCTCCTGCCCGAGGGATGACGAAAACACTACTTTTCCCGGAAACCATTCGGTTATTAGCTTCAGGCCTTCTGCTAATGTGCTTTCTTCAACCTTTTTGATCGATTCAGGAGTCAACATTGATTATAGATTAGGCTGTGGTGTATAGCGCAGGTATGGTTTTACGACTTTAACCCCTTTCGGAAATTTCTTAACTGCATCCTCCGTGGAAACCGCCGGAACAACAATTACATCTTCTCCACCTTTCCAGTCAGCGGGCGTAGCTACACTATAACCTGCCGTTAATTGTAATGAATCAACAACCCGCAATACTTCATAAAAATTTCTGCCGGTAGATGCAGGATAAGTTATCGTCAGTTTAACCAGCTTATCAGGACCAATAACAAAGAGTGAACGAACCGTCGCTGTAGCCGAGGCGTTCGGATGGATCATATCATAGAGTGATGCAACCTTCCTGTCTTCATCGGCAATAAGCGGAAAGCCTACATTACAATTTTGCGTGTCATTGATATCCTTTCTCCATTCGAAGTGTTTATCAAGCGGATCAACACTTACCGCCAATACTTTTACATTCCGTTTTGCAAATTCATCCTGAAGTAATGCTGTTCTGCCAAGTTCCGTTGTACAAACGGGCGTAAAATCGGCAGGGTGCGAAAATAAAATGCCCCAGCTATTACCGAGATATTCATAAAAATCAATCTCTCCTTCAGTTGTTTGTGCTTTAAAATTAGGTGCAACATCTCCGAGTCTTAGCGACATAAATTAAATTTTTTAAGACTACAAAAATAAGGGTAAAAAGAAAGCCCACCAAGTTAGTGGACTGCTATTAACGGCGATTTTAGAGGCAAACAAGTGTTTGTCAAATTAAACTGCTGATCAAACCACAAGATCCTTGAGGGTGCGGTTTTCAACGATGTTTAATGTGGCGTCCCTTACCTGGATCATCAGGTCGTGCAGACCACAATGCTTCTGGTCGCAGTTTTTGCAACGCTCGTAAAAATAAAGACTTACACAGGGAAGCATTGCTATCGGCCCATTGATAAGGCGGATGACAGTGGCTACCTTTACTTTTTCGGGGCTGGTTTTCAAAAAATATCCGCCTCCCTTTCCTTTTTTGCTATCGAGGATATCAGCTTTTTTTAACTCAAGCAGGATATTCTCCAAAAATTTTAACGGAATTTTTTTCTTTTTAGCGATCTCGGAAATCAGGATGGGTCCTTCGTTGAACTTTTCACTGAGGTAAGTCAGTGCCTTAAACGCATATTGTGATTTCATCGAAAGCATATGGCTATTTCAACAACTCCAATTTATAATTTATTGGGGAATTTTTTTTCAACATGGCAGACACGCCGCAATATTTTTCTAAGGAAAGGTCAATGGCTTTCCGGATTTTTTGCTCATTCGAAAGGTCTGTTTTTATTTTGTAGGTCACCCAAATATCTTTAAAAACACGCGGATGCTCCGTAGTTTGTTCGGTTTCCACGTCAATGGTAAGGTCGGAAAAAGATACTCTCATTTTGTGCAGCATGTCCACGACATCAATACCAGAGCAGGCAGCAATTGCAGAAAGCAATAATGCTTTTGGGTTGGGACCTTCCTTCTTGTGCCCATCTATTTGAAAAACATTCTTTTCCAGCCTGCTTTCAAATGCGTGATCGTGTTTCCAGGTCGTTGAAGTCTTCATACAATGCTTTTAGTCATTTTTGCCGTGCTTTTTATCTCCTGAAATATTTTCTAGTGTCCATGGAATTTTCTCTTCGAATGTATGCTGCCTTACGTGGCAATCCTGTTTGCTGCAAATATGACATTGAAAATATAAACAACCATCAGAATGCACAAAAAGTTCAACTGATTCGTGAAATTTCTCTCTTACCAAAGCCCCTAATTTATCAATTTCTTTATGTGCTTCGTGCACATTAAGATACCATGGAACGGTGAGGTGGCAATCTATGTGAAATACACTACCATATTTTATTACCCGCAAATTGTGCAGGTCAACCCAGTTTTCCTTTCGGTTTCTGTTCAGCAATGCCACCATATCATTGAGCAACTTTTCATCGGCCTCATCCATGATGCCAGCTATTGACCGACGAATGATGCGGTAACCAGTAAATATAATGATCAATGAAACCGCGATAGCAATCACCACATCGATCCAGTCATACCCGGTAAAATATATCAATGCCAAACCCGCAATAATTCCCGCAGTGGAAATGGTATCGCTACGCAAATGCCGCCCACTTGCAATAAGAGCGAGCGAGTCGTTGTTCCTGCCGATCTTCAAGGCAATTGTTCCCATTAAAAAATTCACGAAAGCAGTCACACCAACAAGCCAAATACCTGTATCAATTTTTTGTAAAGCTACCGGGTAAATAAGTTGAATGATTGCCTTATAAATAATGATAAGACCTGCCATCAGTATCATGGTACCCTCAACCGCGGCAGATAAAAATTCTGCTTTTCCATGCCCGTAAGGATGATTCCTGTCGCGTGGTTTTGCGGCCACGTACAAACTGTATAATCCTATAAAACCGGCAACTACATTCACGATACTTTCCATAGCATCGGTAAGAATAGCTACCGAACGGGTAAGGTACCAGGCTATAAACTTGACAACAAGCAACAACAATGAGATTGCAGCTACCCATTTTTGTACCGCCAGGTTTTGATTGTTTGCTTTCAAGCAGGCAAGTTATTCAAAACTTTCTTTAACATCCTTTAGCCGCAGCTTTACTTGCATTAGGTTTCGGAGTTGATTTGTGGTAATGTAAAATTGAAATAATGGTCGAAAATTTCAGGCCATCGAGTCATACCGGTTTTGAATATAACCCCAGTTGACGACGTCCCACCAGGCATTGATGTAATCTGCCCGTTTATTTTGATAACGCAGGTAGTAAGCGTGCTCCCATACGTCGAGACCCAACACAGGCAAACCTTTTATATCGCTCACGTCCATTAATGGGTTATCCTGGTTGGGTGTAGATCCGATCTTTAGTTTTTTATCTCCGTCAAGGTATAGCCAGGCCCAGCCGCTGCCAAACCGGTTCTTACCGGCATCAGAAAATTGGGTTTTAAAGCTGTCAAATGAATTGAACCCGGACTCTATTGCTGTCAACAATTTACCGGAAGGCTTTCCGCCACCGGTTGGCGACATAGATTTCCAAAATAATTCATGATTGTAATGCCCACCACCGTTATTCCTCATTTTAGTTGAAAACTTCGAAACCCTGGCAAGAACATCTTCCAATGGTTTGCCCATATCCACGCTTTCGTTTTTTGCCGCATCCTGGAGGTTGGTAGCGTATGCGGCTGCATGTTTTGTATAATGGATTTCCATGGTGGTTCCATCAATGGATTTATCAAGGCTGCCATAAGAATAAGGAAGCGGTTCCTGGGTGAACCCGGTTTTGGGGTAAGAACCGGTACCCGTTGCCTTCTTCGGGCCACTGCAGGATTGGAGTAATGAACCGGTACCCGCAACACTCGCTGCAACCACAATTACGGTTTTCGTTGAGTCAACTATAAAATCACGTCGTGAGCTGGCTTTTTTCATATCATCTTATTTAGTTTTAACTCCGCAGGAATTGTTGATTGTAAAGTTAGACTTTCTCCGCATCCTGAGCGATTTTGACTCGCATAATAAATTTCCGGAACGACTTGGCAACCCGGTAGTACCATTCTTTATTGAACAATTGAGAATCGCGCATTGCCTTATACGTAAGAAATACTCCTATAGGCACGAGTATAAAAGCGGCCAGCCACATACCCGCAAAAGGTGTTAGTTTATTCTCTTTTGCAAACTTCTCACCTATCGAGGTAGAAAAATAAAAGACCATAAAGAAACTAATCGCTGCAATAAGTGGTGTCCCCAATCCGCCCTTCCTGATTATCGATCCCAGGGGTGCTCCTATTAAAAAAAGGATCAGGCAGGCGCAAGAAAGAACAATCTTCCGGTGCCATTCTATTTTATGCTTTCTTAGAATTTTTTCCTTGTCCTTCATTGTTAATGCCCTGCTCGAAATGGCCGAACTCAACGAGCTTGACTGAGTAGTCGCTTCCGAGTGCACGGCATACCTGGCCGTATCAGGTATCAGCTCATCCAAACTTTTAGCAGCCATAAACAAGCTATCTCCTTCCCTTTTTTTGTGGGCCGTGCTGTCAAGGTATTTTGTAAATTTCAGGTTTGAATATTGCACCGCAGCATCCAGGATTACCCTGATACGATTATTATCCTTTTTTAACGAGTCGATGGCCTTGTTTAGCTGTCGCATACTGTAAACCCTCTCATTATTCCGGTTCACACTGTCATTGGTTTGGACGAACTGAAAAGAACTGAGGTCAAACTGCTTTTTATACTCTTTAAAGCCCAACCGCACATAATCGGTTTTTGCGTCAGCGAAACTGTTATTGCCCCGCTCCTCGTATCTCCAACCATCTTTCAGGTTGAACTCAAGATATCGTTTGTCATCTGACACGCCCATCACACCACTTTTGGCAATAATAAAATTGTCCTGCACAGGATTACCCTGCTCGTACACGATCACGTCCCTTATTATACTATCGTTCGCCTCTTTTTTTCCAATCTTAATGGCGAATCCATTGATGCGATCATAAAAAACGCCTTCCTTCAGATCAAATGCGGGCTTGGCATATACTATGTCTGATAACAGCGTCCGTGATTTTAAAAATGCAACGGGTATGATGTAGTTGGAAAATAAGAATGCAATGCCGCAAACAACAAGGGAAACGAAAAACAAGGGTCGCATAAAGCGGAGCAATGATATACCCGCCGATTTAATGGCTACCAGCTCGAAACTTTCGCCCAGGTTGCCAAAAGTCATAAGTGATGACAGCAAAATTGCAAGAGGTAGTGCCAATGGTATCAGCACAGCACTTTGATACCATATAAATTTTAAAACGACATCAATACCCAATCCTTTTCCTACAAAGTCATCAATGTACAACCAAAAAAACTGCATAACAAGCACCAGCAATGTAATAAAGAAGGTGGCAACAAACGGTCCTATGAATGCTTTAAGAATGAGCTTGTCTAGTTTCTTGAACACTTATCTTTAAGTTATGGATAGTGCAAAAATACGGCTTTCACCAGAGGAGATGTTTTTGGTTAACAGGACCGATTGGATTTTAACAAAGAACAATGTACTTGGAAAAGTAAAACAATTGCTTTCGGAAATTCAATCGGGACAGCACGTAGTATTGCAGGGATTTCCTGACATACCCCGACAATTAACCGAATCATCGCCAAAAATATCAAGGGGAGAAAATTACAGGGGTTTGCCATGGCTGGTTTTAGATTATCCAAGGCTTTTTGACAAGAAGAGTTTCCTTTCCATCCGCACCTTGTTTTGGTGGGGGAATTTCTTTAGCACCACACTTCACGTTTCAGGACAGTATAAAGATGCTTACGTGGAAAGGATTATCGGCTCATTCGCTTACCTGCAACAAAAGAAATTTTACATATGTATCAACGGAGACGAGTGGCAACACCATTTTGAGGAAAGCAATTACACAAGTATAGAAGAAATGAATGATTCAGACTTTGAAAAAATAACCCGCAACAATTCTTTTATAAAACTGGCTAAAAAAATATCGCTGGATCAATGGAATGATGCCGGCGCAAAACTGGCAGATGTTTTCATCCAATTAATCCACATCCTGAAGGACTAGTTTCCCAAACGGTGAAACAGATCCTTAACCTGGTGGTCCCACAAAAGTTTTTGATCTTTGATATCCTTTTTTTCAGCAAAGTCTTTTACTACCAAAATCGTTTGATTTGTGATTTCCGACTTTTCGATACTGAATTCGAAGTATTCGCTTTTTGGTGCGTCAAGCCAACGAAAACGAATATGTTTGTCTGTTTCGTTCTCGACCACTTCAGCTTTCTCAAAAGAACCATTCCAGCCAAAATAAAAGATATTATCTCTTTCATCCACTTTATCAGCGAACCACTCCCCAAGGCCTGCGGGAGTTGATAAAAATTCGTAAAGGATAGATGGTGAACACCTGACAGGAAACTCTAGCGTGTATAACTGTTTGCTCATTTTTTACCTTTAAAATCGTCCCTAGCTGCAATAATAAATAATAAATCGTCGTATCGCATTAATTTCTTTTTTATTTTTCACCGGCCCCGGACCGTGCTAATTCATTGGCTATAAAATAAATTCATCAAACCGGCGTTAAAGGAAAGATAATTTTTTTGGGGCATACGCGGCAAATGCTTAAATTGTCCTGACATCCAATACTTTCTAAATCCATGAAAGACCATTGTGATGGGTGTTTTTAAAGGCTGATTTACCAAAACATATAATCTTTAACCCTTAAAATAACCCACTTAAAACCATTCCTATGAGTATGAGACAGTTGAAGATCACGAAGTCTATTACTAATCGTGAATCTCAAAGTCTGGAGAAGTACCTCCAGGAAATAGGCAAAGTCGAGTTAATTTCCTCCGAAGAAGAAGTAAGACTAGCAGCTCTCATCAGGCAAGGATGCCAAAAATCCCTGGATCGTCTTACAAAAGCAAATCTCCGTTTTGTTGTATCGGTTGCAAAGCAGTATCAGAATCAAGGTCTGTCATTGCCGGACCTTATCAATGAGGGCAATCTTGGCCTTATCAAGGCTGCCCAGAGATTTGATGAAACCCGTGGTTTCAAGTTCATTTCTTATGCGGTGTGGTGGATTCGTCAAAGCATTTTACAGGCTTTGGCCGAGCAATCCCGTATCGTACGTCTTCCGCTAAACAAGGTGGGACTTACCAACCGAATCCAAAAAGCATTTTCGCAGCTGGAGCAACAGTTTGAAAGGGAGCCGTCTCCGGAAGAACTTGCAGAAATGCTTGACATGGACCTCGATGAAGTGTCTGCGTCATTAAGTATCTCATCGCGTCACGTAAGCATGGACACCCCTATTTCTGAAGGTGAAGATGGTACCCTGCTTGACGTATTGGAAAATCCCAATGCAGAAAAAACAGACGGAGAACTGGATCATAAGGAGTCTTTAAAAACGGAAATTGACCGTTCACTGAAAACGCTTACAGAAAGGCAAAAGGAAGTTATCTGCTATTTCTTTGGGATTGGTGTAGACCACCCGATGAGCCTCGAAGATATTGGCGAACGGTTCAACCTGACACGCGAAAGAGTCAGGCAGATCAAAGACAAAGCAATAACAAAATTAAGAACGACTAACAGAGTAAATGTTTTAAGAACCTACTTAGGTGCATGATATAATTTTTACACTACTTATCTTTGTATTTCATTAAAAAGTGAACATTATGATGTTCACTTTTTCTTTTGTGACAAGAAATTTATTGCGACATGTTTAATTCCCTCCAGGATAAATTAGAAAGTGCCTTTAAAAATCTGAAAGGCCAGGCGCGGATCACCGACATAAATATTGCAGCTACCGTGAAAGACATTCGTCGCGCACTAGTGGACGCGGACGTAAATTATAAGATCGCGAAGGAGTTTACGGATAAGATAAAAGATAAAGCGCTTGGCGAAAAAGTCATAAACGCCATCAGTCCCGGCCAATTAATGGTCAAGATCGTAAAAGATGAGTTGACCGAATTGATGGGTGGCGAAGAAGCAGTATTCAATGCGAAAGGAAATCCGGCCGTGATCCTTATAGCGGGTCTCCAGGGTAGCGGTAAAACAACATTTAGCGGTAAGCTGGCCAATTTCCTCAAATCAAAAAAAGCACTATCTCCCCTATTGGCTGCGGCGGATATTTATCGCCCGGCTGCTATGGAACAACTGAAGGTCCTTGGTGAACAGATTGGCGTTGATGTATACGTCGAAGAAGAAAACAAGGACGCTGTTTCTATTGCTCAAAATGCGATTAAAGAGGCACGAAGTAAAAACAAAAATGTAGTCATCATAGACACCGCAGGGCGCCTTGCCATTGATGAAATGATGATGACAGAAGTGGCCAATATCAGGGACGCTGTCAAACCACAGGAAATACTATTTGTCGTGGACAGTATGACTGGCCAGGATGCTGTAAATACCGCAAAAGCATTTAATGACCGGCTTGATTTTACAGGTGTGGTACTAACAAAACTGGATGGTGATACGCGGGGTGGTGCGGCGCTTTCCATTAAATACACTGTCAATAAGCCCATCAAGTTCACGAGCAGCGGAGAAAAACTTGATACGCTGGACGTCTTTTACCCCGAAAGGATGGCGCAGCGGATTTTGGGCATGGGCGACATCACAAGTTTAGTGGAAAAAGCCCAGGAGCAGTTTGACGAGGACCAGGCGAGAAAACTGGAAAGTAAGCTTCGGAAAAACAAGTTTGATTTTGCCGATTTTAAGACCCAGTTGGAGCAGATCAAGAAGATGGGGAACATGAAAGATCTTCTTGGAATGATACCAGGAATTGGAAAACAGATTAAGGATATTGACATCAACAACGATTCATTTAAAGGAATTGAGGCTATGATCAACTCTATGACGCCGGCGGAAAGGGCGGACCCGGATTTAATAGATCAAAGTCGCAGAAAACGGATCGCTAAAGGTGCAGGTAAAGACATTAATGAAATGAACGCCTTTATGAAACAGTTCGGGCAAATGCGGGATATGATGAAGGGAATGAACAAAATGGGCATGTTTGGGAAAAGGCCACCGATAAATCTTCCGCCACTAAATCGCTCCAAATAAAGGTTGAGAAGTCTTACAATGCCCGCAAATGGTTGAGCCGATTCGCATTTTGTTCAAAACTCTCAGGACCAGGGAAATGTTGATAAATTTTGTCCCGAGGTCAAACTTCGAATTTACGTTGAATAATAAACCTATGCGCTGAAGATCAACCATGTGTCGCAATTGTCCAAAACACGGGGGTTTTGGCATTTTCCCTGCCAGTTCTTATCTTCGTCGTTCCGGTTTCAACCGGCACTAACAATTTTGTTTAACGCCTTTAAATGTCTATTTAAAATGGCAGCAAAGATCAGACTTCAGCGTCATGGGTCTAAGAAAAGACCATTCTATTTCATCGTTATTGCAGATTCCCGCAGCCCCCGCGATGGTAAATTCATTCAAAAATTAGGTACTTACAATCCACTGACTGTTCCGGCTACTATTCAGCTTGATCGTCAGAAAGCATTGGAATGGCTCAACAAAGGAGCCACACCAACTGATACGGTTCGCCGTATTTTAAGCTTCAAGGGTGTATTGTACCTGAAACATTTACTTCGCGGAGTAGGGCTGGGACTTTTTGATGAAGCCGCAGCGATGGAAAAATTCACAAAGTGGAGTACGGAACATGATGCGCAGGTAAGGAAACGCCAGGAAGAAGCTGCACGCAACAAAAGAACCCGTCGTCCGATGCAAGGTCGCAGACCTGAAAGAAGGACGCAGGGTGGACCAGGCGGCAGCGAAGGATAAATAATTCCGTCAATCGATGGAGCCAATCTGTCCTGTAAGTTCATTTAGGCGATCTGCTTTAAGCGGATCGCCTTTTTGTTATACTAAATAGAACAAGTCGGTTGAAGCTGCCCGGGTCTTATCCTGAATTTAATTGCAGAAATATCTAAACCATAGCACCATTCACAGGAAAATTTAATAAAGTAATTCTTGGCTGAGTATTTTAAAATAGGAAAGCTGGTTAGCACTTTTGGATTAAAGGGTGAATTGGTCTTAAAACACAACCTTGGAAAGAAAACGGCACTCAAGGGACTGAAAGCAATTTTCACAGAGAATAGAAAAGATTCTTTTTTCCCCTGGTTTGTTCAATCCACAAAAATCAAGAATGAAACCGAGATCTATTTGACGATTGAAGGCATTTCCAGCAAAGAAGAAGCTGCGAAGATCGTTCAAAAAGAAGTTTGGTTACCGCAAACTGATTTCAAGAAATTTGCCCATGTCTCGGCGCCGGTTAATTTGCTGGGCTACGAGGTGATTGAACACAAGCACTCACTCGGGCCGGTCCTCGAAGTAATAGAACAACCGCACCAACTTCTATGCAGGCTTGAGATCAAGTCTAAAGAAGTTTTTATTCCTTTGAACGAAAGCACCCTTCAAAAAACGGATCATAAAAACAGGCAGTTATTTGTCACACTGCCGGATGGGCTGCTGGAAGTATATCTTTAGTGTCACGGATGGTCACCAGCGCATTATTTATTTGAACAAAATGCCTCTGCTCGTGCGCGACGAAAAAACGGAAGGTGTCACCCAGCTTTAATTTGATCCATCTCGAAATCGATATCGGGGTGCGAATGGCGCCAATGTTTTTTGATTTGGCTAACTCCAGCAAATCAAGCAAGTATTGTTGTTGTTCCAGGAAAGTATGGAGTACAGGAAAAGCATCCGGGTATTTAGAAGGCCTGTGGTCTTTTGGCGACTTCATTTTATTTGACACCTGCCCGTTCTCGCCGGGTTTCATCAACCTGGTAAAATAGTCGCCAACCCAGCCCGGTTTGAAATATTCAACTGATTTCGTGCCTTTGTCCATGGACCTTTCCATTGCCAGTAAATAATAGCGCCCATAGCTGTTCAGATGCTCCAGGACCTGGATGATGCTCCATTTGCCTGGTGCCGGTTCCTGTAATAAGACAGCCGGGTCTATTGACTTTAGGTAATTTGCTTCTGATATCAACTGGCGAACATCACTCTGAAGCGAATCCAGCATATCAATACATATATATCTTGGCATCTTCGTTATTTTATACAAAGCTAGCAATGCGTTTTTCTCAAAATCTTGAGATATGCCAAGATTTTAGCGGCAGCCTTGTTATATTCTAACAGATCCTAATAATTTACTGAAAGTGGTGGGGTCAATTCCCAGGTAAGAAGCAAGATATTTATGAGGAATTATTTGCAGTACATGTGGACTGCGGGCCATCAACGTTTTAAACCTTTCTTCGGCGCTAAAGCATTGCAGTTCGATCTGTCTTTCCAATACACCTTTCAATGCAATTGCTGACAGTTGCAATACCATTCGCTGTATGACGGGAAATTCATTCATAAGGTCGTTCAGCTTTTGATAGGAAATTTTTAAAAACCTGCCGTTTGTCAGCGTTTCAAGAAAATATTTGGAAGGAGTCTGAGTAAGAAAAGAATCTGCAACTCCTGAAAAAGACGGAGGATAAGTAAACACAATGGTAGCCTCTTGTCGTTCATTCCCCACAAAGAAGGCCCGTTGCACTCCCTCGAGCACAAAATAAAGATAGCGCTCCGTTTCCCCGGCTGCAGTCAGGATCGTTTTTCTTTTGCAGGTAAACGGCTGCCATGATTCCAGGAATCTTTCCATTTCCGTCTCTTTGAGTGGGTAGACAGAACTAATGAACTTTCTCAGCGGTGTTGTTTCTACAGGAATCATTTCATTTCTGAACGAATAAAATCGGCCAGCAATTTCATGCGATAATAGAGATTGCTAAGCATCAGGGAAATATTGTTCTTTACAGTGGACACACTGCCACCGTTCATTTTTTTGATATTTTTCAGCTCTTCTATTTTTTCATCAATTTTATCGACCAGCTTTTCTGCGTCCCATCCCGTATATTTTTTATTTCTTTCTTCGTAAATATGATAAGGCTCAATGCTACCGGGTTTCAGTTTTTTGAATTTAAAATTGTTTTTAATTGCTTCTTTGATCATCTCGTTCGTCAGCATGTCAATAAGCGTATCTTGCGAAATATTGTTCATAAACCCATTATGAAAAATATTAAGATTGTTGCGCAACTCACGAATGACCTGCTTTTTTATTATGTCACTCGTCTTACTTTCCTTGTTTAAAAAAGTAACCAGGTCTTTCAGCGGACCAATACCGGTTTTTAGCCACTCCCATTCCATCTCTCAAATATAAGAATGCAGTTTGAAGTTTGAGGTTTGACGTTTGATGTTGGATGTTGGATTCCCGTGTCCCAACCCTGGATCTTAAGCATTGTTGAAACGGGGTTTTGTTAACTTTGTTTTTATGGCGGAGCAGCTTCGTTATATAGCTCATTTTGACCTGGATTCGTTTTTTGTGGCGGTTGAGATCATTAACAATCCATCGCTTAAAGGGAAGCCAATTATCGTTGGCGGCACGAGCGATCGTGGTGTGGTGTCCACGTGCAGTTATGAGGCCAGAAAATATGGAGTTCATTCAGCAATGCCAATGCGCACCGCGATGAAATTATGTCCTCACGCGATTCTTCTTCACGGCACAAGAGGAGAATACAGTAAATATTCCCGTTGGGTAACCGATATTATTGCGTCAAAAGTGCCCCTTTTTCAAAAAGCATCCATAGATGAATTCTATTGTGACCTGACGGGAATGGATAAATTTTTCAACGTAAGTCAATACACACGCGAATTGCGGGAACTGATTATCAGGGAAACGGGTCTTCCTATTTCCTGCGGCTTGTCATCGGCGAAGTTTATCAGTAAGATCGCAACTAACGAAGCCAAACCTAATGGTTTCCTGGAAATCCCGCATGGCAGGGAAAAAGAATTTCTGTGGCCTCTAAAGATTGAAAAAATAAACGGTGTGGGTAAACAAACCGAACAGCAATTGAAAAACTTCGGCATTTATACCATTGAAGATATTGCCCGTACTCCTGTTGAGTTACTTGAAAAATATGTGGGCAGTTGGGGCTATTCATTGTGGCAAAAAGCACAGGGGATCGGCAATGCAGATGTTGATACTGACTGGGAACAAAAAAGCATGAGTCACGAAAACACCTTTCATGAAAATATCAGCGATATTGATCAGCTACACAGGGAGCTGATCCGCCTGACAGAAAAAAATGCGTATGATCTTCGAAGTGATGAAAAGCTTACTGGTTGTATAACGGTTAAAATCCGGTATCCTGATTTTGAAACTACATCCCGGCAGGAAATCATTGATTACACCTCGCTTGATGACCAGTTGATCGCAAAGGCGAAGGATTTGTTCAACAAATTATACCGTAAAGGACAACCTGTCCGACTTCTGGGTATTCGTTTCAGCCAGCTTATACCGTTTACAATGCAAATGAGCTTATTCAATAACAATGAAGAAAAATTGAACTTATATAAAGCCGTGGACGAAATTAAAGACCGGTTCGGTAACACAGCGATTGCCAAGGCGGCGGCCTCGTCCCGCTCTGAACGTAACAAAACAAACAAGATAAAGGGCGATAAAAATAGGTCGGTGGATTAATAAGACAATTTTTCGAATTTCCATTACTGAAAAATGGAATGCGTCCATGAGCTGGTTGGTAGTAAAATAGACAGCCGCGAATAGTTGTTCAACTATCATTTTGTTAGGGCATAACATTTGGCCTGGCTATGATCAAATCATTTTAATGTATTTATCAACGACGAAAGACTTTCATTCAATCTCGGCTCAATTTTGACCTTTTAAATTTATTGGTGTGACGGAATTTACTTTAATCATAAACAATTTTTACCTGAGACTTCTCATTCATGGGACTGGATGAAAAGACAAACAAATGGCCATACGACAACGAAAACGAATAAGGATAATTATTGGGCAATGCTAATGGTTGTATGGCTTCTTCCCAGGCTGCAGTGGTATCTCTTTTGACGAAAGCCTTAAAAAAACTGCCGCGAGGTATGTAAGTATAAAAGTTTTCAATCAGGAAAGTATAGCTGTCCCAAAACTCATCAAAGGTTTTATAATTGAATACGAGCTCGCTGGGGTTTGAAGATAATGCTCCAACTGTCACCATCGCGGTATCCTTAATGGTCAGGTTTTTTCTGTCAGATACACTCAACTCAAATTCATAGGCTCCCTTCCCCAGTTCAAGTACACTGGTTTGTAGGGCATCCTTACTTACTATCATAAAACTGTCGGGACCACTAATCTTCCTCCAGGAGAAGCTAAGATCCGGGTCCCACTCGTTTGCCTCTCCATATAATACGGTTTCGCTGCCTGGTAGTTCGAGAACTACATCTTCTCCGGCATAGGCATCCGGTGGAATTGGAATTGGCGCATTAGGTGTTCCCAGGTCTGGGGGTGTATACGGTAGTTCTTCTTCCCTGCATCCGCTGAAGAAGCTGATTGAAAACGCGGTTATGGCTAAAATAAATGAACATTTCATAATCTTATTCTTTTTAATGATTGAGTAAAAAGGCTCAAAGATTTAAAAATAACCAACTCCAAACAGTAACAATTTTGACATTGGGTATCGTCAACATCGGATCCGTAATAAGAAATGACAAACGACTACCATTGCAGGCTTTTGTATTTGGCAAGGAAATAAACGACGAAAGACTTTCATTCAATCTATCCTCAGCTTGATCTTTAAATTTTATTGGTACGACGGGATTTACTTTAATCATAAACAATTTTTACCTGCGATTTCTCATCCAACGAAGGGCCGGATGACCAGACCCATAAATTGCCATCCCACAACGAAAACGAATAAGGATAATTATCGGCCAATCCTAAGGGCTGTATGCCCTCCTCCCAGGCTGCAGTAGTATCTCTCTTGACGAAAACTTTAAAAAAACTGCCGCGGGGTATGTAATTATAAAAGTTATAAAACACGAAAACAGCACTCTCAAAAAACTGATCAACGTTTTGAAAATTGAATACCAGTTCGCTGGGGTTTGAAGACAATGCTCCAACTATCACCATCGCAGTATCCTTACTAGTCAGGCTTTTTTTGTCAGATACACTCAACTCAAATTCATAGATTCCCTTCTCCAATTCAAGTACCCTGGTTTGTAGGGCATCCTTACTTACTATCAGAAGACTGTCGGGACCACTTATCTTTCGCCATGAGAAGCTAAGATCCGGGTCCCACTCGTTTGACTCTCCACGTAATACGGTTTCATTGACCGGTAGTTCGACAATTCTATCTTCTCCAGCATAGGCATCCGGTGGAATTAGAATTGGTGCGGGAGGTGTTCCCAGGTCTGGAGGTCTATATGGTAGTTCTTCCTCTCTGCAGCCAGTAAATATTAATAACGAAATAATGGCCATTAATAAAAGCGAAGGTTTCATCGTTTATTGAGTTGAGTTTAAAAATCGACTCGCTTTCAGCCGAACGACTATTGCATTGCCTTTTCCGGCTAAAATTAACTTCGGGTTCAGAAGTTTTTTTCGAAATGCGGCCAGGTATGCCAATTCTACGACAGAAAGTTCCTTTCACATGACTAAAGAAAAAGACGACAGAATGTGCCAGGAATTAAAAGAACACGCAGTTATGTCGCAAACTTGCTTAATTGACCCGACATGACGATTAAACAGATAGTTTGGCATCGGCGTCTTCTGTATTTCCCGATATTACTTTCATGCCTGATTCTTGTACCTGGATATCTTAAAAGACCAACGGTAATCCGCATGAATTTTCAATAATATAAAATCAAGTCTTTAAGCTCATCATACCCGAAATAAGTAATGATATTGCCGTCTACTCGCTCGAAATAATTTCCTCCCCCCAGCCAATAATCGATTCCGGGTTGTGGGCCATCGTCCGCCTGTTGATAGCTGCTCCCATAGTTACAAAAAACCCATTTCAGGTTGTCGTATACTTCCGTTGGTACTGATTTGCCAGGCAGGCCGTTTGATTGCAATTCCAAATCATCACCTTTAATCACCATCTTCTGCAAGTTGCTAGTCACCCTGACTTTCACCGTATCCTTATCAACAAGGCCGCCGTTATCTGTTACTGTTAATTCGAATTGATACTCTCCTTCTTCCATCCAGACTACCCGCGCACTGGCAGTTGATTCCTCCTCAAGAAGGTAAGCCTGGGGACCTGATATCCTGGTCCATTTGAAGCTTTCAATGCTGCCGTCTGTGTCTGACGCTTTGCCCGTCAAAGGTGTCCAATCCCTTGGTATCTCCAGGTTGATGTCAGGCCCTGCATCAGCCTTGGGTGCATTTTTTTCAGGCAAATCAGTTCCAGCTTCCTTGCTACAGTTTGTGTTTATAAACAATACTGACAGGGCCATTAAGAAAAGAATTGAACCTTTCATGTTTCAAATTTTGAGATTAAAAGAACTAATAATTGTCGCTGGTTGGTCATTCGCAATTTTATGCTGCCAACTGTTATGCGGGTCCCGGCAAAATCTATTTGAACTTCCTCCTGATCGGATATGTCCACATTTGGTGTACGGAAAGTTTCGGGGTTGGCGTCAACGACTTGATGATTACCGGGAGATATTCTTAACCCTGGCCGCTTTAATTCCAAATACCGGGCAGTAAAATTGAAAGGCAAGCCGCAAACTGTAATTCAGTTATTCGTGGGTTTCAAAAAGGACAGGCCTCCTATTTTTCGGGTTTATGTACCACCGGGAGTGCCTCGGTCAAACTTCATCAAATATCCGTTATTCAGGACAGCCGAGACAATACCAACTAATTGGTATTTTTTTTATATTTCAGATTAAAGATCTTGAGCAAACATTTGCCGTCTAATAGTAGCTAATGTTAAATATCCTGAAATATGTCTCCCTTATATTTATCGGCTGTTTCCTCTTTAATGATAGTGCCGGACAAGCTGTAAATCTTGAAAAACTTAAGAATCGGCCGGGCTATATATCGATTAATGGTAACTCTGAAAGAATAAAATCTACTTCAATTATCTCTCTTGACTCAGTTTTAAAGCCCGCCTCTCAAGGTAGATTTGAACGAATCCCGGACCGACTGATTGTTTTCAAGGGATACGATCCGTATTTTTATTGGTCAAGGTTCAGCCTTAAGAACAACGACAGTCTACCCAGGGAAGTAATCCTGTTATTCGAAGGGAAGGGTGTCCGTTCGGCAGAGCTTTGGCAAAACGATCACCGGGAATGGGTTTCGCTTGGAAAGACGGGTTACAAGTATCCATTTCCCTCCCGGCCTTATGCGTTTGCGCAATACTGTTACCCGATTTCGGTCCCTTCATACACCACAAGTGAATTCTATCTGAACCTGGATGAAAGCCATACTTATAAAACTTTTATATTGTTCCTGTTTCGTCCTGATGCGATGGAGCAATTTAAGAACCGCTTTTACTACATATTCGGGATTATTACCGGTATTCTTTTTTTGTTTGCAGTATTTAATATATATCTCTTCTTTTCACTTAAGGAGCCAATTCATATCTGGTACAGTTTATACATTCTTTTTGCCCTGATGTTTGTAATAAAACAAGAAGGATTGGATTCCCAGTTTTTCGGCCTGGATTCTGAGTTGGGTTACAGGGCAACTTATATGGCCGGCTTCTCAGTTTTAGGAACAGGCTTTCTTGTTCATATGACTCAGTTATTCCTGGTCAACATTCGTCGCAAATCGATATTGGGATATGCATTTTCCCTCACCAAATGGGGGTTGTGGTTTGGTGGTGTTCTTTCATTCGTTGTCTTTTACATTCAGCCGGCTAACGCGATCGAAATTTCTCTTTTCATATTCACCAATAAGGCAGTACAGGCGGCATTTACGGCAATAATATGCGGGTGTATTTATAGCCTGGTAAAAGGATATAAACCTGCGTTAATTCTTTTTTTGGGCTTAATTGTTTTTCTTCTTGGCGCCTTGCTCCGTAGTTTTTTTATTGAGCATATAAGTTATATCATCCCGCCAGCACCCTTTGAAATTGGCCTTTTGATTGAAGTCTTTATTATCTCATTTGGCCTTATGTACCGTTACAATCTCTTTAAAAAAGAAAAAGACCGGCTTGCTTCTGAATTAAAGACAGAACAACTCAATGTCACCAGGCAGATATTAACGACACAGGAAAATGAACGCAAACGCATCGCCGAAGACCTGCATGATGAATTGGGAGGCGACCTCGCAGCTATTAAAATGGCTTTTCAAAGCTTCCGGCTACCGGAGCACCAAAGTGAAATGACTTTACAGTTGCTTGATAAAGCCGCAGCAAACACAAGAAGTATTGCCCACAATCTTATGCCTCCTGACTTCGAAAAAACGACTCTTACTGAATTGCTTCAACATCACTACCAGCACCAAAACATTGAAGGCAATATCCGGTTTTACTTTTATTCCACGGGAACGGCCTATCCCTTCGACAAGCCTCGTGAATTAATGATTTATCGCATCCTGATGGAATTAACAAGCAACATTTTTAAACACTCGGGAGCAACAGAATCCACGATTCAAATAGTCTATCATGCCACTTACCTTGAGTTGATAGCGGAGGATAACGGTCACGGCTTTTCATCCAAATCAACAGACGGCATCGGGATAAAAAATGTCCGGTCCAGGGTGGATTACCTGGGTGGCCAAATAAACATTGATAGCGGCCACGCCGGCACCACCATTATCATACAAATACCGTATAAAAAAATATGACAGCCACCCGTATTATTATAGCCGACGATCATACCTTATTCGTTCATGGCCTTCAGTTGCTCTTAAAAGACGAGCAATGGATAAAAATCATTGATGTTGCCAATGATGGCAAAGAGTTGCTGGACATTTTATCCCATACAAAAACTGACATTGTACTGCTTGATATTAATATGCCTAAGTTAAGCGGGCTGGATGCCGCCATGCATATAAAACGAACATACCCGGGGTTGAAACTAATCATCGTTTCGACATATAACGAAGAACACCTGATAGAAAAAGCCCGAAGGATTGGAGTGAATGGGTATTTGCTCAAAAACTGCAGCAGGGAAGAGTTGCTTGAAACGATCAGGCTGGTAATGAACAACCACACATCTTTTCCATATCGTACACCAGTGACGGCAAATGTTTTTGATGAAGATGATTCCTTCCTCCGGCAATTCAATTTGACAAAACGTGAAATGGAAATCATTCAATTGTTAAAAACCAACCTCACCAATCAACAAATAGCAGTCAAACTTTTCCTCAGCGTTTATACTGTCGAAACCCATCGCAAGAACATTATGCAGAAACTACATTTAAACAGTCCATCTTCATTGATGAAATTTATCTTTGATCATGGTTTATAGCTCCGGTTCGGCAATAATGCCTGGATTTTGGAATAAGCCGATCGCAAAAGGCGGCTTCATCGCGGTCTCATGGAAAGAACCAAGGTACCACCAGGGAGGGTAAAAAGAAATCGGCTGGCCTGTAAAACGATGTATCGTTCTAATTAGTAAACAATCTTCACATTCGGCGTATCGCTGATATCGAATCCATAGTAGTCAATAATCAGGCTGCCTTCGTTGTACAAGGAATTGGGGCTCGTTATGAAGCTGTAGTCGTATTTTGCATTGGCCGGCAGGATGGACTGTCCCACGGTAACACTTCGGTCCACACGGGATCATTATCCCTTTGAATAAATATTTTAAGTGCGCTGCCCGGTGTCCCGTTGCCAACGAAATTTTTTATTTCGATACTATTGTACCAGGGACTGATCCACTTCAAATCCTCGACGATCATTTCGTTTGCATTTGCCGACAACGCTCCGACAAAAACTGACACCGTATCCTTATCAAAGAAATTCTTATCATCAGTAACGGTTAGTTCAAACTGGTAGAGTCCCTTTTCAAGCCCGCTTATTTTCGTGGAAAGCGATTCTTTATTTGCGAACGTGAAAGAATTTGGCCCGAATATCTTAGCCCAACTGATGGCGCTGACGTTATTTTCGGGATCCGAATAAAATCCGCTAAGTATGGCCTCATTCACGGGGTCCCAGACAAAAAAGTCTTCACCCGCATTTACGTTCGGCGCCCTATTTCCTGGTGCACCAGTCCCAGGCCCCGGGTATATTGCGTCCTTGTTGCATGCCGTGATCAAACCAAAGGCGACCGTGATTAGAAAAAGCAGGTATTTCATTTTTAGAAGTTTGAGTTGTGTAAACCATGCCGATTTTTTGACGAAAAACTTTCCCTTAGAAAAAGTTTTTGAATAACCTCCGCCAGCAATATAGTCGTAGATGCGACACAGCGGGCAACACATTCCCAAAAAAGGTTGCCCGCGCAGCGTGGTTAACCTTTACACCACCGTTTAGATGTTACCTGGTTAATTATCTCTCCAACCTTTCGACCCTGCTTTGCTCTGGCAAATCTGAAGTTGATGCCGCTGAGTCCTGCTTTTGACATCCTGCAGCAGGACGTCTAAGATGAGCGTGTCCAGCTTCCGTATTGGATCACGGTTTATCAGTCGAATGATTGTGATTGAAATCAAAGGCCACCTACCCAACAGTAGCTGTTTGATTGAAATAAGTAAAAAAACCTGATGTAAAACAAGATCACTAATTGCAGATGCAAATCTGGCGGAATTACAACGGTTATAAGTTAGGGGCGGCATTCAACCTGTCAAATACTAATATTTAGCCTCTTCCTCCTTATCTTCGCCCATTCCTGCCCCGCCCGGACCAGGCGGGGGCTGTTTTAATAAACCTAATTGCATTTCTTGATGCAA
>Ga0207701_10000453_pt1 | contig 42398 bp, 25 predicted proteins | sample KBSSwiSSwithPhiX_FD_184294 | JGI IMG/M metagenome (GOLD analysis project Ga0207701, IMG submission 184294) | Switchgrass rhizosphere bulk soil microbial communities from Kellogg Biological Station, Michigan, USA, with PhiX - S5 (SPAdes) (version 2) | ecosystem: Environmental > Terrestrial >... | reverse complement strand
GGCGGGCGAACCAGTCGCGGAGATCACAGCGATCGCGGCGGACGTCGCGGTGCCGGCGGACGCGGAGCCGTTGTCGGATCGCGTGCACGAGACGCCGGAACCGCACCGCCCTACCTCACGCCGCGCGAGAGTTCTGGTCGGCGCAGGGGCGATCGCGGCGACGGTCCTGACGCTCGCCGTCGCCAGGAATCGGCACGCGGAAGCGAGATTCAACTCATCGACGGCGGGCGGAGGGGACAGCGCGGCGGCGAGTGCCGCGCCCGGTGTTGCCGTGTTTCCCTTCATCGTGCGGGGCAGCGATCCGAGCCCATTCACGGGTGACGCCCTCGCTGCGCTCATCGCGACGAAGCTGGATGGCGGCGCGGGGATACGCAGCATCGACCCCAACGCCATCCTGGCGCGCTACCGTCCTGGAAGGGAACAACCGAATCCATTGGATGCCGCGCGAATCGCGCGAAGTCTGGAGGCGCGGTACTTCGTGCTGGGCGACGAGATGCAGATCTCCGGCCGGCTGTATCTCGGCGCGGCCATGTACGATGCCACCGACGGCAAACCAATCGATGCGCGCATCGGCGTGCAGGGCGCGAACGCAAACTTCTTCGAGCTCGTCGACTCGCTCGTGTCTCGACTGCTCGTGGATCGAGAGGGCCAGCCGGCACCCCAGCTCGAGCGATTGGCGTCGCTCACGACTAGCTCTCTCCCGGCGCTCAAGCTGTTCATCGAGGGCGAGTCGTTCTCGCGGGCGGGCCAGTACGAGGCGGCCGCCGAGCGATATGAGCGCGCGACGGTCGCCGACAGCACGTTCGCGCTCGGCTACTACCGACTGGCGTGGGCGCACAGCTGGACACAAGGGCGCGGCCTCGACGAGTCCACGCTCGAGCTGGCGGCGCGCCACGCGGCGCGATTGCCCGAGCGCATCCGACGCACTCTCGCAGCGCTGCAGACGGTGGCGCGTGGCGACTTGGAGCACGGCGTGGGGATGCTGACCGAGGTGATAGAGCAGCATCCCGACGACTTCGAAGCCAATCTCTGGCTCGGGGACTTGCTGTTCCACGAGAACCCGCCTCGGGGGCGGTCGTGCGTGGAAGCACGAGTACCGCTGGAGCGCGCGTCGGTGCTGGTGCGGGCGCGCAGCGCGGAAGTGCTGTTCCGCCTGATGGAGATCGCTGCTCTCCAGGGGCGTGCGCGCGACGTGGACTCGATCTCGACACTCTTTCTCGCGATGCACCACCAGAGCGATCTTGCGCCAATAGTCCGGACGATGCTCGCGGTCACGCATCGCGACTCGTCGCGAATCGCGCTCGCAAGGCGCGAGCTGGAAGGAATGAGCACACGCGCCGCGCTCAACGTCGTCACTGTCGTCGCTTCGGTCGCGATGGGAAGGGCAAACCACGTCACGCTGGCGAATCTCCTCGCGTCGCTCCCCATGCCCCACGCCGACAACGAGCGGGCGGGCCTGCTTTGGTTCCGGGCACTACTGGCAGGAACCGACGGCGACTGGCGCGCGGCGGATTCGCTGTTCGGTCTCGCCGCGGCGGAGAGGTTCGAGGACGCGACGTTCGTGAGGGGCCGCTTTCTCTCGCTTCCCTCACTCGATCCGCCGCCCGCGATCATGCGCGCTGCGATGGCCGACCTTCGCTCGCCTGCGCTCCCGACGACGTCAGCTCGCACCTGGGCCGAGCCGTTCGCGGCGATGGTCGCGCTGCGACTCGGCGATGCCGCGCCGGCCCGCTTCACGCTGCCGCGGGCCGTCGCGAGTGACACGAGCGGCGGGGCCGACGCCTATCACCGCCAGCTCAGTGTCGAGCTGTCGGCGCGACGACTGCTGGCCAGCGGCAAACCCGACGAGGCCCTGAAGGTGCTGCTCTCGCCCGCTGGCTCCCGACCACCAGCGCCACTGCGCTATCTGCGGGGCGAGGTGCTCGAGGCGCTCCATCGGCCGACGGAAGCGCTCGCCTGGTACGACGTGTCGACGCAGGACGACTACGGCGAGTGGTATTTCGCGGCGGTCACGCGCGCGCACCAGAGGCTGGATCGCCACTGATCCGCGACTCGTCGCGTTCCACCCGTGACTGACTGGCTCGCGTTCACCTCTTGGTGCCGGAGCCAACTCCGCGCTCAAGGCTCAATCATTCGATACTCCTTCGGAGGCTCGGCGCCCAGCAGATTGCGGACGAAGTAGTCCCACGACCGCCTGATCGCATACGTCGACCGCTGATGCCCCGCATCGGTGACGATCAGCATGTCGAAGTCCTTCCCCGCCTTCTCGAGCGCGTCCACCAATCGGAGCGTCTCCGCCGGAGGATTGTTGCAATCCATGTCGCCCGTCATCAGCAACAACTTCCCCTTGAGATTCGCCGCGTACTTGTAGTTCGCCTCCGCCTCGTAGTTGTCGGAATCACCGATCTTCTTATACGGTCCCTGATATTTCTCGCCCCAGTACCAGCCGTAGACGCGGAAGTCGTGGTTGCCCGACCCGGCGACGCCAACCTTGAAGAAGTCGGGGAAGTGCAGCATCCCGGCGGCCGCTGAATACCCGCCTCCCGAGTGCCCCACGATGCCCACGCGCGTCGTGTCGATCCAGGGATACTTGGCGGCCAACTGGCGAATCGCGGCGACGTGGTCGGGAAGCCCGTTGTCGCCCACGTGGCCGTAGAAGAAATCCTCGAACGCCTTCGAGCGCTGCGGCGACGAGCCTAACGCGTCGAGCTGGATGACAATGAAGCCGAGCTCCGCGAGCGCGCGCCGCATGCCCTCCTCGCCCAGGTTACGCGTCGGCACGAACTTGTCGGTCCGCGTCTCGACCGACGTACCAAGCACCCAGTCCGGGCCCTTGAACACCCAGTCGCCAACGCTGCCGCGCTGCGGCCCCGGATAGATGTAGCTCACGATCGGATACCTCCTGCGCGGATCGAACGTGCTCGGCTTATGCAGAATGCCCCAGAGATCGGTCTTGCCGTCGCGCGCCTTGACCGTGAACTCCTCCGCGGGCGTCCAGCCGATGGCCCGAAGGGGCGCGGCATCGCCGCGAGCCAGCTCCATCACTACCTTGCCGTCCACATCGCGCACTACGGTCACCGGTGGCGTCGCGATCTGCGAGTACGTGTCGATGAAGTACTGCGCGCGCGGGACGAGCCTGATCGTGTGATTCCCGGGCTCTGGCGTCAGCAGCGTTAGGCCGCCGCCGTCGAAACCCACGCGATAGAGGTAGGCGTAGTGTGGCGAGCCTGCCTCCTTGCCCCAGGCGGTGAAGTAGATCTGCTTGCGCGCGCTGTCGACGCGAACGATGCCGTTGACCTTGTACGAGCCGCGCTCGACCTGGTTCTTGAGCGTGCCGTCTCGTGCATAACGATAGAGATGGCCCCAGCCATCGCGCTCGGACACCCAGAAGATGTCCTCGCCGCCGTTCGCGACCGCCCAATCCGTTGGGTTGAGATCCACGAACGTCGCGGCCGTATCACGGACGATCGTGTGCGAGCGTCCGGTGGTCAGGTCGACCACGGCCAACTGCACCGACTTGAGGCTCCGGGTCGAGCTCACGATATACAGCTCGTCGGAGGTCTTCCCCCAGCGCGCTTCGTCCGGGGCGTTCAGCGCGCCGATCGGCGCGCCTTCGATCTTCTTCGCGGCGCGATTCGCGACGTCGAGCACGTAGAAGTTGTACCGCAGCGTGAGGCTGTCGCCGGGCGCCGCATAAAAGTAGCTGTGGTCGACCGGTTGATTCGTGCTGGACGAGTACAGCGGATAGATCCGCACGCCGCGAAGGTCGTCGCGTTGCACCAGCAGCTTCTTCGAGTCGGGCGACCAGACGACGTCACCAGTCGCCGGCGTGAATCGCTCCAGCTCGACGCGCGCGACCTCGAGGCCGAATCGATAGAGACCGTACCCCCACGACGTCGTGCCATCGGTCGTGAGTGCGATCGAGCCCGACGGCAGCGGAACGGAATCGCCCGGCGGAAGCGGCCCGGGCATCGTCGGCGCGTCGCATCCATTGCGCACAGGGGCACGCGTCCGAGCGAGCCATGCCACCGGGTCGGCATCGGTGAGTCGAGCCGGTCGCACGTACACGTTGTAATTCCAGACGAACGCGTCCCACTCGCCGTTAGGCGACCGACTGGCCCACGTTGGCCCCTTGGCCTTGCGCCGCACCATGAGCTGCGCCGAGTCGGCGACGACGCACTGTGGTGCGTCGAGCGGGCACCAGTAGGACTTGCCGCGGATGTCGAATTGGAGAGCGCGATCGCCGTTCACCAAGGTCGCGGCGGGCAACTTGTGCGAGTCGATCGACGTATCAGCGGCAGCGGACAGCGACGCGGCGACGCGACCGTTGTCGATCAGCGGACGCCTGGTCCGCGCACGGGGATCCACGAGATACAGGGCGCCTCGGTCTGCCCCGCTTCCGTTCGCCTCATAATAGAATCGGACGCTGTCACTGAACCACACCGGGTACACGCGACCGCCGACCAGGAGGGGATCGAAGGTCCGTATGCGATCCGCGGTGGTGTAATCGACGGTCTGCGCCGGCAGGTTGTGACCAGACGAGGCGACGCCGGCGAGCGTCGTGACGAGTGCAAGGCGGCGATGCCACATTTTTCGGTAGACCGTCATTAGTCTCATGTTCCCATCCCGAACTACGTCGGATAGTGGGTGCTAAGTAACCGTCGCGCGGCCCACCGCGCGACGACCGCGCGGAAGAATCCACGAGAGTCGATCAAAGGGGTCAGAGTCGTTTGAATTTCGCGAACCGTCTCACAGCCTTAGTTCCCCGGATTCGAACGACTCTGACCCCGTTGATCCGCTGGGTGGCGGTCGTCTCCCTGGTGCTTGTCGCACCCGTCGCGGCGTCCGCGCAGGACGTGGTGGCGGACACCGTGGTCATGCCGGGCATCGAGATCGCCTTGCGGCCCGAGCGAGACAAGGCTGGCAACGTCGAATCGGTCCTCGTCACCTTCCTGCTCACCGACACGGTGAGCGTGGCACCAATGCTGGAGTTTCGCGCGCCGATCGAACTGAACAACATCCCCGGCATCGCCGATCGCATCCGAGGTTTCCGGGTCGACGACAGCATCGGCGCGGTGCTGATGACGAGGGAGGACGATTCGGTTGACGCGAGCGGGTTCGGCTACAATCGTCGCTGGCGTACCGCGCGGTCCGTAACCTTTCCCGTAACGGTCCACTACCGCGCGGTCGTGCCTCCCGGCCGCCTTCGTGCAGGTCCGCCGTTCGACCTGCGCACGTTCGCCGGAGGCGTGAGCGGTGGTGGTGCCGGTTTCCTCGCACTGCCGCAGGACGCACGGCAGTACCGAGTGCAGATCCGCTGGGACCTCCGCGACCTTCGACGCGGCTCCGTTGGCATCTCCAGCCTCGGTGACGGGGACGCCGACGCGACCATGGGTCTCGCGGATCTCCAATCGAGCTGGTTCATGGCCGGACCGTTAGGCCAGTATCCCGCGGCCGGAAACACTGGTGGGTTCAGCGCGGCGTGGCTGGGTTCTTCGCCAGGTCTCGACCTTCGCGCCGACATGGCGTGGGCGGCCAAGGCGTTCAAGGCGCTCAGCACGTTCTTCGGGGACACCGCCCAACGCCCGTACCGATTCTTCCTGCGCGTCCTCCCGGAGTCCACCACGTCGGGGGGCACGGCCGGGAACCGCTCGTTCATGCTGCAGGTTCCCGTTAGGCCTCGGGGCTCGACATCCAGCGGTGACGAAGGGCTGCGGAGCATCGTTGCCCACGAGATGATCCACGGCTGGGCCGGCTCGTTCCAGGGCGCAGGTCCGTGGGCGAGTGAAGGGCTCGCGACGTACTTCACCGCGAATCTCCAGCGACGGCTCGGACTGCAGCCGATCAAAGCGTTCGTCGCCGAGCTGAATCGGCTATCGCAGGAGTACCACGGGAATCCGTACCGCAACGCGACGAGCGACGACGCCCGCGCGGTGTTCTGGGCCGACAAGAACGGTGAGTTGCTGCCGAACGTGCGTGGGGCGCTTTACTTCTTCGCGCTCGATGCCGCGATTCGTCAGAGGTCGGGTGGCGAACGGTCGCTCGACGACATACTGCTCGACCTGTTTGCTCGACGCGCGGCAGGTGAGACTGTCAGCGTGCGGACCTTCATCAACGCATTGGCGAGAGAGCTGGGTCGTGGTATCGGCCCGGAGCTCGACTCCGTTGTCGTCCGCGGCACGAAGACCGTGTTCGTGCCGCCTGACGCATTCGGTCCGTGCTTCACGCATTCCTGGACGCAGGTGGTGGTGCCGGATTTCGCGTTCGATCGACGCACGCCGGACGTGCAGACTGTCGTCAGCCTGGTTCCGGCATCGGCAGCGGCAACCGCGGGACTGCGCAACGGAGATGTAGTCACGACGCCGGTCGCGGCCGAAACGCTGGTCAGCGAGCAGATCGAACAGATGAAACTCGATGTCATGCGAGGTGGAGAATCGCTGTACCTCACGTACATGACACGCCCGATGGTCAACGAGTCGTGGGAATGGTCGCGCGTGCCTGACGTGTCGGTCGCGGTCTGCCGCGGCGCTCAACCAAGCATCGTGGAGCAAGCGCGGACTCATGATGGACGAGGATCGAAAGCTCCGCATCCGACTCGAGCGCGACGTCGCCCGAAGAAGTGATTGTCCGCATTCCAGTCGCCATGGCGTATGTCCTCATGCCAGCAACTGGAGACCGTGTGGTACGCTCGATTGGCGCCTTTGGCGCACGCTCTGCGATCGCGGCCGTACTGTGCGCGGGAGCGCTTGCCTGTAATTCCGATTCGACCGGGCCTCGGCCCGTAGCAGACCGCGCGGTCGCAGTGAGCTACTGTGCCGCTGTCACGCCCACGTGGGTCGCGTTTCGCGACGGCGATGGTGCGTGGACGCGCGAGACGCCATCCGTTACCGGGTCCACGACGACCTTCCGCCATTCCTTCACCAGCAATCGCGCGGCCATCGCGTCGCTCACACCGGTCCTGGACGGCGAGTTCACCGTGCTGCGGGTGCTGTATGGCGCACCCGAGGAGCTCTCTACCGACGGGGACACCACGAGTCCCGACTGCCTAACGGGCGCGTTCAAATCGCTGCGTGGTACCGTCGCGGGAATTGCGACGACGGAAGCCGCGTTCATCGCGATCGGACCACTGGCGCGAACGGGCGTCGTGCCTCGGGAGGGACTCGATTTCACCATCGACGGCGTCGCGGCCGGGCCGCAGGATCTGCTTGCGGTTCGCACGGCGCAGGCAGCGCCTCCGCGGCTCATCATACGCCGCGACCTCGACCTGCCTAACGGCTCGGTCGTCCCGACGCTCGACTTCGCGTCCTCGGAAGCGTTCGACATGGTGGCGGCGACGCTCACCATCGGGAACCTGGGAGGCGAGGGCAACCCCGTCGTGGATTTCTCCGTCCTCACGACGGCCCACGGCGAGTTTTTCCTCCCCATCGCCGCCAGTGGCAATGGCTCGCCGCAGCCATACCTTGCGCTCCCAGCGGACAAGCTGCTCGCGGGCGACCTGGAGCGCTTGCACGTCTCGGCCAATGGCAACTCCAGTCGCACCGCGGATGTGTATTTTCGCACGCCGACGGATCGCACCGTCACTCTGGGAAGTCAGATTCAAGCGCCGACCATCAGCGTCATCGCCGGTGGTGCCACGCCGCGTCTTCGCGCGCATTACATGGCGCAGGCGGACTATGACAAGGTCTCGAGCATCGTGTACAACCAGCCGACGAGCACTGGGTTCGTCGCCGTCTCGATGACGCCGGCGTACGCAGCGCTCGCCGGTGGGTACGATCTCGACGTGCCGGACCTCGCGAGCGTAGCCGGGTTCGATTCGTCGTGGGCGCTTCAAACGGGCGTCATCAACTGGACGGCAACCCGCACCGGCGGGACCTTGCCGCTCGCGCGCGACGCCAAGCCAGTCGATGGTGCGACGCGACTAACGAGCCTGGCACAGGGCACGATCACGTTACCGTAAAGACTAGGCGGAGTGAGTCGAAGGCTCAGATAGCGCCGTCTGCGTGCTCAGCGTTCGCGGTTCTCCAGTTGCTCACGCATAGCGCGCCAGGTTTGCTGGCCAGGATCCAGCTGCAGGCCGTCGTCGAGAAGCTGTCGCGCGCGTGTCGTGTCGCCACGCCAGGCCTCGACCTTCGCCAACCGCGTACGAGCCTGCCAATGCTTCGGCGCAACCTTGACGGCGTCCTCGAGCCAGGAGGCCGCCGAGGTCGTGTCGCCGACGTCGAGTGCGGCGATCGCTGCGCTGTAGAGCAGGTATCGCTCGGACGGGAAGAGTTGGATCGCAGTGCGGTAGTGCCCGAGTGCCGCCGGCATGTCCTTGCGGTCCCGCGCCAGCTCAGCGGCGTACGCATGCGCGCGAAAGTTGTCCGGCTCACGTGCCAGCATGGCGGCGGACACTTGGTCGGAGTCGCGCCAGATCCCTACGTCTCGCGCGGATACGACGAGGGCGGCAGCTCCCCAACACGTGAGCAGTCCGATCGCCGACCTTCGAATCACCAGCGGCTGCGCTGCAAGGACGAAACTCGCAAGCGCGCCCCCGAGCAGCGCGACACCAATGCTCGGTGAATAGAGGGTCCGGCCAGCCAACACGACGCCGCTCGCGAACAGCAGGTTCGCGGTGGGCGCAATCGTGAAGGCGGCGATCGCGACGGCGAGCGTCGCGACCGATGGCCGAATGAAATGCCTCACCACGATCACGCACGTGGCGGCAACGACGACCACGCCCATCGTCGTGAGAACGAGGCTTGGCGCGCTCGCCTCCGCGAGCGGCGGCGCAACGTCAATGGGCGCCGAGCGAGGGAGCAGGAGGGCGCCTAACGTCTGGACGGCCGTCGCCAGTGCGAGCCGTTCGCGCACCGCCCACGACCCGACCACGAGCGCGGGATGTGGAACATCGCCACCTAACGTCCCGAGCACGATGAGACGCACCAGAAGCATTGGTACGACGCCGACGAGCGCGGCCGCAGCCCAGCGCCACGCCGCCGTGCGCTGCGTTGGTGACGCCCATGCCGCGACGAATGCAAGCGCAGGGGCGACCACACCGGTCTCCTTCGACGCCAGGGCGAGTGCCGCGAGGATTGCCGCCGCTGCGCGCTCGCGTGCCGTTGGCGAAGCGGCGCGAGACGCGAGGAGCATGAGGCCCAACAGCATCGCCGCGCACAACAACTCGGCTCGGCCGACTGCCGTCGACACGGCCTCGACGTGCGCAGGATGGATGGCGAAGATCGTGGCCGCGGCAACCGCGCCGACGCGCGGCAGCCAGCGCGCAGCGAGCAGCCCGACCAACACGGTGACGATGGCGTGGAGCAGCACGTTCACGACGTGCGACATCACCGGGCTGCCGCTTCCGACGACCCAGTCGATGCCGAGCGTCAGGGACGTGAGCGGCCGGTAGAGCTTCCCCGTCGCGAACCAGTATGGCGACGCCACCAGCTCCGGGAACGTCCGGGCCGTGTGCATGAGCGGATGGCGGACGACGATCTCGAGATCGTCGTACACGAACTGATGCCAGATGCTGGGGAGATACAGCGCGACCGCCAGACATGCGGGGAGGACGAAAATGCCCCAACCGCGCTGGAGCCGCTGCATGACGCTCGAATGTTCGCTCACGTCGATGGACGGGCGGCGCCGCGGGGCGGCAACAGCATCCAGGCAGGTCGGACACGTTGAACTTTATTTGACCACAGCGGACGCGAGGACGCGGAGGACGCGGAGATTGCACCAAACGCTTTGGCAGTTCTCCGAGCCCTCTGCGACCTCCGTGGTTCAATTGCTCTTAGTCCGTTCTGTTGTAGACAGCGGGGTCGACCGCGGTGCGTCGCTCGACGGCACCTCGAGCGGTACCGTCCACCGCACACCCGACGGGAAGATGTCGGTCATCCGCGCCGCCGCGACGATCCGCTCCGAGGTATCGATGATCTCCTTCGCGAGCTGCGGCTGGCCGCCAGAGTTCAGCACGCCACCGAGGAGCGCTCCCGTCGCGGCGTAGAGGACGGGAATGTTCACGGATGCACGGTCCGGCCAGTCGTTCTTCGCGATCAGCGCCTGTTGACCTCTGAAGACGTCGGTCCACAGCGCAACGGAGCGCGGAACGTCGACGAACCCTTCACCCGCCGCGAGAACCGTATCGCGACCGGCGGTTGGAACGTTAGGCAGCAGCTTGCGCGCGAGTCCCTGCGTCAAGAGGTAGGGACCAAGACCGAGACGGTGCGGGTAGTCGCCGGTGGTGCGGCTGAAGTAGATCGGCCGGCCGGTGTTGTCCTTGATCATGCGCAGCACGAGAATGTCGGCCTTCTCCAGGTACCCCGGCGCGATCTCGGCCCTGATGTTTCCGGCCTGGAAGAGCTGCGGTTCCGTGAGGCGGACATAGGGCGGAACCTGGTCCACTTCGTTCAGCGTCAGTGTCACTGGCGGCGCGGTGGGCTTCGGCCAATGCTTGCCGCGATAGATCGCCGGCCCCTGCGCCTCGTCGTACTCGCTCACCGGGGCACGAACGATCTGTCGCGCATACCAGTCGGTGTTGAGCAGCGACGTCACCGCGATGACGACGTCCTTCCGCACTCCCTCGACCTGTTGGGCGTACCAGAGGGGAAAGGTGTCGTTGTCTCCCGCGGTGACGATGACGGCGTAAGGCTCGACGCTGTTCAGCAGGTCGCGCGCGAAATCCCGCGTCGTGGTGTCACCGCGCCGCGAGGCAGCCTGCCAGTTGGCGAAGAGTGGGATGAACGCGATGGCGAGTACCGGCGACGCGAGCAACCAGCCGCGGAGTGTCGGGGTACGAGCGAGTACGGTCGACGGCGGGCGCGGTCCAGGATGCGGCATGGTCGGGGACTCCGTGGTGTCGTACCGAGTCAACTCGATCATCGACTCGCTCGTCACCCGTCGCGGCCGCGCAACCTTCGTCGGCCGGCCGACGCCCCGGAGAGAAAGGCAGCGAAGCGGAAGCTTCCAGGTCTCGCGAATCGCATTCCGCCATTGGCCAAACGTCTGACAGGTAATGGACCGAGCTGGAGCAAATCATGGGCGGCTTGCTCTCCAGAACATTCGCATCGGCGTCGAATGGCTCAGCTCGCCGCGCGCGCGGCTTTTTGGTGTCTCGTCCTTTGTGTGTTCGCTGGATTTGCTGGGGGTGCGTGGGCGCAGGGAACAACGTCGGCCGCAATCGCCGGACGGATTCTCGACACCCAAGGCCACGGGCTGCAGGGCGTCGAGGTCGTCGTGAGAAACCAGGCGACCGGCATCTCGATCCGTGTGAGCTCGCGAGGCGAGGGACGCTACCTGGTCAGCGGGCTCGAGGTGGGCGGGCCCTACTCCGTGACGGTCCGGCGAATCGGGTCACCAATGCAGACCCGCACCGGGCTCTTTCTCAGCCTCGGCCAACAGCTCCAGGTCGATCTGACGTTCGAGCAGCAAGCGGTGCGGCTTCAGGAAGTCGAAACACACGCGGCGCAGGATAGGGTCTTCTCGCGTTCGCACACGGGCACCGAGGCGCTCCTCTCGGATTCGACGATCCACCAGATGCCCGTCATCAACCGCGACCTGTACGACCTGGTCCGGTTGGTTCCGCAGATGTCGACGTGGTTCGCACTGGCCCCGTCGGGTGCGGGAACACGCGTGAACAGCATCCGCATCGACGGCGTCACGGATCAAGTGCCGTCGAGCAATTTCGCAGCCGGTCAGCTCTATGGTGGCAAAGTCATCCCGCTGGACGCCGTGAAAGAGTATCAGGTCCTGTTCTCACCGTTCGATGTGAGGCAGGGCAGCTTCGCGGGCGCGAACATCAATGTCGTCACCCGGAGCGGCACCAACGAGCTGCGCGGCGGTGTCTTTGGCTACGGCACGAACGAGCGGCTCGGTCCAAACGTCCCGCTCGTGCGCAACGCTCAATACGACAAGCAGCAATTCGGTGCGTCGCTGGGCGGACCGATCCTTCGCGACCGTCTCTTCTTCTTTCTTTCATCGGAGCTGCAACGGCGGTCGATCCCGGCACTGGGCCCGAGCGTAAGTCAATCGCCCTCCGGCCAGAATTCGATTCTCGTCAGCGAAACGGACGTTGCGCGCTTCCAACAGTTACTGAGTGGCTATGGGCTCGACGGCGGGTCTGCCGGAGCCGTGACGAACGAAAATCCGTCATCGAGCACGTTCCTCCGTCTCGACGCGCCGATTGCCCGCTGGAACAGTCGTATTACCGTCCGCGGTAATTACGGACACGCCGATAGCTCGATCTTCGCTCGTCCGACGACGCTCGCACCGACGAATTGTCCAACGAGTGGGTGCTTTTCGTTGTCGTCACTCCAGCACTCGCGTTGGGTGGACAAGTGGTCGGTTGCGGGGCAGCTCGTTTCCAATTTTGCGCATGGTGCCTACAACGAGCTCCAGGCGGGGTATACCGACCTGACGTCCGGCTTCAGGCCAACCGTTAGGCAGCCGCTCATGCTGGTAACGGTTCCGGGGACGAGCGGGGCGCCAGTCGTGCTGCAGTCGGGAACGCACGAAATCGCGACCGGACAGCGGAATGAGACGTGGACCGGTGAGCTCACGGACAATCTCTCGATCTCCGCCGGAGCGCATCGTCTCACGCTCGGTTTCTCGGCCCAACTGTTCGATCTGGATGCCTTTCAGCTGCGCGGAGCCTACGGTATCTGGGAGTTCGCGAGCCTGGACTCGTTACAAGCGGGCACCGCGTCGCGCTACCGCATTACACGCGATACCGGCAGCGTGACGTCGGCACACGGCGCATATCACGCGGTCTACCTGGGCGATGAGTGGGAAGCATCGTCCCGACTGGCCCTGACGTTCGGGATCCGGGCCGATCACTCCACGCTCTCGGCCCATCCGCCCTACGTGGCGGCGGTCGATTCGATATTCGGTCTCCGCACCGACGGAGTGCCCTCCGGATCCGTCACGTGGTCACCGCGGTTCGGCTTCAACTATCGCCTAACGAGCTCCGACACTCCGCCGGCTCAGGTGCGTGGCGGAGTCGGGCTATTTACCGGGCGGCCGCCGTTATTCTGGCTATTCGGCGGTTTTGCAGCCTACGGACTGGCGACGCGAACGCTGCAATGCGGGCCGCTTCCCAGCGACGCTGGAGCCGCACCTGCGTTCCGCCCCGACGCTCAGAATCCGCCGCAGGCCTGTGCGGGCGGTCAGACGTACGGTGCCTCGACGAACGGAGAGATCGATATCATCGACGCGAGTCTCCGCCTTCCTCAGACGATGCGCGCCACGCTCGCCACGGACGCGCGGCTCCCGTTCGGCCTGGTCGGAACTCTCGAGGGACTCTATACGCGCGCGACGCGCGCCATCTTCTTCTCTCCGATCAACCTCAGCGAACCGCTCGCGACCGACGCTCACGGTCGCATGATGTATGGGACGGTCAACGCGACGGGAACCGCTGTCCCGAATCGCGTGGCGTCCCAGTTAGGCGATATCATCGGGATCACGAACGAGTCGAAGGATTACGCGTACAGCGTGGTCGCTGAGCTGCGGAAACAGACTCGCCTCGCCGACGTGACGGGATCGTTCACCTATGGGAAGGCCCGTGACGTCCAAAGTCCGCGAACGGTCAGCGCGCTCCTCACTGACAATTGGCGCTTCGCGCGACCGGTCACTGGTCGCCAGGACGATCTCTCGCCAGGGACGTCGGATTTCGATCAACCGTTTCAGGTGCGCGCGTCAGGCACGCTTCGTTCGCCGTGGCGGCGGTTCGGGACGAGCCTGTCCTTTCTGTACGTTGGTGGCTCGGGATTTCCCTACACATACGTCGCCGGCGGTGCAGGGGGCCGTGGCGACCTCAATGCCGATGGCGCGGCCGGCAACGACCCGATCTACATCCCGCGAACCGCGTTCGACACCGCGGAGATCAAGTTCGCCGGATCCGCAGCGGAAGTGCAAACCCAGCAGGCCGCATTCGAGCGCTTCATCGATGGCGCGCCGTGCCTTCGCAATCAACGAGGGCGGATCATGGGCCGGAACAGCTGCCGGGCGCCCTGGATGAATGTCACGAACCTCGCGTTGCGCCAGGCGCTACCGAGCATAGGAACCCAATCGTTGGTATTCGAACTGCAGGTGTTCAACTTCCTCAACTTGCTGAACTCCAGTTGGGGCAGACTCGCAATGCCGACCGGAACTTCGCTGGCGACCACGAGCCAGATTCCCTTGCTGTCCCAAATTGGCCAAACGACGGGGGCAGGAGCACAGCCCATCTATCGCTTCGATTCGATGATGCGCCGATACAGCGACGAGAATTTCGACACCTACTACCAACTTCAGCTCGCGATACGCTACAATTTTTAGGGTCTGACGTGTCACACCGACTGGCCGTCTGGACGTTCGTCCTCACCACTTTCGTTCTCGCACTGAGCGCATCGGCGCCGAGTGTGGCCGCCCAGCGCGCGACTCGGCCAGTGCGCGTGCTCGTGGTCTACCAGCAGCAGGCCGAGACTCAGCCGATGCTCGAGTTTGCGCAACGGCTTCGCCTGACGATCAGTAAGGAGCTGGGCTCCCAAGTCGAGTTCTACCAGGAAGCCCTGGACTTCGACCGCTTCACCGGCCTCGAACAGTCCTCACCGCTCACGAATTATCTGGCCGACAAGTATCGCCAGTTCGGTGTCGATGTCGTCGTGCCAGTCGGCGGGCGGGCGTTGAAATTTGCCGTCGACCAGTTGGGCCGAGGATTGCCTAACGTTCCCATCGTGTTCGCGCTGTGCGCCATGCCGCAAACGGATCCGACGGCACAACCGCAGAATGTGACGGGGCGTATCTCTTCGGCGTCGCGCTTCGCACCCACCCTCGAGATGGCGCGTCGTCTTCAGCCGGATGCGCAACGCGTCGTCGTGATCGGCGGAGCCGGACGCGCGGATTCGACCTCCGTTGCCGCGGTGGTGAGCGCGGCCGCGACGCTAGGCAACCCGCTCGACGTCGCCGTCCTTCAAGGGTTGCCGCTCGACGAGTTACTCCCGAAGCTCCGGAAGATTCCCCCTCGGTCGATCGTCGTGTTCGCGAACTACCGGTTGGACGGGCGCGGCCAGGCCTACGAACCGTTGGACATCGTGGGGAGCATCGCACACGCGGCGCCAGCCCCGATGTACACCCAGTTGGCCAGCTATCTCGGAGAAGGGGTGGTCGGTGGTTCCGTTCTGCGGTTCGATGACGAAGCCATTCGGACGGGCCGACTGGTCGTCCGCGTCCTGCGACGCCGACCTGGCGAACGGATGCCGCCTGTGGAGCTCATCGACAACGCATACGTTGCGGACTGGCGTCAGCTTCGACGGTGGGGACTGTCTGCGGCACGTCTGCCGCAGGGCACCGAGCTCCTTTTCCGAGAACCGACGCTGTGGCAGCGGTACCGGACGGTTGTCCTGTTGACGCTTGGCGTCATCGGCGCGGAAGCGCTGCTCATTGGCAGCCTCCTCGCCGAACGTCGCCGACGCAAACGTGCTCAACTCGTGGCCGAGGAGCAGCAGCGTCGCGCTGACGAGACGAGAGGTCAAGTCGCCCACATGGGGCGCGTGGCCCTCGTCGGTGAGCTGGCGGCGACGATGTCACACGACCTTCGTCAACCGCTTGCCGCGATCCGCATGAACGCGGAAGCCGGTGCGAAGATCGTGGCGGGTGACTCGGGGCCACTGGGCGACGAGGTGCGAGAGATGTGTCGGGAGATTTTTGGCGACATCGTGGCCGACAACGAGCTGGCCTCCGACATCATCACTCGGGTTCGCGCGCTGGTCCGACGAGAAGAATTGCCACCGCAGCCCGTGGACCTCAACGAGATCTGTCGCACCTCGGCACGCGTTCTCCAATACGATGTTGTCGCACGCCAAGCGGACATCACGTTCGCGCTCGATCCGCGCCAACCGACGGTCACCGGTGATCCCGTTCAGCTTCAGCAGGTCGTGCTGAATCTCCTGGTCAACGCGCTCGATGCATGCGCGGCGTCGACGACTCCGCGCGTCACCATCAGTACGGGTGTTCGGGACGAAGAGGCCGAGGTCGCCGTGCGTGATAACGGGCCTGGACTGACAGGGGATGTTCAGCAACACCTCTTCGAGTCGTTCTTCACCACGAAGCCACACGGCCTGGGCCTGGGTTTACCGATCGTGCAATCGATCATCGAGCGACACCACGGGCGGGTGCAGGCGGAGAACGCGGAAGATGGCGGTGCAATCTTTCGCGTCACAATGCCAGGCACGGGGAGTGCTGTTACAGAGAGCCCTTCCACGCTGCGGCTGAAGCTGGAGGCGCAGACTCCGGTGGCAAATGGAATCTTGCAGTAGGCCGGATTTTGGCCGAAGGTCCAATGGACCCTTGGGTTTCCAATGAACTTCTTGGTTGCTGAGCTCATCGGATGACAGCCAGATTGCGCGCCGCGAATACGGCTATGCGTTACCGCACCGAAGCGTTGGAGGGCCGACATCCCGGGCCAGCGGCGGACACATGGGTGGCGATCATCGACGACCACCAGTCGGTGCGATCGTGCCTTGCTCGCGTCATGCGGCTCGAGGGAATTCGCGCGGCGGTGTTCGCGTCAGCCGAAGAGTATCTGGATCACGCGGCGCCGACCGCTCCGAGCTGCCTCGTGCTGGATATGCAGTTACCCGGGATGAGCGGCTATACGCTGGCGCAACTTCTCGAGCGCGAGCGGCCGACGGTGCCGCCGATCATTTTCATCAGCGCGCACGAAGACTTACTGGCATCCGTTGCGGATGATCGCCTCACGCACGGAACCCTCAGAAAGCCATTCGAAATGGACGACCTGCTCGCACTCGTGAAACCACTGCTGTGAACACACGGCCCAATCGCTTCACGCTTTCGGCTTGGGTCTGGTCCAGACGGGTCTTTCAGGCAGCTTGTCGCGGTCGATGATGCGACCGTCGCGCATCACGAGCGACAGCTTTCGAATATTGTGAATGTCGGCGAGCGGATCGGCATCGAGCACGAGGAGATCCGCGAGCTTGCCCACCTCGAGCGTCCCGAAGTCCTTCAGGCCCTGCGACGCGATCGCGCCGTTCTTCGTCGCCGAAACGATCGCCTGCGACGGCGTCATGCCCAACTCGACGAGTCCTTCGATGGCCGCAAGCGTCGCCGTGCCCGGCATCTGGTGAAAGTCCGTGCGCGGAGCGCGGAGAAACTCCGGCGCGCCGCTCAGATACGTGTCGGTCGACGGCGTCGTTATGCAGCCACCCGCGATCAGTTTCTCGGCGTTCGCGCGGCGAGTGGCCATCCCCTTGGCGCGCCGCTCGTTCCGCAGCTCCCAACCGGTCTTCGCGCGCTGCATCACCTTGAGCGTGTCATTCTTGAGCGAGTCTGCCTTGGCCGAGTCGGCGCGCTGGCGGGTCTTGAGGTAGTCCTTCCACGGCTTGGCCGTGATGGTGTTCGACAGGATGGAGCAGATGACCTTTCGGTCGACGATCAGCTTCACCAGGTCGTCGGGGATCGGCACGTCGTGCACTTCAGGGTGCTGAATGAGATCGATCCCGGCGAGCACCGAGATCCTGAGCGGCTCGGGATTCGTCGAGTGCGTCTCGGCGATCAATCCCCGCTTGTGCACTTCGTCGACGAGCGCTTCCTGCTGGCGTGGCGAGAAGGTGATGAGGTTGTTCGTGTGAGAGGTGCCACCGTACTTCACGAAGTTGGGGCCCTTGTCGAGATAGGTGCGCATGGCGACGCGCAGCTCGTCAGGCGACATGTCGATCAGCTCTTCGCCGGCGCCCTGCGCGATGAAGTCCATCATCTCCTCATCGAAGAGCGTCACAGGCGCTGCATTCGAGAAGAGCGGTGACTTGGGCCCACCCCAGCCGACGATGTTTCCCGCTACCAGCATGCGCGGGCCGATCAGCTTTCCGTGCGCGATCGAATCGCGAATGACGATGAGCGGGACGAGCGCGCCGTAGCTGTCGCGCACGGTCGTGATGCCGTACTTGAGCTCTGTTTGCGCCGCCTCGGTGATGAGGTCGAGGAAACGGTCCTCGTAGCGCACCATCGATTCGCCGTTGTTGTAGAGCGAGAGGTGTACGTTCGTGTCAATGAACCCTGGCGTGATGAATTTGCCGGTGCCATCGACGACACGAGCGCCTTTCGGCACCTGGGTCGACGCCCGGGGACCTAACGCCGTGATGCGCTTGCCACGCACGACGATCGTCGCGTCGGACACCGGCGTGCCGCCGTTGCCGTCGATGACCGTCGCGCCGACGATCGCGACGAGCGTGTCCGACGGGGCACCTCGGGAGGGTGCGGCCTGCGCTCCGAGTGAAGCCCCGCCGATCTGGAGGAGAAGGAGGGATGGCGCGATGACCTGCGCCAGGGTTCGGGTGTAGGCTGAACGTGTCACGGTCGTGAGTCGAAGGGTGCCGGGTGGGCGCCTCGTAGCGCAGAGAATAGAGCTACGAGCAGCCGCGTAAATGCGCCAGTCGCCCGGTCGTCCGAGACGAAATCCCCCGACCTAACGCGTCGGCTCCGGAATCGCCCGACGCGCTGCAACGGCGGCCACGCCGGACAACGCCAGCGCCACGGTGAACGCCACCACCATCCCGGGCTCATGGTGCATCTGCATGAGCGTGCCCATGAGCGCCACGCCGATCGCGCCGCCGACTTGGCGGCCCGCATTCAGCGTTCCTGACGCCAGGCCGGCCATCGAAGGCGGCGACGCGGTCAGCACGCCCGTCGTCATCGCGGGCGTGATGTAGCCCAGCGACACACCGAGCAGCCCGAACCCGAGCAGAATGACGCCAGTCGTGGGAATCCACACGGACAGCGCCATTGTCGCGGCACCCAACACCGCGAGGATCTGTCCCGTGAAGAGCCGCGGCTTGAAGTGCATGTCGGCGCGGTAGCGATCGATCATCCGTGTCGTCACGGTGGGCGCCACCGTGAGGGGCACGATCATCGCACCCGTCGCGAGTGCGCTCAGGTGGCGGACATTCTGCAGGTAGATCGACTCGATGAACAGGATGCCGTATGTGCCCAGGCTCACGACGACGCCCGCACCGACGCACGCGACGAACGCGGGCCGCGAGAAGAGCGCGGGCGGGAACACGGGCGATACGCTCCGCCGCTCGGTGAGGGCCGACACGCCGGCGAGCGTGATTGACGCGGCGAACGCCGCGAGCACGCGCGGCGCTGCCCACCCGGCGTTGCCCGCCTCGATCAACGCGTAGCTCAGCGCCCACAGGGTCAGCGAGACGCCGAGCTGACCAAGCCAGTCGATGGTGCCGTCTCGCGTGCCGCGGGTTTCCTCGATGAAGGCCCGCACCATGAGGAGCGCGACCAAGCCGGTGGGCACGTTGAGGAGAAAGATGCTGCGCCACCCGAAGACGCTCGTGAATACGCCGCCGAGCGCCGGGCCCGCGGCGAAGCCGAGGCTGACGATCGATGCCCAGAACGACACCGCGCGTGCTCGGGCGCGCGGGTCGGGGTACAGATGGCTCAACAGGGCGAGTGACGCGGGCAGCATCATCGCGGCGCCTAGTCCCTGCGCCATGCGGAAGGCGATGAGAAGCGCGACGTTCGGCGATAGCGCGCAGGCGAGCGACATCACGGTGAAGATGGTGAGGCCGAGCTGATACAGGCGTCGGGCACCGTAGCGGTCGCCCAGGGCGCCGCAGGTCAGCACGAGGCTCGCAAACACGATGGTGTACGCGCTCACGATCCACTGCAGCGCGCTGATGGTGCCGCCGAACTCGCGGTGCATCGCCGCGATGGCGACGTTGAGGGCGGTGGTGTCGAAGAGAACGAGGAAGAACCCGAAACAGATGGCGTAGAGCCCGTAGGGCCGTTCGCGCTCGAGGGCAATGGCGTGCGTGGTCATGTCTTGCAACCTATCGGCGCCCGGGTATCATGAGTAATGATTCTTTTGGAACGATTCAATCTCTATTCGAGATAGCATATGGACATTCACGACCTCACCGTGTTCGCGGCAGCGGCCCGCCACGGCAGTGTCACGAAGGCCGCCCAGTCGCTGTCGACGGTACAGTCGAACGTGACGACCCGAATCCGTCTGCTCGAGACGGAGCTCAACGTGCAGCTGTTCCATCGCAGCCATCGCGGCATCACGCTGACGGAGAAGGGTCAGCGGCTCCTCCCCTACGCACAGCAGATGCTGTCGCTGGTGGAGAATGCGAAGGCCGCCGTCTCGGATTCGGGCGAGGTACGCGGCACGTTACAGATCGGCGCGCTTCAATCCACCGCTTCGGCGCGGTTGCCTGAGGTCCTCAAGGTATACGCAGCGAGCTACGCGCAAGTGGACATCGCGGTCGAAACCGGGACGAGCGCGGAGCTGATCAGCAGGGTGATCGAGTCGCGCCTGGACGGCGCGTTCGTCTCCGGGGTCGAGGATCATCCGGAGCTCGACGTGGTGACGAGCTTCGTCGAGGAGCTCGTGATCATCACCCCCGCGGCCTACCGCACGGTGCGGGCGTACCTGAAGCAAAGCACGCTACCCAAGCTGCTCGTGTTCAAGACCGGGTGTCACTACCGGCATCGGCTCGAGCGGTATCTCGGCGGGGAGGGTATCGGCGTGCTGAGCCCAATGGAGTTCGGCACGATCGACGGCATCATCGGCTGTGTCGCCGCCGGGCTCGGGATCTCGCTGCTCCCGCGATCCGTCGTCGAGCGCTCGGCGCGAAAGAAGGAAGTGTCGATCCACGAGCTCGCCAGACCGCATCGGTACGTGGGCACGCAGTTCGTTACGCACCGGGCGCAGGTGCGCTCGCAGGCGCTGGCGCGGCTGATCGACGTGATCACCGCTGAGCGAGAAACGGCGCGACGGGCGCGTTAGGCAGGCGACAGGCGACAGGCGGCAGGCGACAGGCGGCACTGCCAATGGTTGGGGGAGCACCCCTGTCTCCAGTCAGGTACCGTGTCACGAGCCGGTATCGACGCCGCCTAACGACTCGCGTGATGTGGCCGATGGGTGAAATCGAATTCGTTTATGGAGCATGCAGCACCGAGGATGCGCGCGCTCCTCCTCACCCATCACTTCAAGGAACACGATCCAATGCGGGTTCACATCACGCAGTTGATCCTGGTCGCGGTTGCCGCTACGGCCGCGTGCCGGGACGATCAACCAGACATTGCCGCACCGGCGACGCAAACGGGTCGCCGAGTCGCGCGGGAGTTCGAGTCGGACGGCCCGCTCGTTCGTATCACGTCTCCCGTGAACGACGACGTCGTCGCCGGGGGCGAAGGCCAACTGAACGCCGGGTCACTCGCCGGCGGCTCGGCGTTCACGATCGTCGTCCAGACCGTGACGAAGAACGCGACCGATGTTTCGGCGAACGAGAGCACCAACATTCGGAATACGGCCTTGCTGGGCCAGCCCAACCCCAACTTCCCGGGGTTCAGCGTGAGCATCGACGCGGACATGATCACGCCCGATGGGAAGATCATCGCGAAGAACACCAACCTGGCGAACCTCTTCAACACCCTCGGCACCGACGACTCGCCGGGCGACGGCGTGACGATCTGGGCCGGCTGGCATGTGCTCGAGTCGTTTCCCGACGACGTGAGGGGCTTCACCATTACGGCAACGGTGCGCGACGCCCAGGGGCGTATCGGGACCGACGTCGTGAAGGTGAAGGTGGACAAGCACGGAACGAGTGGGCAGGCGCTCACGCCCGCGCCGACGACGGTGACCGGCGATGGTCTGGATGACGCCGACGGCCCGGAGGTGACGCTCGTCGGTCCGCGTGACCCATCGAGTGTCGCGTTAGGCACCGACGTGGTACCGGCGTTCACATTCTTCCAGGTCTCGGCATTCGACCGGAGCGGTGCCGGCATCGGCGTCAATGAAAATGGGGACGGCATCACCGCACCCGCGACACCCGTGGGGCTCATTCGTGATCCCGCGCAGTTCGCATCGGCAGGCGCCAATCGCAACATCCCCGGACTGGTCTTCACCTTCGACGTCGATTTTCGCCGAGGGAACGGGGTCATCGTCCCGGCTGGGCAGAACCTGGCGCCGGCGTTCGATATCGCGGGAAGCACAGTCGATCACCGCGGCAATGGCGGCGTCACCACGACTGCGTCGTGGGTTGCTGGTGGCAGGTTCGTCATGCCCGTGGGGAAGACAACGGTGACCGTCACCGCTCGCGTCACCGACAATGCCGGCAAGACAGGCAGCGTGTCCCGTACGTTTGGTGTGAGCCCGGTCGCGAACGGACAGCTCCTGACTCCGCAGCCGTAGGTCGGGATCGGCGGCGCGCGGCACGCGCGCCTGGGAACCGGGAACTGGGAACCGGGAACTGAGGCACCTCGGAGCTTCTGTTCCCGGTTCCCCGTTCCCAGTTTCGTCGGCGCGGGACGTGCGTCGAGCAGTGGCGTGCCGAACACCTCACCTCTCCTGGGCTCACCTCGCGGCAGCTCGCCGATGGCATCCAGTGATCCACCCCCAGAGTGGGCGAACCGCTGGTGGGTCCTGGTCACGGTCGGCGTCGGCACGTTCATGTCGGCGCTCGACGGCAGCATCGTGAACACGCTCCTGCCGGTGCTCGCGCGAGCGTTCGGTGCGAGCGTCGCCGGCATCGAGTGGGTCACGACGGTTTACCTGCTGGTCATCTCCGGACTGCTGCTGAGCGTTGGCCGAGCCGGCGATCTTTACGGGCACAAGCGGCTGTATATCGGCGGGTTCGTGCTGTTCGTCGCGGGATCTGCGCTGTGCGGGCTCGCCTGGTCGGCGCAGGCACTGATCGGATTACGGGCGATCCAGGCGCTCGGCGCCGCGATGCTCATGGCCACGGCGCCGGCGATTCTCACGCGCAGCTTTCCGGCGAATCAGCGTGGCCGCGCGCTCGGGGCGCAGGGCACGTTCACGTATCTGGGGCTCACGGCCGGTCCGTCGTTAGGTGGCTGGCTGGCGAGTGCAGTCGGGTGGCGGGCAGTGTTCTATATCAACGTTCCGGTCGGAGCGATCGCGATCGTGCTCGCGTGGCGGGTCATCGACCGGGATCACAGTGCCGAGCGGGGCGAGCGGTTCGATGTGATCGGGGCGATGCTGTTTACCGCGGGGCTCGTCGCGCTTCTCGTGGCGCTCAATCAGGGACACGCATGGGGATGGACCTCGCCGCCCGTGCTGGTGCTGCTGGCTGGCGCGGCGGTGCTTCTGCTGGCGTTTGTGCGGATTGAACGTCGCTCGAGTCCGATGCTCGACCTCTCGCTGTTCCGCGATCGCCAGTTCAGCGGGGCGACCGTCAGTGCGCTGCTGAATTACGCCTGCGTGTTCGCGGTGTTGTTCGTCCTTCCGTTTCTCCTGATTCAGGGCCGAGGCCTCGACGCGGCGCACGCCGGGTTGATTCTCACCGCGCAACCGATCGTCATGGCGGTAGTCGCGCCGATCAGTGGTACGCTCTCCGATCGTATCGGTTCTCGAGCGCCGGCGGTCACCGGGATGGTGACTCTCGCGGTGGGGCTCGCGTTCCTGGGATCCGTCGTCTCGCACGGGTCGCTCGCGGTGATCGCCGCGGGCCTGGCGGTAATTGGGCTTGGTGTGGGAACGTTCGTGTCGCCGAACAACAACGCGCTGATGGGAGCGGCGCCGCGGAACCGCCAGGGCATCGCGGCAGGCGTTCTGGCCACGGCCAGGAATGTGGGGATGGTCCTCGGCGTCGGTTTGGCTGGCGCTGTGTTCACCACAGTGGTGGCGCGGTCGTCGTCGGCCAGTGACGCCCTGGTTGCTGGGGTCCGCGCCAGTCTGTTCACGGCCGCGGGCGTCGCGGTGCTCGGCACCCTTGCCGCGGCGCTGACTCGCCGGCGCGCCACCTAACGATTCGAGGATCATGCGGGCAACGACTGCGTTGGGCCTCGCCATCATGGGCACTGTGGGGGCGTGCGGCGGTTCGGGACCAAAGCCGGCGCCCGGCCCCGAACAGCGCACACTGCACGTGGTGCTGCGCCCCGTGCGAGATGGAAGCGATACCGTGAGGTCCCTCGCCGTTCGATGGGAGTTGCGGGGACGTGCACCTAACGCGCAGACGTTCGGCATTCGGGCACCGATCGTCTATGCCTCGGTTGCCGGGATTGCTGACAGCGTTCAGGACCTCGCGGTCCGCGACGCGAAGGGCGTCGTGCCGCTCCGACACGAAGACGATCCCGTGAATCCCGGCGGATTTCCGTACTTCCGCCACTGGCGCGCGGAGCGTGAGGTTGTGCCGCCTGTGATCGCGACGTATCGAGCGCGAACGCGCGCAACGGCCGTGAGCGGTCCGCAGTTCTCGCTGCAGGCGTATGGCGGAGGCGTGAGCACCGCCGGCTCCGGATTCTTCGCGCTGCCGGAGGATTCGGGGATCGTGTACAGGACGCGTCTCCACTGGGATCTGACGGAGCTCGGAGAGAACTCGATCGCGGCATCGACGTTTGGGGATGGGGACTTCGAGCTGGTGGCGCCGCCGGAGCAGCTGCTTCAGGGCTACTACATGGCGGGACGACTTGGCCGGCTACCGGTGCGAGGCGCCACGCATGGGTTCACGGCCTATTGGCTCGGAACGCCTCCGTTCGACGCCAAGCGGGAGATGGCGTGGACCGCGCAGATGTATGCCTACCTGCGCACGTTCTTCCGCGACACGACCGATGATCCGTTCCGCGTATTCGTTAGGGTACTGCCGGGGCAGGGCGGGTACCCAGGCACGGCGCTGCTCAACTCGTTCATGCTCGGCACACCGGTCGGCTCTGGTGACTCGGTGCGTTTGGCGCCGCGTGAGACGCTCACGCACGAGATGGTGCACCACTGGGCGGTCGGTATCGATGGGCCAGAGGGGATGGTGACGTGGTTTCCGGAAGGGTTGGCGACGTACTACGCGCGCCTTCTGCCGATGAAAGCCGGGCTCGATTCGGTCGGATCGTTCCTGCGGAGCGTCAACAACACCGCGCGCGCCTACTACACGAGTCCTGCTCGAAACCTGCCCGCCGACTCGATTGGCCGAGCGGGGTTCAGAGTCCCAAGTGCGCGCAACCTTCCGTACGCGAGAGGGAGCCTCTACTTCGCCGACCTCGATGCGCAGCTGCGCGCCGCGTCAGGCGGACGCCGAAGGCTGGAGGACATTCTCTTTCCGATCTTCGACCGGGTGCGACGGGGCGAGCGGGTCACGCAGAGCGACTTCGTGGAGGCACTCGTTAGGGATCTCGGACCGCCAGCGCGAGCGCAATTCGAGGCGATCATAGTGCGAGGCGAAACACTCGTACCGGCGGCGAATGCGTTCGGGCCGTGCTTCGACCGGAAGCCGACGAGCTTCACGGTGGATGGGAAGTCCATCGACGGGTATGAGTGGATTCGTGTGGCGTCGGTGCCGGACGACAGATGCGGGGCGTGGTAGCCAACCGGGCGCCGATCTCGTAACACCTAACGGGCCCGGTGCTCGCCATTTGGCGGCAGGCGGCAGGCGGCAGGCGGCAGGCGGCAGGCCGTTGAACAACGAATCCCGACCGCTTGTGCGAGGAGCCCCGAATCCACCCGGAACGATCCGCCAGATCGCCATTCCAGGATCCGCCTGATCCGTTTCCCTGCTGTTGCGGAGTCTCGTCCAACAGCGATGCCGGCCAGGCCACGTACCTCCGGACTGGCCAGCGGCGACGATTTTCGGCACTCTGATGCGGTCCCTCGGAAAATTGTCTCCGTCTGGCAATGCCCTGGTCGATCACCCAGCGTAAAGAATGGCAGTTCTTCGCCGTCCTGCCCCAGGCTGACCGCGCGCTCGCGGCTGCCTGGTGGGCGGCGCTGATCCTGCGCGGCATCCTGCCAGCGATATTCGCCATCGCGATGGGTGCACTCGTTGCGGCGGTGCAGAAGGCCAGCGGGCTCGGCGCCCCGCTCGCGGCGATGGCCGTCACGTTCGTGCTTCTCCAGGTGCTGCCGCCCATTCACACGGCGATCGGCGCCAACCTGGGCGATCGTACCGCGGCGTGGCTCTATGATCGACTCACCGAGGCCTGTGTGCATCCGCCCGGTGTCGCTCATCTCGAGGATCCCGAGCTCACGAGCGACCTGACCGCGGCGCGCGACTTCGACCTCGGCATGATGGGCCCGCCGCTCAGCATCTCGATGGACTTCATTGCCAGTGGAATGACGGAGATGATCGGCGGAGTCGCATCCGCGATCATCCTCTTCGGCTTCGCGTGGTGGGCTCCGATCGTGCTCGCCGGTGCGTGGCTCGCGACGCATTGGCTCTTACGCGAGAGCGCCGTCTGGTCGGATCGCAACACGCCCGAGGTGCGCGCGGCGCAGCGCGATGCCGACTATGCGTTTCGACTTGCTGTCGATCCGCCGGCGAGCAAGGAACTACGGCTCTTCGGTCTCGCGGGTTGGACGCTCGCGCGATTCATCGCGCGCCGGACGACGCTGCATCGCCTGCAGTACGAGGCGACGCGGCTTCGCGAGCGTCCGGTGTTCTGGAGCCTGGTTCTCGTCGTCGGTGCGAACCTGCTGGTCTTTTGGGCGCTCGCCTCCGGGGCCTGGACTGGCGCGGTCTCGACGGGCGCGTTGGTGGTCTACGCGCAGTGTGCGGTCGGCGTGTCGCTCATCGCGTTCGGTGGGTTCAGCTGGGCACTCGATGGAGCGGCAGCGCCTGTCGCGGCAGTGCTTCGGCTCGACGCGGCGATGGCCCCCAAGGGTGCCTTGCCGTTAGGCACGCAACGCCCGGGCGACCTTCCCGCGCGGGAGATCCGATTTCGCAATGTGCGGTTCGCGTATCCCGGTCCGGGCGAAGCCACTCCTGTGCTCGACGGGTTCGACCTGACGATTCCCGCGGGCTCATCCCTCGCGATCGTTGGGCAGAACGGCGCTGGCAAAACGACGCTCGCCAAGCTTCTCTGCCGACTCTATGATCCGCAGTCGGGCACGATCGAAGCCGACGGCGTCGACCTTCGCGAGCTCGAGCTGATGGCCTGGCGACACCGAATCTCGGCGGTGTTTCAGGACTTCATACGATTCGAGCTGCCATTGCGCGACAACGTCGCGCCGGGAGGAGCGCCTGACGCGACGATCCGTGAAGCGCTCGCATCTGCCGGAGCGTCGTCGCTCGCCGACCTGGACACGGTGCTGTCACGCGCCTACGCCGGCGGCACCGAACTCTCCGGCGGGCAGTGGCAGCGGATCGCACTCGCCCGCGCGCTCTGCGGGGTGAAACTCGGCGCCGGCGTCGTGTTGCTCGATGAGCCGACAGCGCAGCTCGACGTGCGCGGCGAAGCGGAGATCTTCGAGCGAATTCTGCGCGAGACAGCGCATTGTACCACGATCCTGATCTCGCATCGGTTTTCGACCGTGCGTCTCGCGGACCGGATCTGCGTGCTGGAGCAGGGGAAGGTCATCGAGCTCGGCACCCACGACGAGCTCATGGCGTTGAACGGTCGGTATCGCACGATGTTCGACCTGCAGGCGCAGCGCTTCGGCGAGGCGACCGACGAGGAGGGCGTGACGCATGACGTCCTCACCTAGGAAGGACGACCTCCCGGCATCGCTGCCGTCGATGTGGCGGCTCTGCCGGCTGGGATTGCGGTACGAGCCGACGCTCATGACGTGGGCGTTCGGGCTGTCCTTGATCGCTGCGGTACCGGACGCGCTGCTCGCCCTCTGGTTCAAGCTGATGGCCGACGCACTCGCCGCCGGCAATTCGACACGACTCCTCCTGACGTCCATTGCCCTCGGCGTCTCCGCCGCGGGCACATGGTTCCTGCGAACGGTCAGCACACGCGTCCAGCGCAAGTTCCGCGACAAGGTCACGATCGCGCTCGAGGCGCACGTGGCGAAACTTCAGGCGACCATTGCGACAATCGCGCATCAGGAGGTTCCCGAGTACCTGGACCGCATCGCCATGCTCCGCGATCAGGTGTTCGTACTGGACCACATGTACATGGCGGTGTTTTCGATGGCGGGCTGGATCCTCCGCCTTGCCGTCACGATCGCGCTCCTCGTCTCGGTGCACCCAGCGCTCGTCCTCGTGACGCTCTTCGCGCTGCCGACGGTGTTCACCTCGACGTGGCGTCCCGGCGTCGAGCGCGTGGCGCAGGAACGGGCCGCGCCGTTCAACCGACTCGCCCGGCATCTCTTCGCCACGGCAACCACGGCGCCGCCAGCGAAGGAAGTGCGCCTAACGGGGATCGGCGAGCGGCTGATCGCCGGCCGTCGCGCCGCGTGGCAGTCGGGGCACGATCCCATCGCCGCCGCGCGTTGGGGATCGATGACGTGGCACACCGCGGCCTGGGCGATCTTCGCCGCGGGGTACGTGGGGTCCATCGTCTTCGTGGCGGCAGGGCTGCACGCGTCGGCCGGAGCGGTGCTACTCGTGCTCGCGGCGGGCGCGCGACTCTCGGCGTACGTCGGTGCCACCGTCGGCGAGCTGGCATTTCTCCGCGGATTCTGGGTATATGGCGCGAGACGCCTGGCGTGGCTCGAGGATTACGCCGCGTCGCTCGCGCCAACGGCGGAGCTCCGCGCTCCCGACCGTCTCTCGCGCGGCATTCGGTTCGAGCACGTGTCGTTCGCGTATCCCGGCACCGACACGCTCGCGCTCGAGGATGTCACGCTCGATCTACCCGCGGGCGCGGTCGTCGCGGTGGTGGGCGAAAACGGCGCGGGCAAGAGCACGCTCGTGAAGCTTCTCGCGAAGATGTACGAACCGACGTCCGGTCGAATCCTGGTCGACGATGTCCCGCTCGATCGTATCACGGCTGAATCGTGGCGCACGAAGCTGGCTGGCGCATTTCAGGATTTCTTTCGCTTCGAGCTCCGGGCGCGACACAGCATCGGCGTCGGCGACGTGCATCGCCTGGAGGAAGAACCCGCCGTGACGACGGCGGTTGCGAGAGCCGGCGCGACCGAGGTGATCTCGCAGCTCAGCAAGGGGCTCGACACGCAGCTCGGGCCAACGTGGCCGAATGGCGTGGAGGTGAGCTTCGGTCAGTGGCAGCGGCTGGCGCTCGCGCGGGGGTTCATGCGTGACCGCCCGATCGTGCTCGTGCTCGACGAGCCGACGGCCGCCCTCGATGCCGAGACGGAGCACGCGCTGTTCGAGCGATACGCGGATGCCGCGAACACGGCGGATGGGCGCCTAACGATTCTCGTGTCGCACCGCTTTTCGACGGTCCGCATGGCGAGCCTGATCGTCGTCCTGCAAGGGGCGCGGGTCGCGGAAGTGGGGTCCCACGACGAGCTCATGGCGCGCGGACGCCAATATGCGGAGCTCTACGGAATCCAGGCCGCCGCGTATCGCTGACGCGTCAGTCCCACCAGCAGTAGAGATACTGGCTCTCTCGCAGCTCGATCTCGAGGTTCCGGACCGAGCGCGTCCCCTGTCTCACGATGTCGGGACAGAAGTCGTTGAAGCGTCGCGCGAGCGCGCCGGCATCCTTCAACGCGCCGAAGAACCGCCCACCGACATGGTCCCGACCGATGTCGGTGATCGTGAAGGGCTGTTCGCGCTCGAGGGTGCGGAACCAGGTCACGATCTCCTTCGAGCTCGGAGATGGGTTGCCGGTGGTCGCGACAAGCTCGATGGACGCATACCAATCGGGCGTGGGCATCGCCACGATGTACGACGGCCCGATCCCGGCGCCGCTCGCGTACGAGAAGGCGTGAAAGCCGTTTGGAAGCACGAGGCGCGTCAACGTGTCGGCGAGCGCCTCCGCGAGGGTGTCGGAGCGCGTTCGAAACGCGAACCCCGCGCTCGGCACCGGGGCTCCCCAGTCGCGCTCCCCCACGAAGGGAACTGGTGCGCTGCCTGTCAACCGCTCCAGCGTGGCCAGGAGCTCGGGAAAGCTGTCGGGAACAACGAAATCGGCAGGGATGGCCGCGGCACGCTCACGCGCGTGCTGCGCGTTCTCCGCGTGAATGGCGCCTACGTCCTCTGTCCGTTCGAAGCATCCATCGCGCATGAAGCTCCAGATCGCGAGCACGGCGCCGACGGACAGCACGGTATTGAGAAAGTTTCGTCCCATCCCTCAGGGACGATGACGTTCCTAACGCCGTCACCGCGAGCGCGGCGCAACGCGCCATGGCGGCAAGTCGTCCTCGTTATGGAGCATCACCCTATACCCGTCTGGCACGAGAGGTAGCGATGACCATGACGCGCGCAGCTCGAACCGAATCCCCCGAGTTCGATGACATGGAGCTCGATGGGCTGGACCGGCTACTGATCCCGCTCATCATGCCGTATGTCTGGTTACGCGGGCTCGTGACCGCGCCCTTCCAGTATCGTCGACTCCTCAAGCTCAATCGAAAGGTTGACTGGCAGCCGCTGAGCAGCGAGCACGCCGCGGCCCTCTCGCAGCCCGTCAGCGAGTTCCTCCACAACATGGAGACCGCAACCGGGCGCATCGGGTTTCGCGAGCCGATGCGTCACACGAACGCTTCGCGACCGCACGATCGCGAGGGGGCGACCGTGATCACGATCGCGCCAAGCGCAAGCGGCGAGGAGTTCTTCATGGCCGCGATCAGTCACGCGCCGCGACGGTTCTCGATGACAGGGTTGACGTTTCACACGCGAATGACCGACGACGTCGTGATCGTGACGGGCAACGAGCGACGCATTGTTCCTGGCCGGCACGGCACGCACGATGTCGTGTCGTTCCAGAAGGTCGCCGACGTGGCGAGGCTGTACGAGATTCACCAGCGACGCACGGCGCATGCAGCGCGCGGGGGTCGCGCCCCGGTGAAGGTGGGCTGGCATGCGCCAACCCTGCATCCCGTCGAGGCGTACCAGCGCACGTTCGCGGAGGCAATCGATGACGGGGTGCGACGCGGTTACGCTGAAGCGTCGGCAACGAACGAAATGCGTCTGACGTTCAAGGGCGCCGTCGCCTCCGCGTGGAGCAGTACCTGGCCGCTCGCGCAGATACTCGATTGGCGCGAGGGGCGCCGGGCAGCGCGCGTGCTGCGCGAGGTGCAGGCGTAACCGGGACGGCGCGTCTCAGAACGCGTGGCCCACGGCGAAGTGCAACGTCACTCGCCGCAGCCCCTGCTTTCCGTTCGCGTCGTCCACCGAGGTCCATTGCCGATTGGTCGTTAGGCGCACCAGCTGCGACGACCCGTCCGCCGCGGTCGTCTCGACGAGGACCGGGAGGCGCTCGCTCTTGTCCGGCTGCCAGCCGGCGTCCAGACGCAGCTGGCCAAATGGGGTTTCGTAACGAAGCCCGACACCGGGGGTTACCGTGCTCACGCGCTCCGCGGCCAACGTGCCCGCTCCCGGCCCGACCACCGCGGCATCCGCGAACAGCACGCCGCCCAGCCTCCACGCGAGGTGCGTGCGGAGCTCGACACTGCCCTCGAGCAGCGCCTTTGCGCCGACGGGCTGCGGGGAGAACGCTCCTCGCGGCACCGCGTTAGGGTCGCACGACCCGTCGGCGATGCTCGCCTCGGTGCAGCCACTGGCGATGAGGTCCTCACTGCGCACCCGAAGCACGCGCGGGCCGAGCTGGTTATCGCGGTACCCGCGCACCGATTGGGAGCCGCCAGCGTAGAACAGCATCCGTGGATGAAGCACCTCGCTTCCGGGCGTGTGGGCCCAACCGGCACGCACGTGCGTCGCGAGCACCCACGAGCCTAACGGGCGGTAAGCGGCCGCCGCACCGTCCACGCGGAAGTGATCGTACTCGGATCCCGTCACCGCCGAGGCATATTCCAGGTCGATGCGCGCCGTCTGCCCACGCGACGGCGCGACGGGGCTGTTTGCCTCGTTTAGCGAGCCGCCGAGCGATACGGCTGACAGGCGCCGAAAGTCACGGAACACGCTCAGTGCGGCAGGATCGCAGATCCCGAAGCTCTCGCAGAAATACACATCCCCCGCTTCAACGGCCGCGCGCTCCAGGCGATAGCCGATCGACACTCCGGAGTGCTCCGTCACCTCGCGCGTGAACAGCGTGTTGAGACCAAGAGAGCGATCGACAAACGCGTTCGGCTCGCTGAGTCGCTGACCGAAGGCGCCGAACGTGAGCCGGTTACGCGGTGAGCCGGCCCACAACCGCGCTGCCTCAACCTGCGCCTGCCAGGTCGGCCGGAGGAACGCTCGATCGATGCTGTCGTCCGGCGCGACTTCCGTGAACGGACCGGCTCCTTCCAGGCCGGACGCGAGAAGGTTGCCCGTCGCCCCACGCAGGATGAGCTGCCAGCGTCCGCCATCGATAGTGAACAGGCCGACTCGCCCGGCGACCTGAAGGAACTCGCTGGTGCTGATCGCGGCATCCATTCCGAACTGGAGCGGGTTTCGCTCCTGGATGCGCACCACGACCGGCGTCACGCTGTCATTCGTGTTAGGCGGGACGGCAATGAACGCCGACGACACGACCCGGGATTCGTACAGGTGTCGCAGGCTTTCAGTGACATCCGGGCGCCGGTAGAGCCCACCGGGCCGAAGCGTGAGAGCGCTCCGCACAGCGTCGCGCGACATCTGCCGGTTACCCTCGATCTCGATGGATGCGACGCGCGTTCGCCAGCGAGGGTTCACGTCGATGCGGACCTTCGCGCGGTGCGTCCGGGCGTCGGCGATAACGTTAGGCGTGAGGGCCGCGTCAGCGTACCCGGCGTCCCAGAGTGCGTTGCGCAGCGCGGCGAGCGTCGAGTCGAGGGCCGAGAGGTCGAGCGGGGCTCCGGGCCGAAGGCGCAAGGCGCGGTGAACGGTGGTCGAGTCGAGCGCGGGCGTAGCCTGTTGGACGTCGATGGAATCGACGACTGTAAGCGGCCCCTCGTTCACGTCGAACGCGACGGCCACGCCGCGGCCCGATGGGCGGACGGTCGTATCGACCGCTACCTCACGGAAGCCATGACGCCAATAGAAATCATGGAGACTGGCGACGTCGCGTTCGAGCTGTCCCGGCTCGAGGTGGTGCTTCCGAAAGGAGGAGCTTGCCCTCGTCACGACGGCGCGCTGCACCTGCGCCATGGGCACCGCTCGAACGCCGCGAAAGTCCACGTGCTCGATCTCGGGCGCGGTTGTGCGCGCGGCGGTCTGCGCGGTGAGCTGGCTGCTCGTCGCGCCGAATGTTGCCGCCGCCACGACGAGCGCCAAGGTAGCGTCGATGAGCCGTATTGGATTCAGTCGACCAATCATTGGACCGTTGGCTTCCTACCCGCGTGCCGGATTGCTTGTGCCATTAGACTCCAGTTGTGATGACAACAATTTCATGGTCACGCCGCGAGACCGGGTGGTTTATGCTCGCCGCCCTCGGGTTCATCGTCCTGGAGATCGCGGCGATGGGCGCGTGGGCCATGGTGACCAAACCCTTCTGGCTCGATGAAGTATCCACCTGGTTGGTGTCGGGCACGCAGTCGTTGCCCGAGAGCATCCGAAGCCTCGCCGTGGGAGCGGACTCCAACCCACCCACCGGTTTCTTCCTCTATCGCCTGGGAGCGTTGGTCGCCGGAGGCCTGTCCCCGATCACGGCGCGCATCGTCACCGTGGTGTGTGTAGTCGGCGCCCTCACGACCGTCTACTTCCTGCTGCGAGACCAGTTCTCGCCGTGGCCGGCGGCAATCGGAGCGATGGCGGTCTGGGCGCAGCAGGTCGTCATGCACGCGGCGTTCGACGCGCGCTTGTACGGACCGTTGCTGCTGGCCGCGGGCTGCATGCTTCTCGTGCTGCTCCGCACGATCCGGCGTGAGCCGACGCTCGTCTCCGCAGTATGCCTCGCGCTCGTCTCGGCCGTTCTGTGCACGATCCACTACTTCGGGATCCTGACGTGGGGGATTGCGATCGGTACCGTCGTTCTTTTCGGGCCGGGCTCCTGGACCGCGACCATCCGGCGGCTGTTACCATCGATCATGGGGCCGCTCGCCCTGGCCGCGTGCGCGCCCCTCTATCTCGGACAGCGGGCATCGGTCACGGTCCCGACCTGGATCCCGGATCTGACCGCGTTAGGCGCGGTGCGGCTGCTCGCGATCTTCTTCCTCACGCTCCCAGTCGCGATCGCCCTGGTGTGCTGGGTGCTCATCGTCGCCCGCGCCCGACTGACCGGCGGTCTCGCCGACCGCGTCCTGGGTCGGCCGTTACTGCGCCCACTGGCGCTCGGACCGCTTCTGCTGCTGACGCAGGCCGCAGTGCCCTTCGTGCTCGTGGCGTTCTCGATCCTCGTGCAGCCTGCCACGGAGCTCCGGTATTGGATTGCTGGCACCGTTGCGGCCGCCCCGCTCGTGGCGTTCGTGGTATCACGCGGCGATCCGCTGGTCCGCTGGATCGCCACGTTAGGCATGGTCCTGGCAAGCCTGAAGACGATGTGGGGTGAAGCGCGTCGAGCCGACGCCTTTGCACGCCGCGTTCACGAAGACATTCGTGACGCAACACAGCTATCCGGCTCGGGTACGCTCATTGTCACACGCCTGCGCGATACGCTGTACCCGGTTCTGCAACAACGCCCGGAGCTCAACTCGCGCATGGCAGCACTGGATGCCACGCCCTTCGACAGCACCAACCGGTTCTTCGTGTTCGAGCGGGACCTCGGGCGCATCCACCATCGACTGTATGGTTTCGGGAATCTCGTGACCCCGGCGGAGCTCAGCCGCCTTTCATCGTTCTATTTCATCGAGCCACAGGGCGGGGGCGCACCCACCAGCGAAGAGTTCCCACGACACACGATACGCCACGTCAACCCTCGGGTGTTTTACCTCGTGCTCCGGCCATCGCACGATCCGTAGTGCGACGCGATCCTATCACGAGAGTATCCGCCGTCGTGCGGCGGAGCGCGTCGCGCTCGACGGCGCGACCGGGAAGGACAGGGCGTGAGGGTGTGCGCCTAACCTCTCGCGAGCGGCAGCACCACAGCGAACGTCGACCCTTTTCCGACTTCGCTCTCGACGGTAATGTCGCCGCCCATTGCGCGAGCGAGCTGACGGCTGATCGACAAACCGAGGCCGGTGCCTTCGGCCGAGCGTGTGAGTGATCGGCCGCCCTGTATGAACGGCTCGAAAATGGTGTCCAGCAGGATCGGCTCGATACCTCGTCCCGTGTCCTTCACGTCAATCCGAAACGTCGAGTCCTGCACAACGCAGCGCACATCGATGCGTCCGGTGTCCGTGAACTTCACCGCGTTCGAGAGGAGGTTCAGCATGATCTGCTCCACCTTGTCGCGGTCGATCGACACCGTCACCGAGGCATGCGTCGGATCGAAGTAGTACGCGAGATTCTTCTCCGTAAGGCGCGGTGCGATGAAGGCCTCGAGGGTCCCGAGCAACTCATCCAGGACGACCGACTCGTAGCGGTATTCGACCTTTCCAGATTCGAGCTTGGCGAAATTCAGCACGTCCTCGATCAACCGATGCAGCGTCTCCGAGCTCCGCCGGATTCGTGCGAGGTCCTCGCGCTGTAGTTCCGTCAGTGGCCCGTGGACGCCGACCTTGAGCAGATCGACGTAGCCCACGATCGCGTTGAGGGGAGTGCGGAGCTCATGGCTCATCGTGGCAAGGAATTGACCCTTCGCGGCATTCGCATCTTCGGCCGCATGACGCGCCGCTTCCGCCTCGCATTGCGAGATCTCCGCCTGGTCGCGCGCCGCTTGCGCGTCGGCCAGCGACGCCACCAGCTCGTTGTTCGCCTGTTCGACCTCTTCCTGCAGCGACTGAGCTTCCTCGACCTGTTGTTCCAGCTCGACGGTGAGCTCCTGGAGCTGTTCCAGCAACTCCCGTTCGGCACGCTGGAGCCGTTTCGCCTCTGTCACATCGCGAGCGACCTTGGTCGCGCCGATGATCTGCCCGGACGCGTCGTGAATGGGCGAAACGCTCAGTGAGACATCGATGCGCGTGCCATCCTGCCGAACGCGGACCGTCTCGTAATGCTCCACGCGCTCGCCCCTCATCAGCCGCGCGATAATCTCGGTCTCCTCGTGATGCAGCTCGGGCGGAATGAGGGTGTGTATCGGTTTGCCGACGATCTCGGCACTCTCATAACCGAAAATGCGACGGGCACCGCTGTTCCAGCTGCGGATCACGCTGTCGAGCGTCTTGCCGACGATAGCGTCGTCGGACGACTCCACGATCGCCGCGAGCCAGGCCTCCGGATTTGTTCTGAAAACACTCGCAGGTTCGTTGGCCGAGGGACGGGCGTTCGGTCTGGTATCGTCTGTCACGTCGTTGTGAATGGCGATGCGTGCCTCGCGGCAATCGTGCTGCCACCCCGAGTCGAGGGTAGGCAAGTGTTTACAAATTGCAGCGGCCGGCGAGGCGTGTCTACATGATCCCGCCCAGCCGCCATCTCGACCCTCATCGTGCCGCGAGCGCGGCGTGACTCCGCTCGCCCGCCCATCGTCAATCTTCTAATCAGCGATGCCAACATCACTTACGTCTTGACCGATGCAATCGCTCCGCGAGCTCCGCCGACTCTGTCTCGTTGGCCTGCCGGCCTCCGTGCTCTGGGCCGGTGACGGGCCATCGACCAGACCTGCTTCGCCTGGTCCCCATCGCGACGCTGCAGCGAGCATCGAAGGCCAGGTCGTAGTATCGCGCGCGCTTACGGCGCGCCGCCCTCGCTTTCGGATCTATGCGGAGCCCGGACCCGGTGCCGTGCCGCCGGCACCCGACTCCGCGGACGTCGACGAGCGGCGAAACATCATCGTCTACATCGAGCAGGTGCCCTCCGGCACGACCGAACCCACCAAGGGAGCGACCCTTCGCCAGCACGACGAGCGCTTTCTGCCCCACGTGCTACCCGTGGTGCGAGGTACGACCGTCGCGTTCCCTAACGATGACCCGCTGTTCCACAACGTCTTCTCGCTCTCGCGCGCGAAGTCGTTCGACCTTGGACGGTACCCACGGGGCGCGGCGCGCTCCGTGACGTTCGACCGCGCCGGCATCGTACAGGTGTTCTGTCACATCCACTCGGACATGAGCGCCGTTGCCCTCGTGCTCGACAACCCGTACTTCGCCGTGCCCGATGCGGAGGGGCGCTACACGATTCCCCGACTGCCGCCTGGCGACTACACGGTGGTCGCGTGGCACGAACGGATCCGGCCGATCACGCATCGGCTGCACCTCGAGCCCGACCAGGTCGCGCGGCTCGACTTCACCATTCCGCTTCCGCCCTCGGAAGCCGCTCGCTCGCAGTGAGCTCCGGAGGGGAGAGCCAGAGTTCCCTCCGTCAGTTCCGGAGGCGCGGCGCGCGCCTTGGCGTTAGGCTCGCCGCGCTGAGCGCCATGGTGACCGCGGTGGCGATCGCGGCGACATTCGCGGTGCTCAGCGTGAGGACGCGCGCGACGACCCGCTCGCTGATCACTGACGACGTCGGCCACGGACAGAACGCGATGCTGACGCTCCAGCGGCGGCAGGATCGCCAGTTCGTCGCCTCGGCCGCGTTGCTCGCGACGAACCCCAGCCTGCGCTCCGCCATGGCGACGGCGCGGCTCGAGGGAAGACCAGGCGATCCGGCGGCAGGTGCGAGCGGCCATCACCCCGACCTCGTGCGCACCGTTAGGCGCGAGCTGGAGCGGGTCGCGCCCGAGCTGGGGTCCGATCTCGTCGCGACGACGGACGAGCGGGGGCGCATCGTCGCCGCCTTCGTGGTACCAGACAGCAACGGGACGAGCCACGGTGCGCCGCCAACTGGCGCCGACCTGTCCCGTCTGGCGGCCCTTCGTCACGCGCTCGATCCGACCCTCGACGGAGGACCGAGCGAGCTCTATCTCTCCGTCCTTCGCGTCGACGACAGTCACTTCCACATCGCGGCCGCACCGATCGTCGTCGATGGGTTCACGATCGGTACGGTGATCCTCGGAGATCGACTGGACGCCGCGCACCTGCGATCGCTGGTGCAAAGCTTCGGCGGCGACCTCGTGATCACGTTCGGCGGACGGGTCATCGCGTCGACGCTCGTGCGGCGCCCTCCGGGCCTCGAAGGCGTGGTTTCGCCTGTGGATGCGCGGCCGCGCCTCGTCCGACTCGGCGATGTGGAGTACGTGGCCGCCTCCCTCGTGATGGGCGTCGCCGATCAGGACGTCCCGGCGCGCCTAACGCTGCTTCAGGCCGTCACGCCAACGCTTCGCCGAACGACACGCGCGCTGCTGATGGACTTCGTCGTGCTCGGCGTCGTGGCCGTCGGGCTCGCCGGAGCAGGTGCCGCGCTGCTGTCGCGCGCGATGATCGGGCCGCTCGAGTCGTTCGTGCGGCGGCTTCGCACGGCCGTGGGCGCCGTTGGAACGTTGGAGCGGATCGGCCGGTTGGACGACGACGCGTCGGCGGCCGTCGAGATCCGGTGGCTCCACTTGTCGTTCGCCCGGTTGATCGCCTCGCTCGCGCGCAAGCGCGTGCAGCTCGAGCAGCGGGGAGCAGATCTCGCTGCAGCGAACGCGGTCCTGACGGCGGAAATCCGCGAGCGAGAAGTGGCGGAGCAGGCGCTCCGTGAGAGTGAGGCGAAGCTGTCGCATCAGGCGTATCATGACCCGCTCACGGGGCTCGCGAACCGTGCGCGCTTTCGCGCGGAGGTCGATCGCGCTCTCGACCGCGGCGCCTCCGCGCCCGAGTCGATCGCCGTGCTGTTTCTCGACCTCGATAACTTCAAGAACGTCAACGACTCGCTCGGCCACGCCGTGGGTGACCGGCTGCTGATCGAAGTCTCGAGCCGGCTACTGAACGCCACGCGCGGGTGCGACACCGTCGCGCGGCTCGGCGGCGACGAGTTCGCCGTGCTCGTAGACCGCGTTCGGACGAGCTCCGACCTCATCACCGTGGTGGAGCGCGTTCAACGCGCGATGCGTTCGCCCATCTCGCTGCAGGGGGCCGAGGTCCCGGTCGGCGTGAGTATTGGCGTCGCGCGCGCGACGCGTGACGACGGCGCCGAGGAGCTCCTGCGTAACGCCGATGTGGCGATGTATCGGGCGAAACAGCTCGGCAAAGGACGGTACGAGTTATTCGCGCCGGCGATGCACGCGGCCGTCGTCGAGCGGATGGCGCTCGAGGCGGATCTTCGCCGCGCACTCGCCGAGCCTAACGGGGCGCTTCGCCTCGTGTATCAGCCGATCGTCGCGCTGGACACCGAGCGCATTGCGGGGCTCGAGGCGCTCTCCCGGTGGCACCATCCGACTCGCGGGCCGATGAGTCCCGACCGGTTCATCCCGCTCGCCGAGTCGACCGGGCTCGTGGTCCCGCTGGGCCGGTGGGTGCTGCACGCTGCCTGTCGGCATGCGGCACTGTGGTCGCGCGAGAGCCGCACGACGGATGCGGGGACGCACTTACCCTACGTCTCGGTCAATATCTCCGGGCGGCAGCTCGAGCACGCCACGCTGGTGGACGACGTGTCCGCCGCGGTCACGCAAGCGGGGATTCATCCGAGCCTGCTCCTGCTCGAGATCACGGAGAGCGTCCTCATGCAGCGCGCGGACGCGGCGCTCCGGACGCTGCACGAGCTCAAGGCGCTGGGAGTGCGTCTCGCGATCGACGATTTCGGCACCGGCTACTCGTCGCTCGCGTATCTCCATCGCTTCCCGGTCGACGTCCTCAAGATCGACAAGATCTTCATCGATCGCTTCACGCACGGCGGGTCGGATGCGGCCCTCGGCCGCGGGATTGTCGGGCTGGCGAACTCCCTCGGCTTACAGTGCGTGGCCGAGGGAATCGAGCATGCGCAGCAGGCGGCCCAGCTTCGTGCGGCGGGGTGCGGGTTCGGGCAGGGCTTCTACTTCGCCAAGCCGCTCGGTGCGGATGAAGCCGTCACCGTGGTGCAGGCGCAGGCGTCCGGCGCCGTGCCGCGCGTTGCGGTTGCGGGCTGACAGACATCCATGTTCGCCAAGCATCCAATCATCCATGTTCGCCAAGCCTTTTCAGGGAACAACGATGAAGCGGATCCGGCTGAAGCGACCGGATACTGCCTAACGCGTATGCATACTCGCGCCACGAGCCGGGATCCTTTGGTAAACAGCAACGGCGGAGCTCATGCGTCCCGAGGTCGTTCCCAAGAAATCCCGGCTCGTTGCGTGAGCCCGCGTGGATGCAAAGCCGGATCCGGCTGTTTCGGCGCAATCCGCTTCATGGTTGTTCCCGAAAGATGTTGCCCCGACACTGAAGTCGTACGGGGTGCCGGAAGCAATCCGCCCGATCGTTGTCCGCCTAACGAACGACGTCGAACGACTGCGACAGCTGCAGCGCCAGCGCGGTGCCGTTGCCGAGAAACGCGCGCATCTCCGGCGGAACGTCCCATCGGTCACTGCGGACCGACGCCTTGACCAGGGTGCGCGACGTGACGCGGAAGCCCAGGCCCGCCTCGCCGTCGTACATGTTCGTGGGGTTGGCGATCCAGGCGACGTCCGACAGCGGCTGAATGTACGGGTAGTCGTTACGCTCGAAGCGGCCGGCCGCGAACAGTCGCGGCGTCAGCGTGTACTTCGCCTCGGTGTAGTAGGTCAGCCCGCGCACCGTCCTCGAGCCGGTCTCACCCTCAGGCACCTCGTAGCTCGACTTCGCGAGCTCTCCTCGGAGCTCGAGGTAGCCGCGGCTCAGCTGCACATCGGCCGCGTAGATTCGCTCGCTGTACGCCCGCCATGAGCGACCCGCGAGCAGGGTGGGCGCGAGATCCTCGTTGAGATACGGACCCCACGTCGCCGACGCGCCGATGCGAGCACCCGTAGTCGGTGTGAATCCCGCGCCAAGTGCGGGGCGCGGCGCCGGCGTCGGATTGGGTGTGTACGCCTCGTGATACGTCGGCAGCGAGACGACGGCGGCTCGATAATCGAACCGGCCGCGCGTGCCCGAGGCTTGCACGCCGAGCGGATACTGCAGCGGGTAGCCGTCTGGCATCCCGATCAGCGGGTTTCGTGTGGAGTACCGCCGCGCCGCGAACGTTCCGATGACGGGCTGTATCTTGCCCGCGTCGATCACGAACGCATCCGACCGCGTGTACCGCACTCCGGCGAGCTCGGTGTACCACTCGGTGCCCGACTCATTACGCGCGTCGCCCGTTTCCGCAGTGCCGGCGGCATAGACGACGACGTGTCGACCGACCCCCGCGGCGCCCCAGAGATGCATGCGCCCGAGGAAAGACGGGCGCCCACCGTTACGCGTGAGGAGGATGGACCCCGAATCGGTCTTCCAGGCTTCGGCGTCGGCGATCCCCTGGACGAGGATGCCCTGTGCCTGCGCGGCGCGCGTCGTGGCGGCTGCTGCGACGGTGGCGACGGAGATGCCTAACAACGCCCGCCGACTCGCTGTGACTGCGAGCCGGCGTGGCCGGCCTAGCACGGCAAGAGTCAGCGGGCGACACGACATGAGAAGAGGACGACAGGCGTACCACTGGGTCACGTCCAGTGTCAGCTGGCGCTGAGCTTGAATGTGATCACGGACACGGAGCCCGCTGGGTGGTTAACCCCAAACTCGAGGCGTTGGGCGCCACGGGCGGCAGGACGCGAAGCGCCCGCGTATCCCAACCGAGGCCGAGTGCGTAGGACCAGGTATGGACCCCTCCGTTGACTCCACGCCCGTTGGCGTGTTCGAGGCACGCTACCTCGCGTTCCTCGAGACCATCCGCCATCTCCGTCCGAGCCTGCATCGATACTGCTCACGAATGGTCGGGTCCGTTCTCGACGGCGAGGACATCGCTCAGGAGGCGTTGTTCCTGGCATACCGAAAGCTCGATACGTTCGAAGACGGTCGGCCGCTCGAGCCGTGGCTGTTCCGTATCGCGCACAACCACTGCATCGACTTTCTCCGTCGTCGGCGCGTTCGGCGAAGCGCCGAAGCCGAGGCGGTGATGCCCGAATCCGTGGCACCGGTGGAGGCAACCGGTCGCGGCGTCGAGCGCGCGATCGAGCATCTCGTCCTGGCGCTTCCGCCGAAAGAACGCGCGAGCGTGCTGTTGAAGGATGTGTTCGACTATTCGCTCGAGGAGATCGCAGAGCTCGTCGACTCGACGGTTGGCGGCGTCAAGGCCGCGCTCAACCGCGGTCGCTCGAAGCTGGCGAAGCTGACACCGATTCGTGCAGGGTCGTCGTCCGCCGCGGAGAACGCCGAAGCAACGCGTTTGCTCGAGGTGTACGTCGATCTGTTCAACCGTCGCGACTGGGACGGGCTTCGCCAGCTGATCTCGACCGACGCTCGAGTGCGTGTCGCCGATCGGTTCGTTGGGCCGTTGTCGGCGTCTCCATACTTCGGCCGCTACGACCGTCTGACAACGCCGTGGCGCGTCGCGTCAGGCCGAATCGACGAAGAGCCTGTAGTGTTGACCCTCCGGCAAGGCCCGCAGGGATGGACGCCCAACGCAATCGTCCGCGTCGAGCGCGCCGAAGGACACGTCGTGAGCATCAGCGACTACACGCATTGTCCGTGGGTGCTGTCAGCAGCGACGTCGGTGATCGTCTCGACGAGCATCACCGCATCACCGGGGTCCGCGTACCAGGCGGCGTCGTTGATCACGATGTCGTCGAAGGTCTTCTCGCCCGCCAACACCGGCGACAGCATGATGCGGTCGTAGTTCACCCGCGGCTCGGCGCCGAAGATGGTAATCTCGTAGCGATCCGGG
>Ga0207701_10000451_pt1 | contig 42523 bp, 30 predicted proteins | sample KBSSwiSSwithPhiX_FD_184294 | JGI IMG/M metagenome (GOLD analysis project Ga0207701, IMG submission 184294) | Switchgrass rhizosphere bulk soil microbial communities from Kellogg Biological Station, Michigan, USA, with PhiX - S5 (SPAdes) (version 2) | ecosystem: Environmental > Terrestrial >... | reverse complement strand
CGTGTCGATCCGTGTTTGTCCGTGGCGAGACTATCCGTGTCGATCCGTGGTCGGTAACTATAGATCAAGCCATTGCGACGTGCCGTGGCCTCTCGGTATCATTCCGGCGCACATAAAGGAGATCTATGGTCCGAAGGCTTGGCGTCGTGATCGTTCTGGCGATGTGCGCATTCGCCGCGGTGTTTGCGCAGAACCTGCCCACGGGTGTCGTGAAGAAGGCATCGATGGGAGGCATCACTGAATATGGGTTCCCGAACGGCTTGCGAGTGCTTCTCTATCCTGACCAGGCAGACCCAAAAATCACCGTCAATGTGACTTACCTGGTCGGGTCGCGTCATGAGGGGTATGGCGAAACCGGCATGGCGCACCTGCTGGAGCACATGAACTTCATCGAGACGACCAACGGGAGGCGCATCAAGGATGAACTGGTGTCTCGCGGCGCGAGCTGGAATGGAACGACAAGCGACGATCGCACGAATTATTACGAGACGTTCACCGCCAGCGACGACAACCTGCGGTGGGCCCTCGGACTCGAGACCGATCGGATGGCGAACGTGAAGTTCACCAAGGAGATCCTCGATACGGAGATGACTGTCGTTCGCAACGAGTTCGAGCGAGGTGAAAACAGTCCCGCGGCAATTCTCAGCGAGCGCGTCGCGTCGACCGCATATCTCTGGCACAACTACGGCAAGTCGACTATCGGGTCGAAGGACGATCTGGAAAAAGTGCCGGTCAACCGTCTCGCGGAGTTCTACAAGAAGTTCTACCAGCCCGACAATGCCGTGCTCGTGATCACCGGCCGCCTCGACGAGTCGAAGGCGTTGCAGATGGTTGGCGCGTCGATGGGCAACCTGCCGAAGCCGGCGCGCGTGCTCGATCAGACCTACACCGTCGAGCCTCCTCAGGACGGCGAGCGCTTTGTGGCCCTCCGGCGCGTGGGTCAGGGGCAAAACGTGCTGATCGCGTACCACGCCGTTTCGGCCGGGCACCCGGACGCGGCAGTGCTGCAGGTGCTTGCTGGTGTGATGAACGGCGGCGGACGCGGCGGCCGCGGCGGCGGGGGATCGCAAGGAGGGAGGCTCGCGAAAGCTCTGGTCGATACGAAGCTCGCCCAATCGGCCAGCATGAACTTCCAGCTGCAGCACGATCCCGGCCTGGTTATCGTGTCAGCAAGTTTGAACCAGGACCAGTCACTCGATTCTGTCCGGGACGCGATCTACAAGGCCTTGGACGATGTCGTGAAGAATCCACCGACGCGTGAAGAGGTCGATCGAATAACCAGCCAGCTCGCTCGTGGGCTGGAGAACAGCCTATCGAACCCGCAGTCGATCGCGACGGGCGCCCTGAACAGCGCGATCGCCCAGGGTGACTGGCGATTGATGTTTCTGCAGCACGACCGCTTGCAGGACATCGTGCCGACCGATGTGGTCCGTGCGGCACAAACCTATTTCAAGCCGTCGAACCGGACCGTTGGCTACTACATTCCGGATCTTGCGCCGGATCGCACGGTGATCGCGTCGACGCCGGATCTCGCCGAGACCTTCAAGAACTACACGAGCAAAGTGTCTGTCGTGCGTGGCGAGTCGTTCGATCCAACGATCGCAAACATCGACAGTCGCATCGTGCGATCGAAACTCTCGAACGGCATGAAGGTGGCCGTACTGTCGAAAAAGACAGCGAACAATATCGTCTCGGCCGCGATCGATTTGCGATTTGGCGATGCGACAACCCTTGCGGGCCAGCGCGAGGCGGCGTCCTTTGCCGGAGCGCTGTTGATGTCTGGAACGAAGAGCCACTCGCGGGCGGACATCCAGGAGGAGCTGCGCAAGCTGAACGCACAGGTTACGGTTTCCGGTGGCGGCGGAGGCGGCGGTGGGGGCCGCGGCGGCCGGGGAGGCGGCGCCGGCGGTGGCGGTTTGTCGAGTGCGACGGCAACCATTTCTGCTCCGGCCGAAAACTTTTCGGCGGCGTTGAAACTCGCCGTCGAAATGCTTCGCGAACCGGTTTACCCGCAGGACGATTTCGATCGAATCAAGACGCAGCGTGCCAAGGCGCTGGAACTGGCGCCCACCGAGCCGAACCAGCTCGCGAGCGAGCGGTTGAATCGCCATTTGAGTCCGCTGGCAAAAACCGATGCACAGTACAACCCGACGCGTGAGGAGCAACTGCTCGAGGTTCAAAAGGTCACACTCTCGGACGCGAAGAAGTTTCACGACGACTTCTATGGCGCCAATCACGGCGTCCTTGCCGTCGTCGGACCGGTCGACCCGGCTGCGATCCAGAAACAGGCGGCAGCGCTCCTCGGGAATTGGAACACGTCGAAGACGTACAAGTCGCTGGTGATCCCGTTCAAGAAGACCGACCCAATCAACCTGAAGATCGAGACCCCCGACAAGGCGAACGCGGTCTTCATGGCTGGCCAGAGGTTCAAGCTGTCGCAAAACGATCCCGACTATGCCGCGATCGTTCTCGCGAGCTACATGTTCGGTGAAACGATCACGTCGCGGATCTCGGATCGCATTCGCAATCGTGAAGGCTTGAGCTACGGCGCGAATGCCCGCCTGACGGTCCCCGCTGAGGGAGAGGCCGCGATGTTGAGTGGCACCGTGAGCCTCAATCCCGCGGTTGGACCGAAGGTCGAATCCAGTTTCATGGACGAGTTGAAGAAGGTGTACGACGCAGGTTTCACCGCTGCTGAAGTGGATGCAGCGAAGAAAGCCTACCTCGAATCGCGGATGGTCGGCCGCTCGACCGATGGCGCTCTGCTCGCGCTCATGGTGTCGCACGAACAGCTCGGCCGACCATTTACCTGGGACTCTGATCTCGAAGCAAGAATCCAGTCGCTCACAGTGGAACAGATTAACGCGGCGTTTCGAAAGCACATCGACCCGAACAGCGTATCGATCGTGAAGGCCGGCGACTTCAACACTGCGGGCGCCTACAAATAGGGTAGGGCGCCGTCTGTAGACCGCGCCAGGACACATGACATCCATCACTCGACGCGACGCAGTTAGAAGGCTCGCTGGTTTCGGCGCCGGTCTCGCACTGGGCGAAGGGATCGTCCGTGGTCAGTCGAGCGAGATCACCGTCGCAGGCAAACCAGTCGAGTTCGTCGTCAGCTCAATCAGCGACACGACGGTGCGAATCACGGCGCTGCCGGTCAGCGGAGGCCGCATTCCGGCAGACGACTCGCTCGTACAGGCTGCTGCGGGTCGCGTCGTTGCCCGTCGCACGTCGGCCGGGTCCCAAACCATACGCGCCGGTCGGCTGACGATCCGAATCACGTCCAGTCCGCCCACAATTCATGTGGACACGAGTGCAGGCCAGGCGATCCAGCGGCTGACCCTTGATCCCGTGTCACCCGATGTCTCCTTTCTCCTGGGCAGTGGGCCGCTTCTTGGGATGGGCGAGGGAGGACCACAGTTCGACAGAAAAGGGGCAATCGATCGCGGCCGCAACGGGCAGGGCGGTTATCAACTGCGCACGCATGGCGGGCGCGTGCCGATTCAGTGGCTGGTTGGCACAGAGGGCTGGGGGATGTATGTCCATCAACCGCTCGGTGCCTTCGATCTCAGCGGCCCGCAGGGACGCCTGACGCCAGCAACCGACGCGCCGCTCGACGTCTTCATCACCACATCGTCCGATCCGAAAGCCATCATCGGTGAATACGCGCGGCTGACCGGCCGGGCGCAACTGCCCGCACGCTGGACGTTCGGATACATGCAGTCGCATCGGACGCTCGCAGGGCCGGACGAAGTGAAGTGGGTCGCGCGAACGTTTCGCGAGAAGCAGCTGCCGTGCGATGCATTGATCTATCTGGGAACTGAATTCACTCCGTCTGGCTGGAACACGCGCAACGGCGAGTTCGGCTGGAAGAAAGAAAACTTTCCCAATCCCGGCGTGATGATCGACGACCTCCACGCGCAGCACTTTCGTGTCGTCCTTCACGTCGTCATCGAGGGCCGGCGGATGTCGGGAACAGTTCGCGACGCGTGCACGCCAGAGAAGGCGGTTCCAAGCGGACGAACCGCCGACGACAAATGGCCCGACGACCGTGCCGTAGCGTGTTACTGGCCGTATCACAAACCTGTCTACGACCTTGGTATCGACGGCTGGTGGCCTGATCAGGGTGATGGCCTCGATCAGCCGTCACGTCTCGCGCGCATTCGGATGTACTGGGAAGGTCCGCAGCTCTGGCGCGCGAACGAGCGTCCCTTTGCGTTGCACCGAAACGGCGCTCCAGGAATGCAACGCTACGGGGCGTTCCTCTGGTCGGGCGACGTGTATTCGACGTGGGAAACACTGAAGACGCATGTGCCGGTGGCGGTCAATACCGGACTTTCCGGCATCCCGTTCTGGGGAACAGACATCGGCGGTTTCGTTCCAACGCCGGAGTACACCGGCGAGTTGCACGTGCGCTGGTTTCAATTCGGGGCGTTCTGTCCGTTGTTCCGTTCGCACGGGCGCACCTGGCACTTGCGTCTGCCCTGGGGCTGGAACACCGGCGAGGTCGGGCCATCGGAAACACGTGGCTACACCGGAGGCGCCGGCGAACCCGATGTCAGTGAGCTCCACAATGCGGCGGTCGAACCAATCATCAAGCAGTATCTCGAGCTGCGCTACCGCATGCTGCCGTATGTGTACTCGATTGCGCGCGAGTGTTGTGAAACCGGTCTGCCGATGATGCGGGCGCTGTGGCTGCATCATCCCGACGATTCACAGGCGGTCGGACGCGGCGATCAGTATCTGTGGGGACGCGATCTGCTCGTGTCGCCGGTTGTCGAAAAAGGCGCGACGTCCAGGCGCCTCTATCTCCCTCGCGGCGACTGGTTTGATTTCTGGACCGAAGAGCGAGTGACCGGCGGTCGTGAGATCGATCGTCGCGTCGATCTGGCGACGATGCCGCTTCACGTCCGTGCCGGCGCGCTGCTTCCGTTTGGACCGATCAAGCAGTACAGCGACGAAGCGGTCGAACAACCGCTGTCAATCGTCGTCTATCCAGGTGCTGATGGCGCGTTTACGCTCTACGAGGACGACGGACGGTCGTTCGACTATCGTCGCGGAGAATGGATGGGCATCGAAATGCGATGGCAGGATGCGGAGAGGCGCCTGACGCTACAACTGGCGCCAGGTTCACGCATGTTGCCACCGCTGCGTCGGGACATCGACGTACGGCTTGCCGGTAACAAGGACTCACGCCGCATCGTCTTCGCCGGCCAGCGAGTCACCCAAGGTCTGTAGAACTACTTCTTACGGCCTATGCCAAATTGGTCGCCGGTTTCGACGACGCGGCCGTTGTCCATCACGACCTCGACCACCTTTTCGCTCTGAACGACGCGCTGTTGCTCGTCGGTAAGAGAGACGACGATCTGTCGCGTCCTGGTATCGATCACCTCTCCCGTTGATGGATAACCGTAGCGTCCATCCATGCTGAACGTCACCCACCCGGGCTGATCGCGAAGCTTGATTGATGCCACTTGCTTGGGCGGCATCACCGTCGAGTCAAAAATGTGGACGCGTTCGTTGTGGCCGTCCGAGAGCCATAACTCTTTCTCGTCTGGCGTAAGTCCGACGCCGTGGCTCGGACAGCCATGCCGCTTGACTGGTCCCTTTTCGAACCCGGTCACTTCGACCCGGTGGAGCATCTTTCCGGTCTTGATGTCTCCGACTTCAAAGCCGAGGAGATCGTTCACGTTGACGAAACAGAGCGTCTGCGCGCGGTTGATGGTGAAGGGGCGGATGACGTTGCTGAACGGACCCACCTCTTTCACCACCTTGTGCGTCCGCGGATCCGCGATCGAAAGAAGCGGGCTTCTCAGTCCGGCAAGATAGACCGCTCGGCCGTCGGGACCATAGATCGTGTTGTGCGCGCCCGAGTTGGTCACGATCTTGGAAATCACGTCACCGCTGGCCGGGTCCACGACGTTCCAGTGAGGCCCTTCGAGCGACGGGATGTAAAGAATCTTACCGTCGGGTGAAAGGGCAAGGCGATCTGCGCCCCCCTCGTATTCCTTGTTCCACAACAATCGATCGGTCTTGAGATCGATTGCCGCAACCCGCTTTATCGTCGAAACGTAGAGCCGGCCCGTTTTCGCATTGGCGACGACGCCTTTGACGTTTTCCGGCGCCTGTCCTGGAACCTCAGCAAACGTCGGGATGCGCCGCACAAACTTGTGACCGTTGTCCATGTCGTAGACGATCACACCGACGCCGCCGTACTCGACGTAGTTGCGGATGCCGGGTTCGGCGACGTAGAGGAAGTGGCGTTCGCCGTTCGGCGTAGACGCAAACGTCGACGCAAACGCGAGGGCGATAGCCGAGGCGACCACGAACAGGACACGGCGAACCATGAGAGCTCCTTATTCCTTGACGTCCATCACGAAGATCCCATACCCGACACCCGCCGGATCCTTGCTGCGTGCCGACTGGAATGCGATGCGTTTCCCGTCGGCGCTGACGACCGGATTCGACGCTTTATAACCCCGGTACTCTCCCCAGCGCGTGACCCGTGTAAAGTCCGTGCTGTTCGCTTCGAGCTTCAGCTTCCAGATGTCGATGTAATTCGAATTCTGCTCGAGTTGTTCGCGGCTCGACTCCACGAGTGTGTACTTTCCATCCGGGAAAATACCTTCGACCTCGTTGTACTCGCCGGCGAGCTTACGATAGACGGTAATCTTACCAGTCGCCAGATCGATGCCGAGCACATCCGCAAACGGCGATCGATAACAGGTGTAAATCAATTCGCTGTCGTTGTTGCGAAAATCCTGGGCTTCGAGCGTGCACTCCGGCGCCTTCGCGCGGAGGATTTCTTTTTCGTTCGCGACCCTCGGACGGCCGTTCTCGTAAACGATGTCGGCAGTGTAGATCGCAGACTCGCCTTCCTGGAATCGATCGGGATATTGCCCTCGCGTATTCGACCAGGCGATCTTCATGGCTGTCCGTGAAATCGCGACCCCCTCGGAGATCTTATGCTCCAGTGGAACCGCGTGATCGCCCGGTTTGAAGTCGGCTTTGAGAATCCACATCTCCTGATCGCGGGATCGTGTGGTGCTGATGTCGGTGAACGAGCGGGCGCCGATGAGGAAGTAGTCGCCATTGGGTAGAAACTGCACGCGAAGGAAGCCGGGATGCGCGTAGTGCGTCAGCAGGCGGATCGCGCCGGTTGCGACATTGACTTCGTACGCATCGCCGAAGCTCTTCTCCATGAACGCGATGCGCTTCCCATCGGGCGACCATGAGGCCCGTTCGCCAAAGTGCGTCAACTGCTTGATGTTCGGTGGCAGTTTCTCCTCGGGGTTGCCCGGCTTTGTTCCCTGGGGGAGCCACCCCGTCACCATGAGCGCGAGCGTCAGCACAAGCGGAATGCGCATGCGGCGGATTGGAGCGGATCTTGGAAGTGGTGTCAAGTTGGACCACTACCGCGTGCTACGATCCACACGCATGCACGTATTGCGCGGCATCCTGGCGGGTCTGCTCGTCCTCTGGCTCGCATCGAGCGTGTCCGCACAAACGGCGTCGTCAGCCGCTCCTGCCCCTCCACTCGCCGAGCTGTCGCGCTCGTTGCAGGATCTCTCCGCCAGGGTCAGTCCAAGCGTAGTCCAGATTTTTGTGACCGGTTATCCCGCCCCTGACGAGGAAAATCAGAGCACAGCGGCGGAGCCACAGCTCGAACGAAGCAGCGGATCGGGCGTCATCGTCGATGCTGACGGCTACATCGTGACCAACACGCACGTCGTCGAGAACGCGACGCGCATCGAGGTCGAACTGCCGCCGGATCCCGCGACAGCGGCGCGCGGGCGATCGATCCTGAAGCGGCGCGGCCGGACGGTCGGGGCACAAGTGGTCGCGATCGATCACGAAACGGACATCGCGGTCGTGAAGGTTGAGGCGCACGGATTGCCGGCGTTGCCATTCGGGGATTCGGATGCCCTTCGGTCAGGACAGCTGGTGCTCGCGTTTGGCAGTCCGCTCGGACTGGAATCGTCGGTGTCGATGGGAGTGGTCAGCGCCGTTGCGCGTCAGCTCACTCCAGACGATCCGATGATCTACATCCAGACCGACGCGACCATCAATCCTGGCAATAGCGGTGGTGCGCTGGTGGATACGGCTGGACGCCTGGTCGGGATCAACACGCTCATCTATTCGCAATCCGGCGGCAGCGAAGGCATTGGCTTCGCTGCGCCGAGTAACATCGTCCGCAACGTCTTCTCGCAGATTCGAAAACACGGTCGTGTGCGGCGCGGAGAAATTGGCGTCAATTCTCAGACGATTACACCGCTTATGGCCGAAGCCCTCGGACTGACGCTGGATGCGGGTGTCATTCTCGCAGACGTGTTGCCGGGAGGACCGGCAGAGAAGGTCGGCCTCGAACCCGGCGACATCGTGCTCTCGCTCGACGGAAAGGCGATGGAAAACGGGCGGCAGTTCCGGATCAACGTCTACACGCGTGGCGCGGGGGAACAGGTGGCGCTCGAAGTTCGTCGCGGCGAGCGCACGCTGAACGTCAAGGTCCCCGTCGTAGAGCGCACCAACGACACGGGTGAATTGGAAGCGCTGATAGGAACGCAGCAAACCATCCGTCCACTCGGCGTCGTCGCGCTCGATCTCAATCCTTCCGTCGCCGCATTACTGCCGCCGGTGAGGCGCGAACGGGGCGCTGTCGTCGCGCGTGTAACACCCGAGTCGCCGTACTCGCAGCAGGGCCGCCTTCAGCCGGGCGACGTCATCTACGCGCTCAACGGTCAGGTGGTCAGGACCGCGGACGATTTGAAAGTGTTCGCGGGCCAGTTGAAACCGAGTGCCGCAGCGGTCCTGCTGATCGAACGCGAAAGCACCATGATGTATTTCGCGTTTCGAGTTGATAAGCCGTAATCAGCGTCACAAGTCCCGCTTCGAATACAGCACGGCGCTGACTCCGAGGAGCACAGCGGTCGCTCCGAGCAGGCCGGCAATATCCTTTACCGGCGACATGCTTCCCAGCAACGTTCTCATTGGCTCGTAGTAGTGAAAGGGTGAGACGCGCGCGAACGGACGCAGGGGAGTCCACGCCGCCGCGCCGAATTGCAGGAGATACAGAAAGACCGCAACGATGGCGACCGTGCCGGCGGCACGCGTTCGCTCACGGACGTGCGACGCCAATGCCAGTGCCGCTGCGCCGAGGCACCAGACGATGGCAAGAAGGTTTGCCGCGACCCATGCCAGACGGAGTGCCGGCAAAGCGGACGCGGTCGCCGGCGACAGCCATCGCACGGTCACGCGGCTGGTCACGAACATTGCCGCAACGATGGCGGCGCTGCCGACGATAAACACCAGGGCGGAGCGTGTCACGATCAGACTCCGCGGAACTGGCCGAGCAACAACCAGGTCGACCAGGCCGTCCTCCACCTCGCCGGCGGGTTCGCTAGCCAGGTAGATGGCCACGGAGGACAGCGACAGCATCACAAGTGGATGAGCAAACCCGAGCGCGATCGCACCAGAAAACGATCCAACGAGCACTCCGCCCATCGCTTCCTGGATGAACGCCGGGACCAGCGACGCAAACTGTCCGTAGACTCCTTTCGCCTGCAGGTTGTACGCAACGACGATGTCGAGGATCTGAAAGGCGGAGAGCAGTGCTGCCACCGCGATAACTAGCGCTCTGTGTCGCGCCAAGGATCGCCCGAGGAGCGCTGGCAGAATCAATCCCGTGCTCCCTCGGTACCTGAGTAAATTTTCAGCACGTAGTCTTCGAGCTTGAACGGTTCGATCTCGATGTCGGATACAGGAAGGCCCCGCATCGCATCGAGCGCGGTGCCGAGTGGGCCGGACCATTCGAGGTCCCAGTGGCGGGCATCGCTTCGACGCACGGCGCCGGCAAGCGAAGCGGGCGGCCGCGGTGCCGGTCCATCGAAGAACACTCGCAGACGCCGCGGGGTGTCGCGACGCAGATCGGCGATCGACGTCTCGCGAACCAGTTGACCGCGGCGGATGATGCCAACCCGATCGCAGAGGCGTTCCACTTCAGACAGCACGTGTGACGAGAGGAATATGGTGGTTCGCCCCTCGGTTTTGAGCTCATGAACGGTTTCGGCGAACGCCTCGATCATGAGGGGATCGAGTCCCGATGTGGGTTCATCGAGGATGAGCAGCGACGGGCGACCCATCAGCGCCTGGATGATGCCGAACTTCCGCTTCATGCCGTGCGACAGGCGATCGAGCCTGCGTCGCAGATCGACGTCGCTGACATCGAACCGGGACAGCAGCTTGCGCCGATACGAAAAATCAACCGGGCGTGATTCGAGTGCGGCAAGAAAATCGAGGTAACCGGCGCCTGTCATCTCGCGATAGAGCGGCATCTCGGCCGGCAGGTAGCCGATCCGCCGCCGGATCTCTACGCTGGCCGTTCGACAATCGAGCCCGTCGACGAGCGCGCGTCCGCTCGTGGCCCTGACCAGATCGAGCAGGATTCGGATCGTCGTGGTCTTGCCAGAACCGTTCGGGCCGAGAAAGCCGTAGACCTCACCGGGTCCGACTGACAGATTCAGAGTCTCCAGTGCGACGACCTGCCCGAAATACTTGGTCAGCGCCTCGGTACGAATCGCGTCGGCCAATGTCAGTGCCTTGGACGTTCGACGGTCGCCGAATGCGTCGCAGGTGCAGCCGCCTGCGGCGGAATCGCGCGAAGGGCGCGCGTGACAACGTCCCAGACGGGATTCTGCGAGGCATCCCCCTCCAGCACGACGTCGCCTGGTTGGGGGGAGATGTCGAAGTCGGCAGCTTCGGCTGAATCGGCGGGTCGAAGGTCCTGTGTCAGCAATCGGAATTCGAGCGTGAACGGTCGATCCGCGAGCCGCCCGCTCGCCGAGAATTCGACCAGCCGCGAGTCGGCGACGGCGACGACCGCGCGAGCGCTGTCGAGCGCAAGCAGCGAGCCGCCAGCCATTGCGCTTCCCGGAATGTCGATTTGATAACACGCGTCGGCTCCGCGTTGCACCTCGCGCAGCGTCTGCGTGCTGCTGGCCTGCATGAAGCCGATGAATGTTTGAAGGGCGGTGCGCTTCAGTGCGGGGATGGAGAACGCCGTAGGTGCGGCCCCGTCGAACCGCAACAAATATCCTCGCCCGTTTGCTCGCATATATCGCGTCCGAATGCCGCGCAGTGGATCATCGGCCGCGCCGCCGACGATCTGACCGCTGCTGGTCAGCTTGACGATGCGATAGCGGCCTTCGTGATCGTGATCCACGAGTTCCTGCACGGTGAAGCGTCCTGATTGTTCCTCGGGGATCAACTCCGCGAGCACGCCTGACACCTCGAGATCGTAGGTCAGAACCTCAATCCCTGAGGCCGGCGCCGCGAGAGCGGATCGCGAGCGTCCAAGAATTTCGGCGGCAGACACTGTTGTCTGCCGGTCGATTCCGGGAATGACGTAGATAAAGAGCGCGACGGCCGCCGCGGCGCCGAGAGGAATCGCCCACGCCCACTGCGGCACGCGTCGGACAGGCCGCAATGTGGTTGCGCCGGCAGCGGTGGTTCGCGCCAGTTGCGTCAGAATCGCAGTTCGCGCGCCGCTCGGAAGTTCGGTGGTTCCCGCAGCATCCTCGACGCGAGCGATCAGCCGGTTGCGCGCGGCAAGACCCTCGCCGCATCGCTGGCAGTGTTCGGCGTGGGTTACATGCTCCGACGGTGCCGCGTCGTCGGCAATTGCCTGGAGTTCGGCGTCAGTTAAGCAGCGTGACATCTCAGATTCTCCCAGCCGGATGGCCCGGTCAGCCGCGGCGTTGTCCTTCTGTGGGCCGTGTTCTTCCCTGTGTTTCCGTGGCTCGATTCAATTCTTTCTGAAGGCGATTGAGCGCACGCGTCAAAAGCCGGCCGACCGATGTGTGTCGAATACCTGCCGCATCGCCGATCTCCTGGTATGACAACCCCTGTGCGCGAAGAGCGACGAGTAAACGATCGCGAGAAGAAAGCACCCGAATCGCGTCCAATAAGGCTTCCCTGTCATCGAAGCGATCGGGAGTCTCGAGCGCGCTGCGCGTGTCGCGTTCACGTATCCATGGAAGCCAGCGGCCACTTCGTCGCTGTCGATCCCGACAGGCATGAGCAGCGACGGTGTATAGCCACCCCCGGGCATTCGCGAGCGGTTCACGCTGCCGAAGATGCTCGATCAGACGCGCAAAGGTGTCCTGAACGACATCCTGCGCCGCAGCGGGGTCGTGCAGCATTGCCAGCGCCAGTCGATACAGGCCTGGGGCATGCAATTCGAACAGCGATGAGACTGTCGGAGTGAGAGCCTCAGTGGCCTCTGGAGCCGGGTAGGTCGAAGGATACGTGGCCACCAGCTGTGATGTGCTCACTCTTATACAACGTTCCAGGTTGCCGCTTTGTGACACGGCTGAATGTTGATTTCGGATTGAAGATTTGCGGATTGTGGATTGAGTTGCGGATTGTGGATTTTGCGACACCTGGTCGGATATCGCGCGGTGAATTTTGCCTTGTGGCGCCACTGAGACCACCGACTGGCGGGAGATTCGGCGTATTTGCGACCGGGCACATCTTCTGCTTCTCGCCTCGGACGTCGGGGAGCACGGACAGCAATTATCGCGCAGCGTGCCGGGCGCGCACGCGGAAGGAATTCATTTCGAAGCTCGGTGTAGTAGTGGAAGAATCCGACGAAAGCCTTGGATGGCTTCGGTTGCTGATTGAAACCTCAATTTGTGCGACGGATTCCGCGAAAAACGGCGAAGCGGAACTATGAAGCCGAGCAGGCGCGCCGCCGAGCGACGGTTAAACGAAAATCGCGTTCGCGCAGTTGAACGACGGTCAATCGGCAATCGGCAATCGGCAATCTCAATCGGCAATCTCAATCGGCAATTCGTCAATCAAAAAATCCGCAGTCAACAATCTCCAATCCGCAATCAGCCACCCCTGGTGTGCATTTCGAGGTGCGCGTCCTTCTTCAACGTCCGAACCGGAATGAGTGTCGTCTCGCGATCCATACCGAGACGTTCTTCCGCACCGCGGTCGGCGCGAACCGACCACACCGCTTCGATCAGTCGTTGCAGATCTTCACGCGTTGCGCCGGCGCGCAATGGCCGACGAAGGTCGGTGCCAGTCGCTGCATACAGGCACAGCAGCCAGACACCGTCGGCCGTTAGACGGCTGCGATCGCACGATGCGCAGAATGGCTCGGTCGTCGACGAGATGATACCGAACGTCGTCCCGTCCGGCAGCAGGAATCGATCCGCGGGCGCTGAGGACTGCTCCTCAATCGGCATGACACCGCCGTAGTGTGCGCGCAATCGATCGAGGATCTCACGTCTCGATACAACCGCGGAACGTGTCCAGCGTGTCGCGCCGCCGACATCCATGTACTCGATGAATCGGAGTTCCGCATTCACACTCTTCGCGTACTCCAGGAGTGGCACCACTTCATCGTCGTTGACGCCGCGGATGACCACTGTGTCGAGCTTCAGGGATGTGAATCCCGCACCGCCAGCGGCAGAGATTCCGTCCAGCACCTTGTGAAGGTCGTCCATCCGCGTCAGCGCGCGGAAGCGTTCGCGATCGAGTGTGTCGAGGCTGACGGTGATGCGGTGCAGACCGGCGGCCCGCAGCCGCGATGCGTTTGCCGCCAGCAGAACACCGTTAGTGGTCATTGCGAGATCAGCGACCGCCGGCCTCGCGGCCAGTGCCTCGATGAGAACGTCGAGGTCGCGGCGGAGAAGCGGCTCGCCGCCGGTGATCCGCACGCGGTCGACGCCGAGAGGCGTAAACGCGTCGACAATGGCAGCCGTTTCCTCGAACGTCAGCAGGCTCTCGCGAGGCAGCCACATGTAATCCGGCTCCGGCATGCAGTACTGGCATCGCAGGTTGCACCGATCGGTCACCGAAATGCGAAGGCTCCGCAACGGACGGGCAAAACGATCGAGAAGCGGCATGGATCGCCTAAGTATGACATCGTTTGCTATCCTTCCAGCCACATCGGCAGCCATAAGGAGTCACCGTGAGCGGAACGACCAGGTATCTGAGATTGATCGCAGTCATCGTCGCTCTCGCGGGCGCGTCTGTTCTGGCACAGGGCCGCGGCGATCAGCCGCAGTCGACAGCGCCGCAGGCTCCGCCGGCCCCGCCAGCTGATGAACCGCGTGTCGCCAAGCTCAAGAGCGAAGCGGTTGCCGACATCGACTCGATGAAAGTATTCACCCAACAGATGGTCGATTCCGTCTTCAGCTTCGGCGAACTCGGCTTCCAGGAGTTCGAGACCAACCGTTATCTGATCGACATTCTCAAGAAGAACGGTTTTACCGTCGAGGAAGGCGTCGCCGGCATTCCCACTGCGTTCATGGCGACCTGGGGTTCCGGCAAACCCGTTCTGGCGCTCGGCTCCGATATCGATGGGATTCCGCAGGCGTCTCAGAAACCGGGCGTCGCCTATCACGATCCGCTCATCGAAGGTGCGCCCGGTCACGGTGAAGGACACAACTCCGGTGAGCCCCTGAATGTTACGGCCGCCCTCGCGGTGAAGAAAATCATGGAGCGCGAGAAACTGCCGGGGACGCTGCGCATCTGGTCCGGGACCGCTGAGGAACTGGTCGGCACCAAGGCATACTTCGTGCGCGCCGGGTTGTTCAAGGATGTCGATGTCGCACTCTTCACGCACGTCGGCGACGAAATGGGTGTGTCGTGGGGAGACAGAGGATCCGGTACGGGTCTCGTATCGGTGCTCTACACGTTCCGTGGCGAGACCGCGCACGCCGCCGGGGCGCCATGGCGTGGCCGCAGCGCGCTGGATGCCGTGGAGCTGATGGACATCGGCTGGAACTTCCGCCGCGAGCACCTGCCACTCGAGCAGCGCTCGCATTACGTCATCACCGACGGCGGCGATCAACCCAACGTCGTCCCGCGAACCGCCTCGGTCTGGTATTACTTCCGCCAGACGACCTACCAGAAGATTAAAGAGATGTGGGCCATTGGCGACTCAATGGCGAAGGGGGCCGCGTTGATGACCGGCACCGAGCTGCTGCCCACACGTGTGCTCGGGTCCGCATGGCCTCAGCACTTCAACAAAGCCGTCGCGGAGGCGGCATTCGCCAACATTACGCGTGTCGGACTGCCGCAATGGACTGACGACGATCAAACGCTGGCGAAGGCGCTTCAGAAAGAACTCGGATCGCGAGAAGCAGGCCTGACAATAAAGCTCGCGGCAACGCTCCAGGGGCCTGCCACCACGAACACCGGCGGCGGTTCGGACGACATTGGAGACGTGTCGTGGAACGTTCCCACGATCACACTGCGTTACCCGGCGAACATCCCGGGACTGCCCGGTCACAATTGGGCGAACGCGATCGCGATGGCGACGCCGATCGCTCACAAGGGTGTCACCGCCGGTGCGAAGGTGCAGGCGATGACGATGCTCGACCTGTTGATGAAACCGGCACTCGTCCAGTCCGCCTGGGACTACTTCCGCAACATACAGACGAAGGATACGAAATACGAGCCGCTGATCCGCCCGGACGACCGTCCGGCAATCGAACTCAACAAGCCGACGATGGATAAGTACCGCGAGCAGATGAAGAAGTACTACTACGATCCCACGAAGTACAAAACCTATCTCGAGCAGTTGGGGATTACCTATCCGACCGTGAAGAAGCAGTGATCGGCTATTAGCGCGGGTAGCCGAGAGCCGAGAGCCAGCAGCGAAGTATCATATCTAGATGCTCCGCCCCTACAAAGGCATCACCCCCAGGGTGCACGCCACGGCGTACATCGACAGCAGCGCACAAGTCATCGGTGATGTCGAGATCGGAGAGGCCAGCAGCATCTGGATGAATGCGGTGGTGCGCGGCGACGTGAACTGGATTCGCATTGGCGCGCGCTCTAACGTTCAGGACGGCACGATCGTGCACGTGATGAACGACACGCATCCCACCACCATCGGAGACGATGTCACCATCGGGCACGGCGCCGTCGTGCATGGATGCACGCTGCAGGATCGAATTCTCGTCGGGATGGGCGCGATCCTTTTGAATGGTGTCGTGGTTGGAGCCGACTCGATCGTGGCGGCCGGGACGCTGTTGACCGAGGGCACGCATGTGCCGCCCCGCTCGCTGGTGATGGGATCGCCCGGCAAGGTGCGTCGAGCGCTGACCGACGAAGACGTCGCGACGATTCGACAGTACGCCGAACGCTACGTGGGATATCGACTCGATTACATGAATGCCGCCGGCGCAGGATCTGTTCGCTGATGCCGTCGCAGCAGACCCGGCCGGCGCGCGGCATGCGCGACTTCCTGCCTGAAGACGTGCGACGGCGAGCGTACGTCATCGGAGTCGTGTCCGACGTGTATCAGCGGTACGGATTCGAGCCGCTCGAAACGCCCTCGCTCGAAAATATCGAGACGCTGACGGGGAAGTACGGCGAAGAGGGCAACAAGCTGATCTTCAAAGTGCTTCGCCGCGGCGAGCATGAAGCGTCCGGTGAAACCGACCTGGCGCTGCGCTACGACCTCACGGTGCCGTTGGCCCGCGTCGTCGCCGAGTACCGTGGCCAGCTGCCGAAGTTCTTCAAGCGCTACCAGATTCAGCCGGTATGGCGCGCGGATCGACCGGCGCGCGGACGGTTCCGCGAGTTTTTTCAGTGCGACGTCGATGCGATTGGATCCCGATCGCCGGTCGTCGAGACCGAGATGCTCGCGGCTGTCGGCGATGTCCTGTCCAGGCTCGGGTTTGATGACTTCACGATCCAGTTGAACCATCGCCAGCTCCTCACCGCCACGTTGAATCGCGCCGGCATTGAGCCCGCGCTCCACACTACCGCTCTCGTCGCGCTCGACAAGTTGGACAAGATTGGCGTCGATGGCGTGCTCAAGGAAATGGTTTCGCGAAGTGTCCCGCCTGATGCGGCGACGGCAGTCCTGGAAAATGCGCACTCGGGCGAATTCGGTTCGTTCTCGGATGACCAGGGATCGGCCGCGCTGCAGAACCTGCGCGAAATCATGGACCTGTGTGAGGTGACTGCTGCCAAGGGGCATGTGAAACCGGCCCCATTCCTCGCGCGTGGCCTTTCGTATTACACGGGCGCCATCATGGAAGTCACCGTCCCCGATCTGGCCGGCAGTCTCGGAGGCGGCGGACGTTACGATGGATTGATCGGCATGTTCCTCGGCGAGGATGTGCCGGCCTGCGGGTTTTCGCTCGGACTCGAACGCATCCTGGTCGTCATGACCGAGCGGAAGATGTTCCCGCCGCAGGTCGAACACGCCTCTGCGGATATTCTGCTCACGGTGTTCGACCAGGCGACGATTCCAGAAGTGTTGAAGCTCGCTGCGGAGTTGCGGAACTCTGGGACTCGAGTCGAGGTGTATCCGGAGCCAGACAAGTTAGGCAAGCAGATGAAGTACGGGGCGGCGCGAAAAATTCGCTTCGCCGCGATTCTCGGCGGCGACGAAATCGCGCGCGGAGAGGTGACAATCAAGAACCTCGAGACAGGCGCCCAGGAATCGGTGCCGCGTGCCGTTGTTGGTGAGAAGATCAAAGGATCTTCCGCCTGAAGGCGGAAGCCACATGATTGTATGGAAATAGAACCGCTCGGAAAGTTGGCCCGCACCCACACGTGTGGTGGTCTTCGCGTCGAAGACGTTGGCAAGGACGTCGCCCTGCTTGGCTGGGTCCACAGGGTGAGAGACCTCGGCTCGCTCGTGTTCATCGACATCCGGGATCGCTACGGCGTCACCCAGGTGATCGCCCGCGACAACGACACACTGGTGGCTGACGCCAAGCGGCTGCGCGCCGAGTTCGTGATCGCGGTGATGGGCAAGGTCGAGAATCGCGCGCCCGAGACGGTGAATACCAAGATCGCGACCGGCCAGATCGAGGTCGCGGCGGCGGAAATCCGACTGCTCAATGAAGCGAAAACGCCGCCGTTCATGGTCAGCGACGACGTGGAGATCACCGAAGAGGCGCGGTTGAAGTCTCGGTACATCGATCTGCGGCGGCCACGAATGCAGCGCAACATCATCATGCGCCACCGCGCGACCATGGCGATCCGAAAGTATTTCGATGAACAGGGTTTTCTCGAGATTGAAACACCCATGCTCACGAAGTCGACGCCCGAGGGTGCGCGCGATTACCTGGTGCCGAGCCGCGTCCATCCCGGTGAGTTCTACGCGCTGCCGCAATCGCCGCAGATCTTCAAACAGATCCTGATGATTAGCGGACTCGATCGCTACTTCCAGATCGTCAAGTGCTTTCGCGACGAGGATCTTCGCGCCGATCGTCAGCCGGAGTTTACGCAGGTCGACCTCGAGATTTCGTTCGCGACCGAGGAACTTGTCTTCGGCACGCTCGAGCCGTTGATGGAGCGCCTGATGGCGCTGATTGGAAAGGGCGCCCCGCGACCTTTCCTGCGATTGCCGTATTCAGAGGCGATTGCGAAGTACGGATCGGACAAACCGGACCTTCGATGCGGGATGGAAATCAAGGATCTGTCGCCTGCGTTCGCGGCCTCCGAATTCGCCGTGTTTCGCGGTGCGATTAGCGGCGGTGGAGAAGTTCGTGGCTTCGCCGTGCCCGGGGCGGCGAAATACTCCCGTCGAGAACTCGATGAAGTGGTGGAACAGGCGAAACAGCTTGGCGCGAGTGGGCTCGTGTGGGCACGGCGAGCTGATGCGGCCGTGCAAAGCTCCGCGTTGAAGGCTGCCGGTGAAGAGGCGATTCGCCGGGCACTGGATCTTGCCGGCGCCGGTCCCGGCGATCTGCTTCTGATGGCGGCGGGCGCACACGAAGCGACATCGAGGCTCCTGGGGCAGCTGCGGCTCCAGATTGCAAAGAAGGAAGGGCTGCTCGATCCCGACGCGTTCGCGTTCCTGTGGGTGGTGGACTTTCCGATGTTCGAGTGGCTCGAAGACGACAAGCGTTACGAGTTCATGCACCATCCGTTCACGGCACCGCTCGAGAGCGATCGGCACCTGCTCGAGACCGATCAGGGCCGCGCGCGCGCGCGTGCGTACGATCTGGTGCTGAACGGCAGCGAGATCGGCGGCGGCAGCATCCGGATTCACGATCAAGCGCTGCAGCGTTTGATCTTCAAGCTGCTTGGGATCTCCGATGAGGACGCGAAGCTTCGTTTCGGGTTCTTTCTCGATGCGCTCGAATATGGGACGCCGCCACACGGAGGAATCGCGTTGGGACTCGATCGAATCGCGGCCATTCTCTGCGGCGAGCCGTCCATCCGCGATGTCATCGCGTTTCCAAAAACCGCTCAGGCCGTCGACCTGATGGCCGGGGCGCCGTCGCCGGTGAGCGACAAACAGTTGAAAGAGTTGAGATTGAAGTAGAGTGTCGCTTCTCGCTCCTCGTTTCCGGAGGGACCCTGATCTGCGCCGCGTTGGTCGCGGCTTGCGCTCTCCGTCCGCAGGTACTGCCCAGATTGCTCGACCCAGGTTGCGGAACAGGATGCACTTGCCATCGGGCGTCCACTCGTCCACCACGACGTGCTCCTTCCACACCACGAGCGGCTCCTCGGCTCCACTGTTCACGTCCTTTGCTCGTGGGCCGTCCGTGGCGATCAAACCACGTCAGCCGTGAGCAATCTCTCGGAGCCAGTGGACATCAGCCGTGCCGGGTCGAACGGCCGGGCGAACAGGTTGGCGCCGCGGGGCAAAACGTGAGGTGAGACGAATCTATCCTTCGCTGCATTCGAGTGGATCATCTCCACGGGGGGGCGGTTCCTCGCCCCGCGCTCGATACGCGCAGCCAAGGTCTCACCTTCGACCAATTCGAAGACCAGGTAGCGTATACTCGGCCCGGAAACCGCTTTCATGTCCCTCGCCGGCACGCGGCTCGGTCCCTACGAAGTCCTAGGTCTGATTGGTGCCGGAGGAATGGGCGAGGTGTACCGAGCCCGTGATACGCGTCTCGATCGCACTGTGGCGATCAAGATCCTGTCATCGGCTGACCCCGACCTGAAGGCGCGCTTCACGCGCGAGGCAAAGGCGATCGCCGCGCTCACGCACCCCCACATCTGCACACTGTACGACGTCGGCCATGACGAACGAACGGATTACCTCGTCATGGAATATCTCGACGGCGAGACGCTTGCCGCGCGACTTTCGCGTGGCCCCTTGACGCTCAATACGGCGTTTACCGTTGCCACTCATATCGCCGAGGCCCTCGATGAGGCGCATCGAGCCGGCATCGTTCACCGGGACTTGAAACCAGGCAATGTGATCGTCCGTCCGGACGGAACAGCGAAGGTTCTGGATTTCGGCTTGGCTCGGCTGACGCGTCCTGGCGGTGAGCTCGCCGGTGACGCGACCACCAGACAGACACTGACCATTCCCGGTACCCTCATGGGAACACCCCACTACATGTCGCCCGAACAAGTGCGCGGCGAGACGGCAGACGCCGCGACCGATTTGTGGAGTCTCGGGGTCATCCTTTACGAAGCCCTGACGGGTCAACGGCCCTTTGAGGGGGGCAGCCCAGCAGAGATCCTGTCGGCGATTATCGCGCGCGAACCGAGTCCGCTCTCGTCATTGAATCGTGATGTTCCGCCGGAAGCAGCGCCGGTGGTGGCTGGCCTCTTGAGCAAGGATCGCCATCAGCGTCGCAACAGCGCCGCTGCCGTCGCGCAGGAACTCAAGCGATTGGCCGAGAGCGTGGCGGCACGACCTGCACGAGCCCGGCGTCAAAGGGTTGTGGCGGCGGCCGCCATAGTGATCCTGGTTTTGTTCGCGGCGGGCGTTTGGTGGGCCTATGGCGTGTCGAAGCGGCAATGGGCGCGCTACGAGGCGGTACCGCTCGCGCGAACGCTAGCCGACAGGGGCGACTACACAGGTGCGTATCGTGTGGCGCTCGATGCGGCTCGTTACATTCCGCGCAAGGATGCGCTCCTGCACTTGTGGCCTGACGTCTCTCAACTGTTATCCGTGCGCTCGGATCCACCGGGTGCGGAGGTCGTGTGGAAGCCGTACGCACAGATGGGTGCACCGTGGGAATCGCTCGGGCGAACGCCGCTCGAGAACGCCCGCGTCCCTATGGGGGCCGTCCGTGTGCAATTGAGAATGGGCGGCTATGAACCCGTGGAAGTCGCGGTCGACCGCGTCACATCAGTCGGCGCGATTCCGGCCTCGACATACGAGTTCAGGTTGCATCAGTCAGGCTCAACGCAGGCTCACATGGTGTCAGTACCTGCCACACCAGGTGGATCGACGTTGTCTGGCGTACGTCGATCGATGGAGCCCTTCGAAATCGATCGCTATGAAGTGACCAACCGGGAATTCAAGACCTTCGTGGACGCCGGCGGATACCGCAATCCTCAGTATTGGACGGTGGCATTCGTTCAGGATGGCCAACATCGCTCGTGGGAAGAGGCGATGTCGCAGTTCGTCGATCCGACCCGTCGGCCCGGTCCAGCCACCTGGGAGGCAGGCAGCTATTCGCCCGGACAGGACGATTACCCCGTCTCGGGAGTGAGCTGGTATGAAGCAGCGGCATATGCGGCGTTTGTGGGCAAGAGTTTACCGACGATTGATCACTGGCTGCGCGCGTCGAATCTCGACGCCGTCGCCAGTGATTTGCGTTTCTTGGTTGGATTGAGCAATCTCGCAGCTGCGCATCCACAGCGGGTTGGAGCCTCCGGCGCCGTCAACACGGTCGGACTCTACGATGTCGTTGGCAACGTGCGCGAGTGGGCCTGGAACGAAATCGGCGGACGACGGCATATTCTTGGCGGTGGTTGGACTGATAAAGCCGAGGGTCTCGCGGGCAACGACAACCTCGATCCATTCGACCGCTCGATCGTCAACGGCTTTCGCTGCGTACGATACGCGGATCCGGTGCGCGCCCTGCAAGAGTTCGGGGGTCCCCGTTCCGTCGAACGCTTTCCTGACTACTACAAAATCAAACCGGTTTCCGACGAAGTCTTCGACCTCTACAAAGGTCTTTACGCTTACGACAGGAAGCCGCTAAAACCGGTCGTGGAATCAGTCGTTGAAGCGTCCGACTTGTGGCGGCGCGAAAAGGTTCGGTTCAAGGCACCTTATGGCGATGAAGATGTCGTTGCCTATCTGTTCCTGCCGAAGCAGGCGAAGCCGCCCTATCAGACCGTTGTCTACATGGCGGACGGTGGGACGTTGCGACCCGGATCGGGCGAGACGATCGAGCCGGAACAGTTCATTCTGCGCAGCGGCCGGGCCATGCTGTACCCCATTTACAAAGGCACACTGGATCGATACGTGAAGATCGCGCCTGGTCCGCTGGCGCTCCGAGACATGACGATTACCTGGAGCAAGGACCTTGGGAGTTCCGTCGATTATCTGGAGACGCGCGCGGACATCGACGCAACTCGGCTGGCATACATGGGACATAGCATGGGCACCCGCTTCGCGCCGATGATGTTAGCGACGGTCCCTCGTTTCCGCACCGCGATTCTCCTGGCGGGCGCCATGAGGCCAGTCGGCGCGTTGCCTGAAGCGGACCCGGTGAACTTCCTCCCGCGCGTGACGATTCCGATCTTGCACGTGACTGGTCGATATGATGCGGGCTACCCGGTGGATGTGGCGCAAAAGCCGTTCTTCGACCTGTTCGGGACTCCGCCGCAGGACAAACGCCACCTCGTTCTTCCGGTCGGCCACGCGATTCTCGTGCCGGAAGTTCGCACGACGGTTATTCGAGAAGTGTTGGACTGGCTCGACCGATATCTCGGTAAGCCATGACGAGGTGATCAGGCGGGCTCCTCTTCGAGCATCAGGTGATTCGCGCTCGGCAGTGAGACGTAGCGCGCACCAGGGAGACTGCCTGATCCCGATCGCAATGGATGACGAGCGTTGGCGTCTCCACTAAACCAATCGAGGCCAAGCCTCGTCCCCACTTTGAAGTCAAAGGCCAGTGCGACTTGAGCGCACTGGGGTCCAACGAGCAGGGAAAACGAGCAGCGAATAGCGAGCAGCGAGCCGCGAAGGCAAAGGAAAGCCAGCTGAACGGCACCCGTGATACGATCTTGACTGGTTACTGCGTGTTTCGAAGGAGATCCCCATCCCTCCTGCCACAGTGATGCGCAAGATTTCGGTCCCTGACGAAGGCGCCGAGTCCCTGTACGGGCCCTACGACGAGAATCTCAAACATCTTGAGTCGCTGTTCAACGTGAAGATCCGTACGAGCGGCCACGACGTGATCGTCGAAGGGGAGCCGCCGGATGTCACACGGGCGGAAAACCTGCTGGAGCAGTTATCGACCTTGATTCGAGGAGGTTACCGGCTGGCGAAAGGCGACGTGAAGACGGCCGCGCAGCTGGTCGAACAGGACGAACGGGTTGAACTGGCCGACTACTTCCTTCGCGGCGCGCCCCGTGCTACCGGCAAGCGCCAGGTGATGGCCAAGAGCGTCAATCAGCGACGCTACCTCGAGGTGATCGAACAGCGGGACATCGTGTTCGGCATCGGACCGGCTGGCACCGGAAAAACCTACCTGGCGATGGCGCAGGCCGTGTCGTTTCTGTTGTCGAAGCGGGTGAGCCGGATCATCCTGGCGCGTCCCGCCGTCGAAGCCGGTGAGAAGCTCGGCTTCCTTCCCGGTGATTTGCAGGAGAAAGTCAATCCGTACCTGCGTCCGCTCTACGACGCGTTGTACGACATGATGGAAATCGAGCGCGCGGATCGCCTGCTCGAGCGCGGCACGATCGAAGTGGCGCCGATCGCGTTCATGCGCGGGCGGACGCTGAACGATGCGTTCGTGATTCTGGACGAAGCGCAGAACACCACGTCCGAGCAGATGAAAATGTTTCTGACGCGCCTCGGGTTCGGGTCAAAAGCCGTCATCACTGGAGATGTCACGCAGATCGATCTGCCGACGGCACGCCAGTCGGGCCTCGTCGAGGCCATGAAGGTGGTTGGCAACGTCGAGGGCATCGCGTTCATTCACTTCGATGAAAAGGACGTGGTGCGGCACCCGCTCGTGCAGCAGATCGTGAAGGCGTACGAAGCCTACGGTGGATCCCGACAGTAAAGGCAGGCGCCAGCCGGGTGGCGCCGATGCCGGAGCCGGGCGGACGCTGCACGTCAGCGTCACCGATGGCCGCGGACGAGCGGTCCGCGACGGCGGACTGTCGCGGTGGCTCGCCTCGATTGCGCCGTCTGTCGCGCGTGGCGAAGTGGCCATCGCGCTCGTCAGTGATGCCCACAGCCAGAAACTCAATTCACAGTACCGGCGGAAAAATCGGCCGACCGACGTCTTGTCTTTTCCCGCGGATTCCGCGCACAGCGCCTTCCTCGGCGACATCGTCATTGCCAGCGGTACCGCGCGCAAGCAGGCGAAAGACGCCGGCCACTCGTATCAGGCCGAGTTGCGTGTGCTCGCGCTTCACGGCCTCCTTCACCTGCTCGGATACGATCACGACGACAACGATGACGCCGGGCGCATGCGCCGCATTGAATCGCGACTCCGCCGGCGGGGCGGGCTTCGGGCGGGATTGATCGAACGATCATGATTCCGCTGCTGCTTTTTCTGCTCGCGATCGCCGCGGTCTACGTCGGCACGATTGAGACGGCGTTCACCGCGTTGATGCGTCTCTCACTGCGCCTCATGGCGGAGCGCGGCGGGCGCGCCGATCGTCTCGGGTTCTATCTCGAGGACCCGACGCAGCTCTTCATTCCGGCTCGACTTCTGCTTGGCCTGATCTTCTCGCTGGCGACGATGTTCATTGCCATCCTCACGGGGCGCACCGGGTTCCAGTCGATCGGGATGCTGCTGGTGTTTGTCGCGATCTTCATTCTCGTGTTCGAACACGTCCTGCCGCTGCTAATCGTCCGGCGCAATCCAGAACGAGTGCTCGAGATCCTCTTGCCGCCCTTCGATGTCGCGGCGCGCTTTCTTCATCCGCTGACGGGTGGGCTCGTGCGGCTGATTGCGGCGGTTCCACGGCGTGAACGTGAGCGAGCGGAGCCCAACAACGGCAACGGCGAACCGGATGAGAATCAGTCAGGCGAGCCGCCGCAGATCGAGGCGGCCGAGGGACAAGGGATCATCGAAGGAGACGAGCGACGTCTGCTGCAATCGATCGTCGATTTCGGCGACACGCTGGTGCGCGAGGTCATGACGCCGCGTCCGGACATGGTTGCGATCCAGGCCGAAGCCACGTTCGATGAACTCCGCGCGCTCTTTCGCGAGCAGGAGTACTCCCGCGTCCCCGTCTACACCGAGAATCTCGACAACATCGTCGGCTTTGTCTTCATCAAGGACTTGATCCGGCTCGATCCGCCGGAGTCGGGACAGACGTCGCTTCTGCATCTGACGCGATTCATCAGGCCGGCGACCTTCGTCCCCGAGACGAAACGGGTCGCCGAGATGCTCAAGGAGTTTCAGCGCCAGCAGGTCCAGATCGCCATCGTCGTCGACGAATACGGCGGTACGGCCGGTCTGGTGACGATTGAGGATCTGCTCGAGGAGATCGTCGGTGAGATTCGCGACGAGTACGACGTCGAGACCGAACCGGTGGTCGAGGAAGCCGCGGGGTCTTTTGTGTTCAGCGCGAAAGTCAACATCGCGGAAGTACGCGATCGACTGGGAATCGAGATCGAGCCGGAGGGATTCGAGACGGTCGGCGGCTACGTGTTGACTCGAGCCGGCCGGGTGCCGGCCGTCGGCGAGACGATTGAAAGCGACGGTCTGCAGATCGAAGTGCTCGAAGCGGAGCGTCGCCGCATCCACAAAGTGCGCATGCGGGTAGCGCCGCAACCGCAGCCAGAAGCCTGACGCGGACGGTCTGAATGCCGAAGGCGGGGTACGCATCGCTCGTCGGACGGCCTAATGCTGGCAAGTCCACCCTCCTCAACCGGATCATCGGCGAAAAGATCGCCATCGTTTCCGACAAGCCCCAGACCACTCGCACCCGCATCCTCGGCGTCAAGAACTATCCGGAAGGGCAGATTGCCTTCGTCGATACTCCCGGAATCCATCGGCCGCTCCATCGTTTGAATGTCAGGATGGTTGATTCGGCGGTCGACACATTTCGCGAGGTTGACGTGATCGCGCTCGTGTTCGACGCCTCGACAAAGCCGGGTCATGGCGACGCGTACGTGTCGGCACTGTTGAAAGACGTTCAGACACCGACCGTGCTCGTCCTCAACAAAATCGACCTGGTCGCGAAAGCCCGGCTGCTTCCGCTGATTGATCAGGCACAGCGATGGCATGACTTTGCCGCGATCGTTCCTGTTTCGGCCACGACCGGCGACGGCCTCGATCGACTCGAGCGCGTCCTCCTCGATCACTTGCCGGACGGCGAGCCTGGTTATCCCGATGACTACCTCACCGACCAACCGGAACGCGTCCTGGCGGCGGAGACGGTTCGGGAGAAGGTGCTTCAGCACACACGCCAGGAACTTCCGTTTTCCACCGCGGTCGTCGTCGATGAGTTCAATGAAGAAGAGCGGGATCGCCTGCTGCGCCTGTACTGCACGATCTTCGTTGAAACGGAATCACAAAAGAGAATTGTGATCGGGCGGGGCGGCGAAATGATCAAGCAGATTGGAACCGAGGCGCGGCGCGATCTGGAAGCGTTCCTCGGCACGAAGGTGTTTCTCGATCTGCGCGTGAAGGTCAATCCCGACTGGCGTGACAACGACCGCGTGCTCGACGAAATCGGAGTGCCGACTCCGAGTGCCAGGCGCGGCACGAGTGGCAGGGGTGCGAAGGCGCGAAACGATCGCCGGAAACGGTGAGCTTATGAAAAAGACGCTGGCGGCGTTGTTGGCGATCGGCCTTTCATGGGGTGCTCGAGCATCGACGAGCGCACAGATCCCTGTGTCGTCGCGCAACCTGCTCTGGTATCGCGCGCCAGCGGCCAACTGGAACGAGGCCTTGCCGATTGGAAATGGACGGCTCGGCGCGATGGTGTTCGGCGGCGTTGTCGATGAGCGGCTGCAGTTGAACGAGGAGACGGTATGGGCCGGGCAGAAGCTGGATCGTGTCAACCCGCAGGCTGCCGCATCGATTCCCGAGATCCGTCGATTACTGTTTGCGGGAAAGCCGGCCGACGCAGAAGCGATCGCGGACAAGACGATCATCTCGGTGCCGCGGCGCATGCCGCCGTACCAGACACTCGGAGACGTGAAACTTCGCTTCCAGCTTGACGGCGAGCCATCCGACTACCAGCGCGAGCTGGACCTCGACGAAGCTGTCGCAGGTGTTCGATTCCGCGTTGGTGGAACCACGTTCCGAAGGGAAGTGTTGGCAACGGCTGTCGATCAGGTCATCGCCATGCGGCTCACCTCCGATCGACCGGGCGCGATCTCGTTCACCGCCTCGATGTCGCGCGAGCGGGACGCGACCTCGCGTGCCGAAGGAAACCAGGCGATCGTGCTCGAAGGACAGGCGCTGCCCGCATCGGCGCGGCACGCCGACGAGCCGAAGGCGGGCGTGCACTTCGCCGCCATCGCGCGCGTTGTGACAGAGGGCGGGCATGCACAAGCGGACGGGGCGTCGCTGACGGTAACTGGCGCCACCAAGGCGACCGTGCTGATTGCGGCGGCGACGACGATGAAGGAGCGCGATCCGGCCCGGGCCGCACGCGCGGTGCTCGACGCGGCAGCGGGCCGAGACTACGACAACGAATTACGGCCGGCTCACGTCGCAGACTATCAACGCTTCGCGAAACGAGCACGGCTGACCCTCGATGCGCCGACACCAGCATTGCCGACCGATGAACGGCTCGCTCGCGTCAAGGCCGGGGCGACCGATCTGGCGCTGGAAGCGCTGTATTTTGCTTTCGGCAGATATCTGCTTATTTCAAGCAGCCGCCCGGGCACCCTTCCGGCCAACCTCCAGGGCATCTGGAACGATTCGGTCGCACCGTCCTGGGACAGCAAATACACGGTCAACATCAACACCGAGATGAACTACTGGCCGGCCGAGGTCACCAACCTGTCGGAGCTTCACGGTCCGCTGTTCGACCTGGTCGACACGTCGCGGCAAGACGGACGTCACGTCGCGAAGACGATGTATGGCTCCCGCGGCTTCGTGATTCATCACAACACGGACGCCTGGGGCCACGCCGGCCCGATTGATGGCGTGCGTTCGGGTATTTGGCCGGCCGGTGGCGCCTGGCTCGCCTTGCACTTCTGGGATCACTACGACTTCACACGCGACCGCGAGTTTCTGCGCACGCGCGCCTATCCGGTGTTGAAGGAAGCGAGCGAGTTCTTGCTCGACTACATGGTCACCGATTCACAGGGACGGCTGGTGACCGGACCGTCAATCTCTCCCGAGAATCAGTACAAGCTTCCGGATGGGACGTCGGCTGCGCTCACGATGGGTCCATACATGGATACCGAGATCGCGCACGCACTGTTCGGTCGCGCGATTCAGGCGAGCGAGATCCTCGGTGTCGACGCCGATTTCAGGAATCAACTGGCAACCGCTCGGCAAAGACTTCCACTGCTGAAGATTGGGAAATACGGACAACTGCAAGAGTGGCTGGAGGATTATGACGAGCGCGATCCAGGGCACCGGCACATTTCCCACTTGTTCGCGCTGCACCCTGGCAATCAGATCACCATTCGCGGAACACCCGATCTTGCGCGCGCCGCGCGCGTGACGCTCGAACGTCGTCTTGCGGCCGGCGGCGGCGGCACGGGATGGAGCCGTGCCTGGATCGTCAATTTCTGGGCTCGCCTGGAGGACGGCGATCGCGCGCACGAGAACTTCGTCGCGCTGCTCGCGAATTCGACGCAGCCCAATATGTTCGACAGTCATCCGCCATTTCAGATTGATGGAAACTTTGGCGGCACTGCCGGCATGGTCGAAATGTTGCTCCAGTCCCACGCCGGCGAGATTGCGATTCTTCCCGCGTTGCCGTCTGCCTGGCCGTCCGGATCGGTCACCGGCCTCCGCGCCCGCGGCGCGGTTGGCGTCGATATCACCTGGCACGCCGGTCAAGTGAGGCAAGTGCGCCTACGACCAGATGTCGACGGTGAGCAGGTGATCCGTCCACCGAAAGGCTTGCAGGTGGCCATCATTTCAGGGCCCGGCGGAATCATTTTCCGGGGCCCGGCCGCCCCTGACGGCACCGCGCGTGTGGCGCTGCGCGGCGGAAGCACATATTCGGTCGTCTTTGCGCCAACCCAGTCCCGTTAGCGAAGAACCGGTCGCGAGCCGCGAGGGCCCGGAAGCTGTTCCTGGAACTTTCCTCCCGTCCAAACTGAATAGATCATGTGCACGTCGAATCGATGAGCGCATGAGTGAGCAACCTTTGACCGACCGCGCGACCGACGAGCAACTGCTGGCTCGGATCGGGGCAAGGGACGCCGACGCGTTGAGCCTGCTGTTTCGTCGCCGTCAGCCCGACGTCTATCGCATCGCGATGCTCATGACCGGTTCGTCCGCGGCCGCTGAAGATGTGACCCAGGATGTGTTCCTGGCGGTCATGAACGACGCATCGCACTTCGAGCCCGGCCGTGCGTCGGTCACGGCGTGGCTGTGCGGAATCGCCCGGAATCATGCACGGCGAAGGCTGGAACGCGATCGCCTACTGCAGCCGCTGCCCGACGAGCCGGAACCGGGAAGGCTCGACGCCGCGGATCAGGCCGATCCGCTGCACGAAATGTCGAGCGCGGAACAGATCGAGATGTTACGTCGTGCAATTCTCACGCTTCCGGTGCGCTATCGCGAGGTTGTCGTGCTTTGTGATCTCCAGGAATTGAGCTATGCCGATGCCGCCGTCGCGCTCGAGTGTTCGATTGGGACCGTGCGGTCCCGCCTGCACCGCGGCCGCGCGCTGTTGACCGCGAAGATGCACGCCCAGGCAGAAACCCCGGCGGTCGCCGCGGCCAAGAAGATTTCGAGGTGTCTCGCATGAGAGACGACGAATATCAACGAACGGCGAGAGCGCTGGCGCGCCACACCAGAATGTCTGATGCGAGCACTGCGCGAATCGAGCAGAAGCTCCTGAGCGCGCATCGCGAGGGTGACTTCCGCCTAAAAAGTGAGGTCCACTTCCGCCTACCGGCGGAAGCTACAAGAGGGACTGCGTGGCTTTCGCCTTTGGGCGGAAGATCACTGGCTACCGCCGCCGCCATCGTGTTGATTGCAGGGTGTATCGCGTTGTGGATGAGCCGGACTGCAAGACCCGTCGATCACATCCCTCTGCAGGCGACGTCAGCTCCCAACGACATTGTGCTGCCGGTGGCCCCGAAAGCGATCGTCCCGACAATCGCCAGGCCATCGCCAGGTCGACGAGGAAATCGTCCCGCACCGATAGCCGAGAGCGCGCGTGTTGTCACGCCGAACGGCTTTGTCGAGTTGCCCTGGAGCGCTGGCCTGCCAGCGTTTGAAAGCGGCGAAATCGTGCGCGTGGAAGTGCCGGTCGCTTCACTGCCGGCTTATGGCTTTGATGTTTCGAGAGGAACCGGTCGCAATGTCGAAGCGGATGTGCTCGTCGGACAGGATGGTCTCGCGCGGGCGATGCGCCTCGTGAGCAACAGTGCAAGGAGTACCCAATGAGGAAGATATCGAGCGTAGCGGTGACGTTGATCGCGCTCGCGACGGCGTCACCATCGACGGCGCAGACGTATGTCATGGAGCGCACGAAGGAGATCGCTGCCGGCCAGCTGCTCGACAAGGTCGCAGCGGAGCAGGAGGTCCTTGGCAAGCTGCGAGCCCGAATGGCCGTCGAAGCCAAGATCACTGCCGGGGCACCGTACTCTGCGGAATCGGTCACCGAAACCACGCAGGTGCTCGCCGACGGGAATCGGATCAACCGCAAATCCGTGACTCGCATCTATCGCGATAGCGAAGGCCGCACACGTCGCGAAGAGGTCGACGACGCCGGTTCGGTGGTGAGCGTGTCGATCGTCGATCCCGTGGCCCATGTCAGTTACGTGCTCAATCCCGGATCACGAACGGCATACCGCGAGCAGGTTCTTCTTCGCACGCCGATGATGCGATCGGGCGGAGCGGGCACTCCGGCGGATGTGGTCGCGAAGATGGAAGCGGAAATGAAAGCTCAAGGCGAGCTGACGCGACGCACGGCCGATCGGAAAGACGCGCCGCCACCGCCACCGCCGGCGCCGCGATCGCCTGGCCCTCCGCCCCCGCCGCCGCCGCCGACACCGACAGCGAGCAGGGAAGTCGTGACCGAAAACCTTGGCCAACAAAACATCGAAGGTGTGTCGGCAACCGGCTCGAGGACGACGACGACGATCCCCGCTGGTGCGGTTGGCAATCTGCAGCCCATCAAGGTTGTCGTGGAGCAGTGGGTCTCTTCGGATCTCCAGGTGCTGGTCATGACCAGGCACAGCGATCCCCGCAGCGGCGACACGACCTATCGCCTGCAGAGCATCGTTCGCGCGGAGCCGGATCGATCGTTGTTCACCGTGCCCGCGGATTACACGATGAAGGAGTCCGGAATCCGCGAGCCATTACGGTAACGATTCACGGAGGGCAGGGTCTTTAGACCCTGCCTGAGGCGCGGTCTCGAGACCCGCGCCCCACAAGTGAACGGCAAGCAGCCACGTTGATCACTTCATCGTGGCTGTTTTTTTGTACGGTCGCAGCCGAGAAACTGATAGATTCAGTGGTTCTGTCTCGTCGGTTTGGACCCGCGTATGCCCCAGCGAAAACTTGATGTCGTGCTCGACTCCGTGAAGCGACTCATGCGCATGGGGGCGACCGCCAATCTCGTCAACCTTCTGCAGAAGCAATACCCCGCCGACCTCGCGCAGCTGTTCTCGGAGCTTCCAGACAAGGAACGGCAGACCGCGTTCACGTTGCTCGCCGAGCGAAACAGCAAGCTCGCGATGGAGGCGCTGAGCGAGTTAGGGCCCGAAGCCGCCGCGGCGCTGCTGCGCGATCGCACCGCCGAGGAAATCGTCAAGTTGACCCAGGAGCTGCCATCCGACGACGCCGCAGCCCTGATTGATTACCTGCCGGAAGAACTCTCGTCCGCGGTCCTGGAACTGTTGCAGAAGCGTCCTGCGGGCGGCGACGTCGGGGAGTTGCTCGAATACGCCGAGAAGACCGCCGGACGCATCATGAACCCGAAGGTCTTCGCGCTGGCGGAAGACATCACCGCGGGCGAGGCGATCACGGCGTTGCAGGGTTCGCGCGATGTCGAGGTGGTCTTCTACCTCTATGTCATCGATGTTCGCCGGCATCTGGTCGGCGTCGTCTCGCTGCGCCGATTGCTGCTCGTCGCTCCCGATACGCCGCTGAAGCGGATCATGACGACCGATCTCATCAGCGTCCGGGCCGACATGGATCAGGAGGAAGTCGCGCGGCTGGTCGCATCCTACAACCTCCTCGCAATCCCTGTCGTCGACGAAGAGAACAAGCTGGTCGGCGTGATTACCGTCGACGACGTCATCGACGTTATCAAGGACGAGGCGACCGAGGACGTCTATCGTCTCGCCGGCGTTGCCGGCGACGACCGGGTGTTCACGCCGGCGGCCGAATCGCTTCGCAAGCGGCTCCCGTGGTTGCTCATCAACCTTGCGACGGCGTTTCTGGCCGCGTCGGTCGTCGGCATCTTCAAGAACACGATCGACAAAGTCGTGGCGCTCGCCATCTACATGCCGGTGGTCGCCGGAATGGGCGGCAATGCCGCGACGCAGACCTTGACGGTCATCGTGCGAGGCATCGCCCTCGGCGAATTGACGTGGGGCAACACGCGGAAGGCGTTATTCAAGGAAGCGACGGTTGGAATCGGGAACGGCATCGCATGCGGCGTCATCGGCGCCGTGGTCGCATGGCTCTTCAGCAGCGATCCGTGGCTCGGCGGGATCCTGGCGATGGCCATGATCATCAACATGTTCGTGGCGGCGACCGCAGGCACGCTCATCCCGCTGATGCTGCGCGCGCTCAAGGTGGATCCGGCGCTCGCATCTTCCGTCTTCATAACGACCTTGACCGACGTTTTTGGCTTTTTTTCATTCCTCGGGCTGGCACAGGTGTTCCTCAAGTATCTGCATCAGTCGGGGTAGAATACTGATTTTGCATGCCCGTCTACACGTCCGAAGCGCTGATCCTGCGCACCTACAAGCTGGGTGAAGTCGATCGGATTGTCGTGTTCCTGACGCGCGACCGCGGCAAGAAGCGGGGCGTGGCCAAGGGAGCGAGGCGGGTGCGTTCGCGCTTCATGGGCGCGCTCGAGCCGATGACGCGGGCCGGCGTCGCCTATTACGAACGGGAACAGCGAGATCTCGTCCGGATCAACTACGTGGAACCCACTCGATCCCCGTTATCGGGACCTGGCAGTGACGCGCTCGGCTACGTCGGTTACTTTGCCGAGCTGATTGATGAGTGGGCCCCGGAGGCGCATCCGGATGAACGGCTGTTCCGCCTTGGCGCGTCGATCACCGACGCGATCGCGACGGGAGCGATGGCCGATCCGCTGGCGCGCTATTTCGAGTACTGGCTAATGCGACTGCAGGGTGTCTATCCGTCGCTGATGTCGTGTGCTGGATGTGCGGCGCCGCTCGTCGGTGGTGCCGTCATGCCGGCGCGAGAGGACGTGTTCGTGTGTCCGACGTGCGCCCCGACAAGCGGCACTCGTGTCAGCATCGACGCGCTGAAGTTCCTGAAGGCCGCGGGCGCGACGTCTCCTGATCGGCTCGAGACGTTGCCACTCGAGCCGCGCGCGTCACGTGAGTTGGAGACGGTTCATCGGCGCCTTCTGAACCTTCACCTCGAGAAGGAATTGAAATCAGCCCGAGTGTTGCGCGAACTGCGCCACACCCGGTGAATCGAATGGTCACGCTCCAACAACTCATCTTCAAGCTGTCGGAATTCTGGGCCTCCCGCGGTTGTCTTCTGCAGCAGCCGCTCGACATCGAAATGGGCGCCGGAACGATGCATCCGGAGACGTTCCTGCGCGTCCTCGGACCGGCGCACTGGAACGTCGCCTACGTGCAGCCTTCCCGCCGCCCGGCCGACGGCCGGTTCGGAGAAAACCCGTACCGCCTGTTCAAGCACCAGCAGTTTCAGGTGATTCTCAAGCCGGCGCCAGACGAGGTGCAGCAGCTGTACCTTCAGAGCCTGGAGGCGTGCGGCATCGATCTTCGCGCCCACGATGTTCGATTCGAGGAAGACAACTGGGAGTCGCCGACGTTGGGGGCCTGGGGCATTGGCTGGCAGGTGCTCTTCGATGGTCAGGAAATCACGCAGTTCACCTACTTCCAGCAGGCGGGCGGCATCGATCTCTCACCGATCTCAGTCGAGTTGACCTACGGGATCGAGCGACTCACGATGGCGCTCCAGGATGTGGACGACGTGTACGAGGTTGAATGGGCAGCCGGCGTCAAGTATCGCGATGTGCGCCACCGCGACGAGGTTGAGCAGTCCAAGTATGCGTTTGGACAGGTCGACATGCCCAAGCCCGAGTTTCATGCACTGCATCGCGATCTGTTCGACAAGTATTACGGGCTCGCGCAAACATTGCTGCGCAGCGACCTGGTTCTGCCGGCACTTGACTACTGTCTGAAGTGTTCGCACATGTTCAACCTGCTCGACGCGAGTGGCGGCATCGGCGTCACCGAGCGCATGGCTTACATCCTTCGCGTCCGGCAGCTTGCGATTGCGATCGCCAAACACTGGGTGGGGGAGAAGGCGGAAGCTTTGCCCTAATGGACAGAGAACTCCTAATCGAAATCGGCGTCGAGGAACTCCCGGCGTCGTGGATGCCTGGACTGACGCGGCAGCTGGCAGATCGGTTGAAGGACCGGCTCAACGAATTCCGCATCGCCCCGATGGCGGCGGTCGAGAGCTACTGCACGCCGAGGCGGTTGACTGCGCGGATCGCGAAGATCGCGGAGCGCCAGGAGGATCTCGAAGAGACATTGAGCGGCCCGCCGGTCTCGGCGGCGTTCGATGCCGGCGGCAAACCGACGCCTGCGGCGCTCGGCTTTGCTCGTAAGCAAGGTGTCGCGTTCGAGGAGCTCTCGCGTCTGTCGACGCCGAAGGGCGAATACCTTGCGTACCACAAGCGTCAACGCGGGAAAAGTGCTGTCGACGCGCTGCCGGAAATTTTCGGGGCGGTGCTGCGCGATCTGCCGTTCCCGAAGCAGATGCACTGGGACGCGAAGCTTGACGACGGACGTGGCGAGCTGCTGTTTGGAAGACCGATTCGATGGCTACTGTTCCTGTATGGCGGGCGCGTCGTCCCGTTCGCGATCGGCCGCGCTGCCAATGCGGCGGGACCGCAGGTGTTGGAGATCGAATCGGGAGCGCTCACCTATGGTCACAGGTTTCTCGCAACCAGCGGACGCGCCGGACGATCGATCAAGGTTCGAAGCTTCGAGGAATACCAGGCGCGGCTGTCGGAGCACTTCGTCGTTCTCAGACATGAGGATCGCCGCGATCGCATTGCGCGGGAACTCGAGTCGCATGCACGGCGGCTCAATGGCCGCGTCCATCTGAAAGAGCACAGCACACTCATCGACGAGGTGGCGGACCTGGTCGAATATCCCGGCGTCGTTGCCGGCTTTTACGATCGCGGCTTCCTGTCACTCCCGCAGGAGGTGTTGACGACGACGCTCGTCCACCATCAGCACTACTTTCCGGTCGTCACGGCAACCGGGGAGTTGAAGGAGGCCTTCCTCGCGGTCGTCAATACGCAGCCGTCCGACGAGCGCCTGATTGCCAAGAACGCCGAGCGCGTCGTCACGGGGCGACTCAGGGACGCGAAGTTCTTCTGGGAATCGGACCAAAAGACGCCACTCGAGTCGCGATTGGATCGTCTGCACACCCTGCTGTTTCACAAGAAGGTCGGCAGCTATCGAGACAAGGCTGAGCGACTCGCGTCGCTTGCGCAATGGATTGCGCGTGATGTCCTGGGCAATCCGCAGGACAGCCAGCATGCCGCGACGGCGGCCGGACTGGCGAAGACCGATCTCACGACCGAGATGGTTTTCGAGTTCACCGAACTTCAGGGTACGATCGGAGGGATCTACGCTCGCCAACAGGGGCACCCGGAGCAGGTCTGGAAGGCTATTTACTACCAGTACCTGCCGGTAGGAGTCGAAGCTGATGCACCACCGTCGCGGGATCAGCTGGGCGCTGCCGCCGCGACCTGGGCGGCAGTTTCGCTGGCCGACAAGATCGACACGTTCGTCTCGCTCACGAAGGCGGGAGAACGTGCAACCGGATCGCGGGATCCGTTCGGACTGCGCCGGCAGATGCAGGGCGCGGTCAGGATTCTGATGGACCTGCCCCAGTTGACCGGGATCGATAAGGAAGTCTGGCTTGGACCGATTCTCGCCCGCGCCGCAGAAGGAACGACGGTGACGACCGGGCCCTGGACGCCGGACCTGTCCGCCTCCGCCCTCACGTTCGCGTCCGAACGGGTGCGGTTTGCCTTGGAACAACGCGGGTTCGGGATTGAGGTCGTGCGCGCCGCCACATCAGCTGCAGATGTCAGTCCGCTCCGTGCGCGGCGGATCGCCGAAGCGATCCAGGGAATGCGCGCGTCGGAGGATTTTCAGGCACTCGCGGTGTTGTTCAAGCGGGTCAAGAACATCGCGCGCGAACGTCGATCGTCGGGCCCGCTCGATCGCAGCGCAATCACTGAGCCGGCCGAACGCGCGCTGCTGGCGGAGCTCGATGCCCGCCGGCCGCGAATCGAGACGGCTGCGTCGCGGAGCGACTATCGCGCCGCATTCGTTGAAATCGCCGGCCTTCGCGCGGCTGTCGACAAGTTCTTTACCGAGGTGTTCGTGATGGCAGACGACGTGCGGACGAGAGACGCGCGGCTGACGCTCATGGCGGATCTGCGCGACCTCATTCTCGATCTCGCGGACATTTCGGAAATCATTCCGCAAACGGAGTAGGGTTACTCGAATGGCGAAGACGCTCGCACGCAAGAAATCGACCGCCAAACCGGCAGCAAAGGCGAAGGTAATTCCGTCGAAGGTGAAGACCTCGAAGAGCACGGGTGCCAGGGGTGCCAGGGGTGCCACGGGTGCCACGGGTGCCAGGGGTGCCAGGGGTGCCAAGGGTGCCACGGGTGCGAAGTACGTGTATCTGTTCGGAAAGAAGACCGATGGCAACGGTTCGATGAAGCCGCTGCTCGGCGGCAAGGGGGCGAACCTGGCTGAGATGTGCCGCATCGGGCTGCCGGTGCCGCCCGGGTTCACGATCACCACCGAAGTCTGTACCTACTATTACGCGAACAAACGAACCTATCCTGCGGCGTTGCGCCGGCAAATGGAAACAGGCGTTGCGTCCATCGAGCAGCAGACGGGAAAGAAGTTTGGTGACCTGAACAATCCTCTGCTCGTGTCGGTGCGCTCGGGCGCGCGCGACTCGATGCCCGGGATGATGGATACCATCCTGAACCTCGGTCTCAACGACCAGACCGTCGAGGCGCTGGCGAAGAAGACGAACAACCCGCGGTTCGCATGGGATTGCTATCGTCGCTTCGTCCAGATGTACGGCGACGTCGTCCTCGGCGTCCAGAAGCGTCCTGACGAGGACCACGAGCCGTTCGAGACGGTGATCGAAGCGCTGAAGAGCGAGCGCCATCACCAGCACATCGAAGACACGAAGCTCAGCGTCGGGGATCTGAAGGAACTCGTCGTTCGCTTCAAGGCGCTGGTGAAGGAACGTGTCGGCAAGCAGTTCCCGGATTCACCGTGGGATCAGCTGCTGGGAGCGGTCGGCGCGGTGTTCGGGTCGTGGATGAACGATCGAGCGATCGTCTATCGCCGCAAGTACAACATTCCGACGGAGTGGGGCACCGCCGTCAACGTCCAGGCGATGGTGTATGGCAACACCGGCGACCAATCGGGATCGGGCGTGGCGTTCACCCGCAATCCGGCGAACGGCGAGAAGGAGTTCTACGGCGAGTTCCTCATCAACGCGCAGGGAGAAGATGTTGTCGCCGGCGTGCGGACGCCAGAGCCGGTGGCGCAGCTGAAGAAGGAAATGCCGCAGGCGTATGCCGAGCTCGAGCGCATCCGTCAGACGCTCGAGAAGCATTTCAAGGACGTGCAGGACTTTGAATTCACGATCGAAGACGGCGTCGTCTACATGCTGCAGACGCGCAACGGCAAGCGAACCGCGATGGCGGCGTTGAAGTTCTCGATCGACATGCATAAGGAGAAGTTGATCGACTGGAAGACCGCGATCCTGCGCAACCCGGCCGACCAGCTCGAGCAGCTGCTCGCGCCAGTGTTCGATATCGCCGAAGTCGCCAAAGCCAAGGCGATCGCGACCGGATTGCCCGCGGGTCCTGGTGCGGCATCCGGCAAGATCTATCTGAACGCCGAGCGCGCGGTTGTGGCCGCCGACAAGAATGAAAAGGTGCTGCTCGTCCGGGTCGAGACCTCCCCTGAAGATCTGCGCGGCATGATCGCGGCTGAAGGGATCCTCACGGCCCGCGGCGGCGTATCGTCGCACGCCGCGCTGGTGGCGAGGCAGATGGGGAAGGTCTGCGTGTGCGGCGCGTCGGCGCTCGAGGTCGACTACCAGGCGCGCACGGTGAGGGTCGAAGGGAAGACCTTCAAGGAAGGCGACTGGATGTCGATCGACGGCACGGTCGGCAAGGTCTACGCGGGGCAGGTGAAAACCGCTCCCTCGGAAATCGTTGCCGGGCTGATCGACGGCGACGCCGCGGCGAGGAAAACCGAGAAGTTCAAGAATTTCCAGCAACTGATGAAATGGTGTTCGGATGCGAGCCGCATGAGCGTCCGCACCAACGCCGACACGCCAGAGCAGGCGGCCAACGCGGTGGCGTTCGGTGCGGTCGGCATCGGCCTGACACGCACCGAGCACATGTTCTTCGAGGGAGACCGCATCGACGCGATGCGCGAGATGATCCTGGCCGAGACGGTCGACGAACGAAAAGCGGCGCTGGCGAAGCTGCTGCCCTACCAGCGCGACGATTTCGCCGGCATCTTCCGCGCGCTGAAGGGTTACCCGGCGACGATTCGCTTCCTCGATCCGCCGCTGCACGAATTCCTGCCCCACACCAAGGAGCAGCAGGAGGAACTCGCCAAGAAGATCGGTGTGCCGGCCGCGCGCATTCACCAACGCGTGGAGCAGCTCCACGAGTTCAATCCGATGCTCGGCTTCCGCGGCTGCCGCCTCGGCATCGGCTACCCGGAAATCTCAGCGATGCAGGCGCGCGCCGTGTTCGAAGCGGCGGCAATCGTCCAGAAGGAAGGCATCAAGGTGCGGCCGGAGATCATGATTCCGTTGGTCGGATTCAAGAAGGAGCTCGATCTCCAGATCGAAGTCGTCCACCAGGCCGCGCGCGAGGTCGAGGCTGAGAAGAAGGTGAAACTGTCGTACATGGTCGGCACGATGATCGAGATCCCGCGCGGCGCGCTGACAGCGGACGAGATCGCACAGTCGGCGGAGTTCTTCAGCTTCGGCACCAACGACCTCACGCAAACGGGGCTTGGCATGTCGCGCGACGACTCGGGATCGTTCCTGCCGCAGTATCAGGAGCTGGAGATCGTGAAGAAGAATCCATTCGCCACGATCGACGCGACGGGTGTCGGACAACTGGTCGACATCGCGGTGAAGAAGGGACGGGCGGCGCGCCCGAACCTGAAGCTCGGGATTTGCGGCGAGCACGGAGGCGACCCGTCGTCGATTCAGTTCTTCGAAAAGGTCGGCCTCGATTACGTGAGCTGTTCGCCCTACCGCGTGCCGGTTGCTCGACTGGCCGCGGCGCAGGCGGCGCTGACCTCCAAGGTCGGAGATTGATCAGGATCTACAAGAACCAGGGCGGGTCCACTGAGCTCGTCGATCACGTGGACCCGGCCTGGATCAAGCCAGGGAGCGGAGTATCTGTCTGGGTCGATCTCGATCAGCCGACGCCGGACGAAGCGAAAGTCCTCAGCAGCGTCTTTCATTTCCATCAGCTTGCGATTGAAGATGCCCTCAGCGAGCTGCATCATCCAAAGATCGAGTCTTACGGCGACTACCTGTATCTGATTCTGCACGGGATCGATTTTCGCGCCTCCGAGCATCGGTTCATGACCAAGGACGTCGATTTCTTTCTCGGCGCGCAGTTCCTGGTGACGGTCCATCCTGGTGTTTCGCGGTCCATTGGCAAAGTCGGAGGGGCGTGCAACCGCGATCCTCGCGTTCTTGGCGAGGGGCCCGGGATGTTGCTCTACCGGATCGTCGACACGATGGTCGACAACTACCGTCCCGAAGTTGACAAATTGTCCGAGAAGCTCGACAAGCTGGAAAAGGAAGTGTTCGAGCATCCGAACACTCAGCTGGCACGCCGGATTCTGAATTTCAAAAAAGACATTTCGTCGTTGCGGCAAACCGTCTTGCCCCAGCGCGACGCCGTCGGCCGGCTCGCCCGCCGCGAATTCCCGCTGGTGAGCGAACAACTGGCTTACGGATTTCGCGATATCCACGACCACCTGGTCAGGCTATCCGATGAGGCGATGTTCTTTCAGGATCGCATCACCAGCATTCTCGACGCTCATCTGTCGGCGGTATCGAATCAACTCAATCAAGTGATGAAGGTGCTCACGATCATTGCCACGCTGTTCATGCCGCTGACTGTCTTGACCGGAATGTATGGCATGAATGTGCCGCTGCCGCTTTTGCCAGGCGGTGAACATGCGCAGTTCTGGTGGGTGTGCGGGATCATGTTCGCCCTGTCGGCCGGGATGCTCGCGTTTTTCCGGCGCAAGGGCTGGATCTAGATACTTACGGTGTGGCTTCCGCCTTTAGGCGGAAGATTCAAGCATGGCTCGTATTCATCGTCTTCCACTTCATCTGGCCAACCAGATCGCCGCAGGCGAAGTCGTCGAGCGTCCCGCTTCGGTCGTCAAGGAACTGATCGAGAACTCGCTGGATGCGCACGCGACGCGCATCACAATCGCCATCGAGCTCGGCGGCAAGAAGCTGCTTCGTGTCGAGGACGATGGAGAAGGCATGGATCCGGAAGACGCCCGGCTCGCGATCGAGCGTCACGCGACCAGCAAAATCGCGACGCCGGAAGATCTCGGCGCCATTCACACGCTGGGATTCAGAGGCGAGGCCCTGCCCAGTATCGCGTCGGTGTCGCATTTCCTGTTGCGCACACGCGCCCGCGGCAGCACGTCAGGCACGGAGATTCGCGTCAATGGTGGCACCGTCGCTTCGCAGCGCGAAGTGGGCGCGCCGGAAGGGACGTCGATCGAGGTCGCCGATCTGTTCTACAACCTGCCAGCGAGGCGTAAGTTCCTGAAATCTGACAGCGCCGAATCGGCACAGATTTCCCGCCTCGTGACACAGATGGCGCTCGGCTATCCCGAGGTTGGATTCTCGCTCACCAGCGGCGGACGAAAACTGCTCGAGTGTCCGCCGGCCAACGGTCTGGGCGACCGGTTTTATCAGCTGTTTGGCGAGCGACTCGACCTGATCGAAGTCCGCAAGGAGGCCGGTGGGCTGCAGATCCATGGCTACGTCGCCGCGCTCGGCGATCAGGGGCCGGTGCGGGGCGCGCAAAACGTCTTCGTCAATCGCCGCATCGTCAAGGATCGCACGATCGCGCACGCGATCTCGGAAGCCTACAGCGTCGCGACGATTAAAGAGCGCAGCCCCGAAGTGCATCTGTTTCTCCGCATCCCGGCTGATCGCGTCGACGTCAACGTTCACCCGACCAAAGCAGAGGTGCGGTTTCTCGAGCAGTCACTCGTGCACGAAGTGCTGCGCCGGGCGCTCGGCGAAGCGCTGGGTCAGGGCCGCGCTCCAGAGTTGCAATTCACGCCGTTCTCGCCGCGTCAGCTGGAGCCGCGTCCGATGGCGATCCCTGGCGTCCTAGCCGGCGCGACCGTCGGCAATCGGTGGACGGCAGAGCCGCTCGGACCCTGGCGCAATCTGATGGAGCCGGTGGCACCCACCTCTGTCGAGAGTGGCGTTGCGCCACCGAACTTTGCCGAACCCGGAAGAATCCCGCAGAACCCTGAAGAACCTGACGGCGGGATCCGGCCGATGATTCCACTCGGCCAGTTTCGCGACACGTTCATCATCGCGATTGACGATGAGGGAATTGCCATTGTCGACCAGCATGTCGCCCACGAGCGGGTGCTGTTCGAACAGGTGATGGAGAAGTTGACCTCCGGTGGACTCGAAAGCCAGCGGCTGTTGACGCCTCTCCTCATCGAGCTTTCACCGGCCGAACGGCAGGCGCTCATTCCACATGCGGCGACGCTCGAGAAATTCGGCGTCGAGATCGAAGAGTTTGGTGGCGACAGCGTCCGGCTCTCGGCGCTTCCGGCCGCGCTCGATCCCGGCCAGTGCGAGGCTGCCATCCGCGCGCTGGCGAGCGATCTCGAGGGGCTCGACCGCGGATCTCGCGTCGAGGAATCGTTGCGGCGAATCGCGGCGACGATGGCGTGTCACGCCGCGGTCAAGGCGAATTATCCGCTGACGCTGGAGAAGATGCGTTACATCCTCGAGGAACTGCGGCGCACAGCCTACTCGAGCGTCTGTCCACACGGACGTCCCGTCGTGTTGCGGATCACGCGGCGGGAGATTGAGAAGAACTTTCAAAGGATCTAGTGGCTGCCGCCTTGAGGCGGAAGATCGAGCGATAGGACAAGCCG
>Ga0207701_10000449_pt1 | contig 42587 bp, 24 predicted proteins | sample KBSSwiSSwithPhiX_FD_184294 | JGI IMG/M metagenome (GOLD analysis project Ga0207701, IMG submission 184294) | Switchgrass rhizosphere bulk soil microbial communities from Kellogg Biological Station, Michigan, USA, with PhiX - S5 (SPAdes) (version 2) | ecosystem: Environmental > Terrestrial >... | reverse complement strand
CGCCCTCGCCGCCGGCTATGCGACGACGAGCACCGATACGGGCCACGTCGGCAACACCGCTGCGTTTGCGCTGGGGCACCCGGAGAAAGTGATCGATGTCGGGTATCGAGCCGTGCACGAGATGACGGTGCAGGCCAAAGCCATCATCAACGGGTACTACAACAGCGCGCCGAAGTACTCCTATTTCAATGGGTGCTCGCTCGGGGGCCGCCAGGGCATCACCGAGGCGCAGCGCTATCCCGCCGACTATGACGGCATCGTCGCCGGCGCCGTCGCCTGGGGCGGCATGGATCGCTACGTCGGCGTCATCATGAACGAATCAGCGATGCTGAAGACGTCCGGCGCGTACATCCCACCTGAGAAATACCCCGCGATCCACGACGCCGCGCTTCAGGCGTGCGACGGCCTGGATGGCGTGAAGGACGGGATTCTCGAAAATCCGCTCGCCTGCCGTTTCGATCCGAAAGTGTTGCAGTGCAAGGCAGGCGGAGACACGGTGTCGTGCCTTACGGCCGCGCAGGTGCAGACGGCGAAGATGATCTATGCGCCAGCGAAGGATGCCAAGACAGGAAAGGTACTCACCGGCGGATTGATGCCGGGCACCGAGCTGCAGTGGGGAACGTTGTACAGCCCGAACGGGTACGGCAACGCGATCGAAGCGATGAAGTACATCGCGATGAAAGATCCCAACTGGGAACTTGCGCAGTTCACTGCGTCAACCGACGTGGAGAAGGCACGCAAGGCGGATCCCGACGGTATTCTCAAGTCGGACAACCCGAACATCAAGGCGTTCTTCGATCGCGGAGGGAAGCTGCTGATGTATCAGGGATTCGCGGACCCGCAGGTCACTTCCGACAACGCCATCCGCTATCACGAGATGGTGCTCGAGAAGGTCGGCAAGCAGGCAGAAGGGAAGTCAATCGAGCTTTTCATGATCCCGGGCATGTATCACTGTCAAGGCGGGCCTGGAACTGACACGTGGGACAAGGCTGCCGTGCTCGATGCCTGGGTGACGACCGGCAAGCCGCCGAATCGGATTGTGGCGTCACACCTCACCGAGGGTAAGGTCGATCGCACGCGTCCGCTATGCCCGTTTCCGAAGGTGGCGAAGTGGAACGGTTCCGGGAGCGCCGACGACGCGGCGAATTTCTCGTGCGCCGCTGATACGGCAGTCAAGGGAACGAAGTAATCAGAAGTCGACTTTCACTTGAAACTGGATCAGGCGGGGGCTCGTCGTCGTGTCGATGATCCGCCCGAACGTCGTGCTGTTGATGTCATCGTCTGCGACCCAGAAGTTCACCGTGTTGAACAGATTGAAGATGTCAGCACGGAGCCGCAGGCCCGCTTGTTTCCAGACGCGCACGCGTTTGGTGATCGACAGGTCGGTCACAAATTGTGACGGGCCATCGAACGCAAGAACCCCGAGGTTGCCGACCTCACCGGCCATCGGATTGAAAAACACCTGACCCGGGAAGCCCGGCGTATTGGACAGCGTGTCGGGTCCGACCGCGCGGCCGGTATTTGGATCGATCACCTTCGGATCGATCCAGTAGACGATGCCGTTGACTTCACGCACGCCAAGCAGCTTCTTCAGTTCATCGGCGCTCAGACTTGTACGCGCCGTCTGGTGGAACGAGCGCACGCGGCGGTTGAAGGTTCCCCGCTGCGCGAGGATGGAGATCGGCGAACCACTTTGCCAGTGCACGACGGCGCCGGTTTGCCATTCGCCGAGGGCCCAATCCAGGATGCCACCGCGATTGAGCCATCGGCGATCGCGGCCAAACGGAAGATCGACCACCACATTGGCGTTCATCACGTGCGAGATGTGGAACTCCGAACGCCCTTCGTCGAGCTGCGGACGCGCGTTGTCGAGGAACGGCTCGAAGCGCTCCTGCGTCGTCCCGAGCGAATTGGTCCGTGTTTTCGCGAACGTGTAATTGATTTGGCCCAGCACGCCGGCCTGCAGTTGCCGCCGCAGCTCGAACTGCAGGGCGTTGTAGTTGCTGAAGCCGCCGTTCTCGATCAGATCCGCGACGTAGATGCCGGGATTGGTGAGGAACATCCGGCGTGCCTGCGCGCCGATGTCCGGACCGGCACTGGTGATGTACAGGTCAGCAAGCGAGGCGACCTGACCCGTCTGGATCAGGTTTCTCACCGTGGCGCTCGTGAGAAACCCTCCGCCGAGAGTGGGAATAACCGTCAGCGGCTGACTGCCTCCAATCGCCGGGTTGTATGCCGGATCGAAGATCCCGGTCGACTGCAGCGCCAGAAAGCCGTTGGTGCGGGCGCGAAGAAAGTCGTCCTGGAATGCGCCGCGCGGATTCATCTGGTTCAGATCGATTCCACGCCACAAACCGCGGCCAAAGGTGCCGATGTACCGCGCCTCGGCGGCGAACCGCCATGGCAACTCACGTGACACGCTGACGCCGACCTGATGGACGCGCGGCTGCTTGATGTCGGGGTCAATCGCGAACGCCGCCGGGCCCGGCGTCACGTCGAACTGGTCGGCGTAGCTCCGCACGCTCTTGAAAATAGGCGTCGGCACAACCGGGATACCGGCGGCGACGGTCGTGTAGAGATTGGTGAGCTCCAAATCCGACGACAGCCCCGCGTTGCTGCTCGAGGCGTTGTCGGCCACCGTTATCGTCTCTTCGTTGACGAAGGTCATCGAATAGCCGCCGCGAATCGACGTGCGTCCGTCCTTGAACGGATCCCAGGCGAAGCCGACATTCGGACCGAAGTTGTCGAGGTCGCTTTTGTAAAAACCGCCGTTGACAAATGTCACCGTGCCGTTCGGATCCAGCAGCGCATCGCGCACGGAACGGCCTTTCAGCACCGGCAGCAATCCGAGGTTGTCGCGCTCGCTCAACGGCGTGTAGTACTCCCACTTCAGCCCTGCGCGCAGCGTCACGTTCGGTTTCCAACGCCAGTTGTCTTGTAGAAACGCGGTGGCGTTGTTCAACCGGTAATTCCGGACGTTCGGTATTCCGGCAACAAACCCCGACGCTCGATCGTGCACCTCGAATGTCTGTGTGACGCCGGTAACTGTTCCCGACAGGAAGGACAGGAGCGCATTGGCGGACGCCAGATCGGCGGCGCTGACGCCTCCAGGCAATTGCGACGCTGATAACTGCACGGACGTCGGAGCCGCGGGGCTGAAGCCGAAGTCGACGATCGGAAACCGCGCGCCATAACCATAGGTGTTCACGCGGACCTGCTGCAGACCGCCGCCGAACTGGAATTCATGGCGGCCGCGCTGCCACGATCCGCTGTCGCTGTACTGGAATGTCCGCGTGTCGCGTCCCTGAGGCTGGAACGATTCCACGGGGTTTGTGACGAACGGGACGCTGAACAGCGCGTTGCCGAAGGTTTCCTTCGTCTCGAACCGCGACGGCGACAGATTGCCTCCGCCGCGCACTTCGTTGGTGAATGCGCCGGTCGCCCAACGCCACGCGCCGACATAGCGGTGAGCTTCGAGATCGTTGAAGACGAGCGGACGATCGTGCACGCCGTCGATATCGCTTCTGTCGTCGATCTCGTGGAACCAGGCGTAGACGGTCTCGAAGTGATGCTGCGGATTTGCCTCGAAGTCCAGGCGCGTTCCCCACGCGTTGCGGCGGTTCAGCGCATCCTGAAGAAACGCGTAGCCAGCTGTGTTCAGTACACGGTCGGGGGTCGAGTTCCCGACATCGAAGTTGTTGGCGCTCGACGACGAGGGCACCCGCGCGAGGATGTCGCGGGCAACAACGGGATCCACCCTCAATCCGGCGGCCTGCAGCACGTTGACGGCGTGAATCTGCCGATCGGCCGCACCGACATAGCGGAACACACCCTGAAGGAAGTCGTCGTGGGCGGGCACGGTATTGTTCTGCGTGACCTGTGCCTTCTGGCGCGAACCTTCGTAGTAGCCGAAGAAGAACAGCCGGTTGCGCGCGATTGGTCCGCCCAGCGAGCCGCCGAACTGCTTGGTGCTCGCGTCGGGTTTTGGCAGCCCTTCGCGCTCGTTGAAGAACGAGTTCGCCCCCCTCTTCAGGTTCAACAGCATTAGCCGCAGGTCGCCGCGGAGCTGGTTCGTGCCTGCCGGCGTGATCATCTGAACGGTCGTCGCGCCCCCCGTGCCATTCGCGCCCGGAAGGGCAGTCGTGATCGTGAATTCACTCACCGTATCCGACGTCGGACGATTCGGACTGAAGTTCAGCGCGTTGACGCGGATGAAGTTGTCCTGGATGTTGATCCCGTCCTGCGTCACCTGCGTCCACGTCGGACGGCCACCGTTGATGGAGGTCGCGGTGCGGGTCGCAATGCCTGGAACGCCCGCCTGCAGCTGAATCAACGCGAGCGGATCGCGGTTCAGGAGCGGAAGTTCCAGTATCTGACGCTGCACGACGGTCTGCGTCACCTCGGGAGTCGTAGTCTGCACCAGCGGACTTCCGCCAGTGACCGACACGGTTTCGCGCACCTCTCCAACTTCCAGCCGCGCCGTCAGCGATCGCTCGACGCCGACGTCGATGGCGACGTTCTCGAATTGCGCCGTGCGGAAGCCGGTCAGCGTCATCGCGACCGTGTAGGTTCCGGGTTGCAGCTGGGCGAACAGGAACGCTCCACCGTCGCCGGTGACGGTGGTCTGCACCTGGCCGGTTTGCTCGCTGGTCAGCGTGATGGTGACGCCGGGCAGGACGCCGCCGCCTGCGTCGAATACGGTGCCGGCAAGACGCCCGAATGTGCCTTGTGCCGAGGCAGCGGTGCCGAACAGGATGACGGCGATGGCCGCACACAGCAGCTGCGCAAACGACGCGCGCATCGCTGGCGGCAACGCCGCGGCGCTTGTCTTCCGCAGCCGCTCGAGCGCGATTGTGAGCCAGACCGTGTACACCGATGGCCTCGCTGCCATGTCGGCTCTGATCTCCCCGGGCGGCTTCCACGCCCAATCGTTGACTTCCGCGCGATCGGGACGTGGTTCCCCGTCGAATTGGCCGACGAAGACGTGATCGAATTCGTGTTCGACGAGCCCATTACCGACGTCGACTTTGTATGTGAACGCGTAACCACCGGTGAGAGGACAATCAAAGCCCATTTCTTCTTCCAGCCGTCGATGTGCTGCGTCGATGGGACGTTCGCCGGGTCCCGGGTGGCTGCAGCAGGTGTTCGACCAGAGACCTCCTGAATGATATTTATCGAGCGCGCGGCGCTGCAGCAGCAGCCGCCCGGAGCGGTCGAACACAAACACCGAAAAGGCGCGATGAAGGACGCCCTCGCGATGGGCGCTCATTTTCTCGACGACGCCGATTTCCTGATCGTGTTCGTCGACGCGGACGAGCATCGATGTGGCCGGCACTGGCGTCTTATACACCCGTTGCGTGTGTCGTGCCACGTGATGGAACGTTGACCCTGTTCAACGTCTGTTCAAGCAGTACACTACGCCGACGTTGTTCTCTTGGGTTCTGTGATGGCCGAAGACGACCGCGACGACGATTCGGATCCGCTGCTGCCGCTCGCGAAATCGATTGCGGACGGTACTGTCGTCGATTGGGATGCAGCAGCCTCGTCGCACGATCGGCGGGCCCTGATCGACCAGTTGCGCGTCTTGTGGGACCTCGCTCAAGCGCATCGGGATGCCGACACGGAGATCTCCAACACGTCTCCAGCGACGGTTGCTCCCCCCTCGCAGCCTATCGGCATCTGGGCGCAGCTCGCGCTGCTCGAGCAGCTCGGGGCCGGCAGCTTCGGCGTGGTGTACCGCGCGTGGGATCCTCACCTGGCACGTGAAGTCGCGCTGAAGGTCGTCGGCAGCGGCTTGGTCGCTGCGCTCGATACCTCGCGTATCGCTCGCGAAGGGCGCCTCCTCGCCCGCCTTCGGCATCCGAACATCGTCACCGTCTACGGGGCTGCCGTCGAACAGGGACGGGTCGGCCTCTGGATGGAGTTGATTCGCGGCATCACGCTCGCACAGGCGGTCGACAAACAGGGACCGTTCAGCGCGCGCGAAGCCTCGCTCGTCGGTCTCGATGTTTGCCGCGCGCTGACAGCCGTTCACCGGGCGGGATTGCTGCACCGCGACGTCAAGGCGCAGAACGTGATGCGGGAAGACGGCGGCAGAATCGTCCTCATGGACTTCGGCACCGGCCGCGAAATCGACGCGAAGGGGCCGAAAGGGAAGGCCGAGATCGTTGGAACGCCGCTCTACCTCGCGCCCGAGATCTTTCGGGGTGAACCGGCCAGCGTGCGCACCGACGTGTACAGCGCCGGGGTTTTGTTGTACCACCTCGTGACCGCGTCGTATCCACATCCGGTGAAGACGGTTGACGAACTGCGTCAGCGGCTCGATACGGTCCCACCGATCAAATTGGGCGATGCCCGTCGTGATTTGCCGGCGACCTTTGTACGTGTGGTCAGCGAGGCGATCGCTGATGACCCTGAAGCTCGGTGTGAAAGCGCCGGCGCGCTCGAACAGGATTTGCTCGAAGCGCTCGACGACATGCAGGGCGGTCAGCGACCGATTGCCATCGCGGGGTCGCAGTTATCCGGGACGCGCCTCGGACGCATTCCATCGATCGCGGTGTTGCCGTTCGTGGACCTGAGTCGCCATAAGGATCTCGACTATTTCGCTGAAGGCATCTCCGAGGAAATCACCAACGCGCTGACGCGCATCCCCGGACTCCGCGTTGCGGCAAGGACATCTGCGTTCCAGTTTCGAGGCAGAACGGAAGACATCCGACGCGTTGGCGACGCGCTGAATGTGGAAACCGTTCTCGAAGGCAGCGTCCGGGCAACCGATGGACGCCTTCGGGTCCACGCGCAGCTCAGTAATACGACAACGGGCTTCCAGCTTTGGTCGGAACGGTTCGAGCAGCCGTTCGAAAACGTGTTCGCCGTTCAGGACGAAATCGCGGAAGCGGTCGTGCGCACACTGCGCGTGCAACTCGGGGCCGACGACGAGGTGCGCTCCACAACGTCGAACAATCTGGAGGCATACACCGCATACCTGAAAGGCCGGCATCTCTGGAACAAACGCACCGAGCCAGATTTGCTCAAGAGCTTGTCGTTCTTCCGGACGGCCCTGCGGTACGACCCGGAGTACGCGCTGGCGCATGCGGGGCTCGCCGACGCATATGCGACGCTTGGCATTTATGGTGCGCTGCCGCCGGCGGAGGTCGCGCCGAAAGCGCAGGCAGCGGCGCAGGCGGCGCTGTCGTTGTCCGCCGACATGCCAGAGGCATTGACGGCGCTCGGGTGCCTCGCCGCCGTATATGACTGGAACTGGACCGAAGCGGAGCGTCTATTCCGGCAGGCTATCGCTGTCAATCAGAACTATCCGACCGCGCACCACTGGCTCGCGCTCAACGTGCTCGTTCCCTTGCAACGATTTCAGGAAGCCGAACACGAATTGCAGCGTGCGCTGGAGCGTGACCCGCTGTCACGGGCTGTCACCACCAGTATCGGAATGGCCGCGTACTACAGCAACCGCTACACGGATGCCGTCGATGGTTTCACCCGGACGCTGGAGCTCGACGACGCGTTTCCGTTAGCGCACGCGTTTCTCGCACAGGCGTATACGGAGCTTGGACGACACGAAGAAGCGATGGCCTCGGCAGAAGCAGCGCTGCGGCTCTCAGGCGCGAACCCCGAGATTCATGCAGCGGCGGCCTATGTATACGGACGCGCCGGCGACACACAGAAAGCGCGCACATTGCTCGATGGCCTCGTGACGATGGCGCAAGGCCGATACGTCTCGGCGTCGCTGCTTGCGCAGGCGAGTATCAGCGTTTTAGACGTGAACACGACGTTCGAACGCTTGGAACAGGCCTATCAGCAGCGTGCGGCCGATCTCGCGTGGATTGCCGTGCGTCCCGCGTTCAAGCCGCTTCGATCGGAAGACCGCTTCCGCGCGGTGTGTGAACGAATGGGGTTAGTGGTTGGGGCGTAACTCGGTCATGGCTTCGCCGCGCTGCACAAGCATGCGACGAAGTATTTTGCCCGCGGGTGATCGCGGAATTTGTTGAATGAACTCGACAACGTGGATTCGTTTGTGACGGCCGAGGCGTTCCGCAACATAGTCGATGATCTCACGTGCATCGGCATGCGAGCGCAGCACCACAAACGCTTTTGGAACTTCACCTGATTGGGCGTCTGGTTGCGGCACAACGGCCGCATCGGCAATTGCCGGATGTCGGAGCAGCACCGCTTCCAATTCAGCTGGTGCCACTGGATGCCCTTTGTACTTGATTAACTCCTTCACGCGATCAACAACGAAGAAGCGCCCCTCCGCGTCCGCATATCCCACGTCACCCGTGCGCAGCCACCCGTCCGTTGTCAGCATCGCCGCCGTATCGTCCGGACGATTCAAATAGCCGCGCATCACCTGCGGTCCGCGAACCCAGATCTCACCGCGTTCGACGGGCTTACACGGACGCCCTGTTTCGAGGTCGACAATCATCGATTCGGTATTCGGAACGGGAAGGCCAACACCTGGGACGGCGCCCCGCGCGTCGGCGATTCGCGTCGCATGCGTGACGGGTGAGGTTTCGGTCAACCCGTAGCCTTGCACAACGGGACATTCCAGGCGCCTCGACACCTCCGCTGCAATCTCGTCATCGAGTGGGGCCGCGCCGGAGAGCACCACGCGAAGGTTCGGCAGATCCTGACTGCGAAGCGATGGGTGCTTCGCAAGTCCCAGCACAATCGGCGGCACGACCGGCATGTACGTCACGTCGTAGCGACGCATCAGCGCCAGCGCTTCCTGCAAATCGAACCGCGGCATGAGTACGACCGTCGTCCCCTGGTGCACGGCCACGTTGATCATCGACAGACCGTAGCTGTGAAAAAAGGGCAGCACGCAAAGAACAACGTCGTGCGTCCTCACGTCGAGCGCGACGGTGGCCTGCAGCGTGTTTGCGACCAGGTTCCGGTGGGTCAACATCACCGGCTTTGGCTGCCCGGAGGTTCCGCTCGACAGCGGCAGCACGGCGACGTCGCCCGCAGCTGCGGCGTTCGTGAAGTCCGGGGCCTCGCCGTGGTCGAGCAGCGAGGCGAACGACGTCGCCCCTGGAGCGCTGCCGAACAGCGTCCGCGCGCCAGTCTCGTCCAACTGGCGGCGCAGCTCCTCGGGCGTCGAAAGCGGACTCGCGAGCGTGGGCACGGCACCGAGCAGCGTCATCGCGTGGAACACGACCGTGAACTCAGGAACGTTTGGACTGCAGATCCCGACAACGTCTCCTTTCGTCACGCCAAGGCGACGCAGTCCACTTGCGGCAATCCCCACGCTTCTGTACCACTCGGCATACGTCAGCGTGCGGCCGCTGGGACCATCAATAAAAGCTGGTTTGTCACCATATCGCGCGGCCCGATCGAGGAGGAGCGCTGTCACGGATACGTCGGGGATGGACAGGGGCGGCTCAGGGGCGCGAACGATCACGGCACGAGCATAACCCCGCTTTGGGCGCCTGCCGCTACAATGCGGGTCCCGAGTCCATGGTTACCCCACAGCCTCCGTCGGCGAGTCCGCGGGTTGCCCGCCGGCGCCACGTCACGGTGCTGTTTTCGGACCTCAGCGACTCCACGACTCTCGCCGGCAGTATTCAGCAGGAGGATTACCTCGACATCCTCGACCACCTTCGCTCCTGCGTCGATAACGTCCTCGCGAAACATGGAGGCACGCTCGTGGACGTCCACGGCGACGGCTTTCTGGCGATGTTCGGATTCCCGGACGCGAGCGAATATGACGGACGTCACGCCATCGAGGCGGCGCTCGAACTCCACGAGGCGATCGCGTCATCCCCGATTGCTGTTCCCCCATCGATCCCGCGGCCCCTCAGCATGCACTCGGGGATTCATTCAGGTCTCGTCCTCGTGATCGAAGAAGGTTATCCGTCGCACTTCGCACTGGTTGGTGAAGCGCCGAACATCGCGGCGCGGCTGTCTGACGCCGCACAGCGAAACGAGATTCTCGTAAGCGCGACGACGCTCGGAACGGAGCGGCACTTCTTCGAGCTGCGCGATCGTCACGACCTGATGCTCCATGGAAAGAGTGAACCGGTGCCCACCTTCCAGGTGGTCGGTCGGGCGGCGGTGAGCAGACGCTATGACGCGCGCGTGCGTCACGGCTTGACACCGTTCGTTGGACGCGCCGCCGAGACGACAGTGCTCGAGCGCGCCCTCGAAGCAGCGGCAGCCGGCCACCTTCAGGTGGTTTCAATCATGGGCAGTCCTGGCATCGGCAAGACACGACTGGCGGAGGAATTCCTGCAGCGCGTCGCCGCCGGGGACTACGCGGTCCATCGTGCCTACTGCGACGAGCACAGCGCAGAGCCGCTGCAGCCGATTCGGCAGATGCTTCGCGCCGCTTCGGCGCGGCTGCCATCGGGCAATCCGACCGTCGCGCTCCGGGAGTGGTTCTCGTTGATGGCCGCCGCGCGGCCGTTGGTAATTTTCATCGACGACTGGCAGTGGGCTGACGACGCCACGAGAACCGCACTGGCAGCCGTCCGCGAGCTCGATACGTCTCGCATCCTGATCCTGACGACGTCACGGCTGTCCGACCTCGACGACGCGCAACACGTGCGAACAGATCACAACGTCGATTACAGCGAAATTCGCGTCATGCTGTCTCCACTTGACGAGGCCGCGGCGGAGGAAACCATCAAGGCCTTGCGGCCGGAGGATCCGCCGTCCGATGTCCGTGAGGTGAAGGAGCTCGCCGGCGGGAATCCGCTCTACATCGAGGAACTGTGTCACGGCGCAACGACACACCTCGCGGATCGTGCAGGCGACCGGAAGGGAAGCCGTCCCGCCTGGTTGAATACCGTCATCGAGTCACGCGTCGCGCGGCTTCCATCAGACCAGGCGGATATCGTCCGGGCCGCGGCGATGATCGGCATGGTCGTGCCCGGATGGCTGCTGCAGCAGCTCACCGGTCATGGCGACGATGATCCGGCGGTGCGGAGTCTCGCAGAGCGTGACCTCATCTTTGGTGGAGAGGCCGAACACACGCTACGGTTCAAGCACGGCATCACCCGAGAGGTCATCTACCAATCGCTTGGTTTGCGATGGCGTCAGCAAAAACACCTGGAGATTGCGGAGCTGCTGGAGAAACACCATCCCGGGGCGGCCCTGGATGATCAGCTCGAGGCGCTCGCGTATCACTACAGGGCGGCCGCGCGCACGGACCGCGCTGCGGAGTACGCGGAGCGCGCGGGCGACAAGGCGCTCGCAGCCGCCGCTCTCGACCGGGCGCGGACGCAATACACCGTCGCCCTCGACTTGCTCGATCCCGCCGCCGCGGGCCAGTACGCGCGCTGGATCGCCATTGCGCAGCGATTCGGCTTCGCCTGTGTGTACGACCCTGACCTCGAACATCTGCCGATTCTGCAGCGGGCCGTCGACCTCGCCGCTGCGCGTGGCGACGACAATGCGCTCGCCCGGACGCAGTACTGGCTTGGCTACATGTATTACGCACTCGGAAAGCTTGGCTTGGGAATCGAGCATCTTCAACGGGCCCAGGACTCCTGCGTACGCGCCATGAAACAACTGCTGGCGAACGGTTCGGCGGACGCCGCGGTGGAGCTCGATGCCCATGCCGTCCAGGTGCTCGCCGTACTTGGCCAGGCGCGCGGCGCGGCTGGGGAATTCGAGGGCGTGCTCGATCAGCTGGACGAGGCGATCGAGATCAAGCGTCGTCATCGGCGCGGCACGCGTCCCGCGCTGGGATCCGCCTACGCCTTTGCGTGCCGCGGCGCCGTCCTCGGGAACTTCGGGCGATTCCGGGAAGCGCACGAATCGTTCGCGGAAGGGCTCGACGCGCTTCGGGGAAGCAGTCCGCCGGTCAAGGGATCCATGCTGGATTTGCAGGGACTGGTGTTCACCTGGCAGCAGCGGTGGCCGGAGGCGCTTGCGTGCGGCACCGAAGCACAGCAGATCGGGGAACGCATCGAGAGCCTCTACATCCTCGCGATCAGTCAGACGCTGCGCGGTTACGCGCGATGGAAACTGGAACGCACGACGGACGCGATCGATGCGATTCTGCGTGCCGTGTCATGGCTGGAAGCGCGCGACAAGCGGCTTTACATCTCCGTCAGCTACGCGTGGCTGGCGGAGGCGATGCTGGACGTCGGCCGCCACGCGGAGGCGCGCGCGCATGCCGCTCGCGCCATCAGACGCGCGCGACAGCGCGATCGCATCGGAGAAGCACTTGCGTATCGCGTGATGGCACGCATGCCTGAGCAGTACCGTCGTCGCCCGGCCCAGTATTACGTGGACCGGGCGCTCGCCTCCGCGCGTTGGCGGCACTCACCGCACGAGGAAGCCCTCGCACTCCAAGTCGCCGACGCGGTCCGGCGCTAGACGCCGACGACCCTCCGAGGACCAGGCCGCGGCCTCTTCGGCGCGGGCCGGGGGCCGGTGAAGTCCACGAGTAACGGTGTCGGCGTCGGCGCGAACGTTCCGGCTTCGAGCACGGCGGTGATCATCCCGAGCAGCACGCCCAGCGCCATGTGGTAGCCGGGGCAGGCGTGCGTCGGCGGGTCGACCCCATCACGATCGCCCCCGAACACCGGATACACATCGGGCAGGAGACCCTTCGCCGCACGCTCCTCATTCTGCGCTGCGAGCTCCTGAGTGATCGACCCGATGAGCACGACCACGCGATCGCCCTGCTCCACCGTGACATCGCCCAGAAACGTCCGCTTCCTTGCTGTGCGATAGACCATATCGGGAATCGGGCGTGCCTGCATGGTGCGTAACAGCGTCGGCAGGACAGCTTTTCGCGCGCGCTCAAACTCGGGGTGTTGCTTCTCGTTCTCAAGCGGCGTCAGCAGGAGTGTCTGCTGTACGCGCCAGAGTGTTTCGTCCGTCAACCAGAGGTACATCGTCTTCCAGAAATTGCCATAGATGGTCGGCAGCATGCCCTCCATCGCGCCAATGATCGCGCTCGCGAACGCATCGCTGTCGATCTCGCCGTTCGTTTTCGTGCTGACGTCCCACACAGCCTGGCCGATCGGCGGAAGGTGAGCGGGCCACTCGCCCGTCTTCGCTTTGCCACGAGCGAGCTCTCCAATGCGGACGCGCAAAGCCATGCCGGCCTTTTCGCCAGCCCCGGAGACGATGAGCCTTGGCCTCGGCGAGGAAAAGATGTAACGCGACGGAGCAAGGAAGTGGAATGGACAGTGAAGCGACTGATCGGTGCCGCCGTCCTCCGGCTTGTCTCCCGATCGAATAATGTCGCCGTCAGGGATTCCGAACCAGACCGTGGCCAGCTCCCCGAGCACGGAATCAACGACGGTTTCGAGCGATAAGCGCATCGGGAAGGTGGCGTTCGCCGTCAGCGCCTGCAACAGCGACTCCGTCGCGCCCTGGGCGTCGAGGAATGCCTCGTGATCCGTAATTTCGTGAATGGCCTTGTTTGGTTTTGTTGAGAGCCGTCTGTATTCGGGATCCGTCGAATCGTGCCCGAGGTAGATGTCTCCGAACGAGCGCATCATCCGACGCCGATACTCCGACACCAGGAATATCGTGTCGTCGCGCAACACGTTCATGCCCAATTCGTGATTCGCCACAAGCACGAGGTTTCCCGGTGTGCGTATAGCCCCGCCGTGCAGCTCACGAATCGCGGCGCAGACGGCAGCCGTCTGGCCGGAGCTGAGTGACGTCGAATCCTCGAGCGCGACTCGCCATTCCTCGTCGGTCTTCAACGTCTCGATAATCATCTGACCACGCGAGACCTGTAGCTCCTGGGCCATTTCATCGGGCTTGCCTAATGTCGCCAGGTATCCGATTGCGGAAATGGACGGGACAAACAGGTACATGCCCCACTTCAACGAGACAAACGGCTTGTCACCGAGATTCAGCCGCACGACGTCCTTGCCGTGCGGGAAGAGAAAGGTGTCCTCCCTACCCGTCTGCGCGACACGCAGGAACGGGTCGTTACGCCCGCTGAATTCCCGCGTACTGTTCCCTGCGGTCATCCACCGCTGGATCACTTCGTACTGCTCGGCAATGCTCGCGTCGTAGGCGAGAAACATCATGCCGCGTTCGTGGTCGTCCGGTCCCTGCCAGCGCGGACCGTACGACATCGCACGGCGCGCAATGCGTGGGATCGGACCGCGCTGGTTGTCCTTGTCCCGCGGATTGCCGAGGCGGATATGCGCGTGCAGGGGACACCGTGACCCATCGTCGTTCTTGTAGTCGAAATCGTTCGACTTTGGGGGGCCGCCAGTCGCCGGCGCGCCGTGTCGATCGCGACCCATCAGCTTCGCATACAGATCTTCGGGTGTGAGGCCATAGTTCGCACCTTCGTTTTCCTCGATGAACTTCGCGATCTGGCGGCGGACGACGCCCACGTGCTGTTCGAGTTTCCTGATCACGAGAAACGTGCCGTTGTCCAGAAGGCCGCCAATACATCGGCCCGGAACGAGCGCCCGTTTGTCCTGACGATCGTAGTACGGCGGATCGCCGCGGTCGTTTTCATATCCGAGCACGACTTCGCCGAGCTTCACCTTGTCGCGCGGAAATTTGTCATCCACGCGCGGCTGACTGATGCCATCACGGAATCCGAAATGTTCGACCGCTACATCCCTTCCATTGCGGTCCTCGGTGTATTGGAGCATCGGCTGTACCGACAGCACTCGGATGCCGGCATTACAGTGCGTCGCCACGAATTTGTGGGCGGTGTCACGAAGCGGATGTCCCAGCCAATCGGCGTCCTCGTCTTTCGCCCCTCGTCCCGCGTGAGCGCGCAGCTGCAGGACGAGGTCGATAGAGGACAGCCTGACGCGTGGCACTTGAAGATCGCGGTTCTCCTGTGCGCCCGGACCGTCCCAGTTCCACTCCGGCAGCGTCCACTTGTCGGGATGATTTGCGGCGATGTCGCCGAGCATCCCGGCGCGCGCATCCATGCCTTCACGGAATTCCTTGGGAAATGCTGCAAACTCCAGTTCCGGGAGTCCGAGACGCTTCAGTCCCTGCGGTGTGAACGCGACGTTTATAAAGACCTTGTACGGCAGATCGCCATGCGGGTACGGCGGGTCGCCGTGCCGGCTTATTGCGCCAGCGGCAAGCAGGTCGGCCAGACACTTCCGCGCGAACGCCGGATTTTCTATGCGCGCAAGCAACAGGCAGCCGTGCGTCACTGCCTGGCCGGCTTCGACGACTCCGGCCTGGACCTCTTTTAACGTCGGTTTACGTGTGTCCGTCGGCGGGTCAGATTTGGTGATCGATTCGAACCACGCTAACTCACGACGATATTGGGTCCGCTCCTCGTCGGTGATCGGCAGCGTCTTTGGCTTGAAGGTCTTCAGCGTCGCGGCAACCGCCGCACGCAGATATGCTTCGTCAGGCGTGAGCTCGCGATACACCTCACGGAGTTTGTAGAAGACGGCAAGCACACGCAGGCCCTGTCTAACCACCTCGCGAGGATTCCTGGCGGCTGCCTTGCGAGCGGTTTCCTCTGGAGTCTCGACCTGCAACTTGGCCGCCTCGAGATCCGCGGCACGCCCGGTTCCTTTTTCACGGACGACCGATTCGAGTTGAGTCAGGTATGCCACGTCATCAACCGTGTGCGGTGAGCCCGTGTAGTACAGCTCCGCATCGATCTGATGCGCCCGTATGTATGCGGCAAAGCAGTCGAAGCCGTCGTTGAAGGTGTGACCCTCATAGCCTTCGCAGTTGATCAAAATGAGATCGAGCAGCTCGCCGAGGCCGCGCCAGACGATCCGCATGTACGGTTCCCACGGACGGTCGAAATCGACGGCGAGCATGAGCTTGTCGCCAATGATTGAGAGGCGAAACGAGTGGATTGCACGGATGGCGTCGACGACGTCCGGAAACATCCGTTCGGGAACCGACTCGCGTGACGCCAGGCGCAGGCTGTGCAGAGATCGAAGCAGAATCCGCAGCCGCGTCGTGTACGTGTGAGTCTCGAACACGTCCGCGAAGCGCTTTTTGATCGGAAGCAGACACGTCAGCTCGGTAGCGCCCTGGATATGCCTGCTCCCGAACTCAGGCGGCACCGGCACCCTGAGTTCCCGCCGCACCCAATAGCGCTGCAGCCACTCGCAATGCGTCTTGAAGGCCGGCTGTCGCGTGGCCTCGACAACCATGGCTTCGATTTCCGAAACCCGCCAGGTGTCATCCAGCGCGAACGACACCCGTTGAGGGAAATCGATATCGCAGCGGTGATAGTTCTCTTCGCCGAGAATCTGTCGGCATTGATAGTCAGCTACCCCGACGGTCCCGTCGGTCGGAATTTCGATGTAGTGATGAAAGAGCAACCATGGGATGGCTCCCCAGGGTTTCCACCACTTCTGTTCGACGAACGTGGCAGTGCGGCCCGCGCCGACCGAAAACATAGCGACGTCGGTGAGCGCCGGCTTGATCAACGGTTCGTACTGTTTGTCGAACATCTGCGCGAGCGCACACATTGCGGGATTGTTCGCATAGACGCCGCCATCGACGTAGCCGTCTGCCGGCGGGAAGTACGCGGGTGCGGCAGTAGAGTACAGAGCGACGTTGCGCGCAAGTTCCTCGCGGTCGGGGGTGGGGTCAGGACGCTTCGTCGCGGGTGATGGCGCTGCAAGTGGACTGGTAAACGACGGCTCGCTGCCGTCGGCATTTGTGAAGTTGTGGAAGATCTTCGGCTTCCAGCGACGAATCGGGCCTTGCTTTTCGTCGGATTCTCCGTTGCCGCGACTCCTATTCGGCCTCTCCTCCCTGACGCCTTCGTTATCGAGATCGAACGTGGTGATGACCACCTTCGCGCCAAGTTCCTTCAGCTTGGTCTTCGCCAGCTGCTCGTCGAGCACCCGCCCGCGGGCATGATTCCGGTACTTGCTGAACAGGTAGTATCCACCCAAGTACGGCCACTGCTTTCCAAACACTCTGTCGCCGTCCCTGAACAACTGTGCGAGTTCCGGCAGCACCCTGCTCATCGGAGCGTTCAACGCGCGCGCGCGCGCCATCCCCAGCGCAATCAGGGCGCCGCTCGAGTTGCCGGCGAGCAGATAGACCGAGTCGAACGCGCGTTCGAGCCCGGGCACCTTCGTGAACTCCTCGAGCAACCTCACTGTGAGATATCCCCGGATGCCGCCGCCGTCGAGCGAGAGGATCTGGTACTTGGGGTTGATGGACATGTGTCCCTCTCAATATGTGCAGTCGCCGGCTTGATAGATGGACGAGTACGTAAGTAAACGTCCCCGACGACGTTTCATTACGAAGGGTCCAAAGCAGGAATAGGCTGTCAGGCGAATTGAGTCGGGTATCATACGGCCGTACCCGACAGTCATCACACGAAAAATTGAGGGAGGTACCTGTGTCGATCGGCCATTGGCTGCGCGCTTGTGCCGTTCTCGCGACCGCCATCTCCATCGCCTCGGGGGCCAGCGCCCAGACTGGGGTGACCACCGGTGCGCTGAGAGGCGTCATCACCGACGCCACCGGGCGCGTCCTGCCTGACGCGCTCATTGTTGCCGTCCGCAATGACACCAACGTGCCATCGACGGGGCGCGCAGATGCCGACGGGAGCTACACGATCACTGGCCTCGGGCCCGGCACATACGAGCTGACCGCCCAGGCGACCGGATTGATGCCGGTGAAGACCGCAGGGATCGTCGTGACGATCGGCAAGGAAACGCTCGTCGATTTCACGCTGACCAACGTTGAAGCCATCAACCTCAGTGTCCAGGTGACGGCCCGCCCGCCGTACGACGATCCGTCACGCAACGTCGTGGCGACCACGGTATCTGGCGTCGAGATCGAGGACCTGCCGAACAACATCCGTGATTCGATGGCATTCGCGCTGCTCGCAGCCGGGGTCGCGACCGATCGCACCCCGCAGCAAGGGTCGTCGGCGACATCCGGCCTCACCTTCGTGGGTCAACGCGCGAGGTCCAACAACGTGCTCGTTGATGGCCTCGACAACAACGACAACGACGTCGGCGGAGTCCGGTCAGTCATACCCCAGGAAGCGATCGGCGAATTTCAGGTGCTGACCAGCTCCTACTCGGCGGAACTCGGCAAGGCGTCTGGAGGCGTGGTCAGCATGATCACGCGCCACGGCACGAACACGCACACAGGCAGCGCATTCCTCCTCCTCCGCGACGAGAGCCTCAACGCGAAGAACTATTTCGAGCGCTTCAATCCGGCGGGAGAGCGGATTGATCGTCCCAAGGCGCCGTACGGGCAGCAGCAGTACGGCCTGTCGGCGGGCGGCCCGCTGCGCCGCGACCGGACGTTCTATTTCGCCGCGTTCGAAGCACTCGACATCCAGACCAACAACTTCGTCACGATTCCCGAGAACGCGGCCGAAGTCCTGCGACGCACGGGCTTCCCGGTGGAAACCGGTCAGGTGCCGTACGACGTCCGGTCGAGAAAGCTGTTTGCGAAGGTGGATCACGTGCTCGGCGCCGCGGGAACGTTGAGCGCTCACGTGAACTGGGCGACCGACTTCAACGAAAACAGCGAACCGTGGGGCGGCGAGGTGGCGCGCAGCCGTGGAGGCGTACTCGAGGCACGCGATCTCACGCTGGGGGCCGTGCATTCACTGCAGCTGGGGCGACGCACGTTGAACGAATTTCGCACGCAGCTGGTCTATCGCGACCAGACGGTGTTTCCGCTGGACCCGAACTGCAACGGGAAGTGCGATCGTGACGATGCAGGCGGGCCGACGCTGGAGCTGGCGGGCGTGGCGAGCGTGGGGCGGCAGCGGTTCTCGCCCCAACCGAGGGAAACACTCCGCTATCAGGTGGTGGACACGTTCAGCCTCGCCCATCGTGACGGGTTGCTGAAGATGGGCGGCGATTACAGCGCTGTTCCTCACCTGTCCGGCTCGCTGCCGTTGCACTTCGGCGGCCGTTACATCTTCTCTCCACTGCCTGCCATTCCCGGTCTGCTCCCCGCACCTATCTCGGCCACCCAGGCGCTTGCGCTCGGATTACCAGCGGCGTACGTGCAGGGGTATGGGAACGCCGCCTCCAAATATCTCGTGCAGGACCTGTCGCTCTTCGCGCAGGAAGAACGCCGCATCAGCAATGTCGTCGTCCGGGCCGGCGTGAGGTATCAGACGCAGATCTGGCCCTCCATCCGTTACGTCGTGAAAGGACTCGATCCGTATACGTTCCCGTCGAACAACAACGTGGCGCCGCGACTCGCGGTGGCGTGGACTGCGCACCCCCGCATGTCGATCCATGCTGCATGGGGTCGGTTTTACGACAATCATCTGACGAGCCTGCCGGGCGTCACCGACATCGTCGATGGAACGCCTTCAGGCGTACGGACGCTAGTGCTTCGATTTCCAGCCTCGATTGGCGCGTGGAATGCGCCCGGGCACCGCTTGCCCGAGAGCGCGGTGGGTGCGTTTCCGAGTTTGGCGGTTACTGTTGCACCGGATTTCCGCACGCCGTATTCCGATCAGACCACCATCGGTTTCACTCATGAACTGACATCCGCGCTCGAGTTCTCGGCAGATGTCATCCACGTTGGCGGTCACGATCAGGTCGGAACGCTCGACTACAATCCGCTCATCCCCGCATTCGGGGCCGACCGCCGTCCCGATGACGTGATGAATGCCGGCGTGGCGATGCCCGGCTCATCCGCGTCGTTGTTGCAGTACACCAGCTACGGACGCACGTGGTACGACGGCTTCGCGCTTTCGCTTCATCAGCGGTTCGCGCAGACGGTGCAGTGGCGCGCGATCTATACCGTCTCCAAGGCGGAAGACAATTCAACTGACTATCAGAACGCGTTCCTGCCGCAGGACACTGGCAAAGGACGAGACCCGCGCAACCCCGAGGGGCTGCCAATTGGCTTCGATCCGCTCAGCGATCGAGGGCCGTCATTGCAGGATCAGCGGCACCGATTTGTCGGAAGTGGCGTATGGCTGGCGCCAGGCCACGTGCGGCTGGCCGGGATCGTGACCATCGGATCCGGACGTCCGTACAACATCCTGGCGGGAGTTGATCTGAATGGCGACGGCAACGGCGGCGCGTTTCCGCCCGACCGTGCTCGGCGCATTCCAGCGGATGCATCATCCAGCGTGTCAAGAAATGCGGGCAGGTTGAGGACATCTGCGAGCGCTGACCTGCGTGTCAGCCGCGACTTCGTGAGTCACGGCTGGACGATCCAGCCGACGATCGAGGCATTCAACCTGTTCAACCGGGCGAACTTCACCGAGATCAACAACGTGTTTGGTACCGGCGCATACCCAACACAGCCACTCTCGTCCTTCGGTCGGTTCGAGGTGGCGGGCCCGCCGCGCCAGGTTCAAATGGGCTTAACGCTCAGGCGATAGCGATCCCACGCTGCCGGTGCGTCAAGCGTCGATGGCCACAGAGGTCGTTTGAATCAGCATTGATTTCGTACGCGATGGAATTGATCTGGCGCGCCCTACAGGATTCGAACCTGTGGCCTTCGGCTCCGGAGGGCGACATGCGCGGACGTAAACGTCACAGGGTGAATGAATTGCTGATGCTGCCACGGTAATCTGCCACGGTTTTGCATCCGCGGGAGAACAACGGAAGCAGGTCACTGAACGCCAGATCCCTCATTTTGAGCGCCAGACCGTTAACTCAGGCGCCACGCCGATCCGCCGCAACAATGCTGCCCAGCGCGGATGCTTCGCGTGGCCAGGCAACCGTTGGCCGCAAAGGACGAGCGGCATCGTCGGGCCCACACCTCGTGACGACGTAATGATAGGAACGAATGTCGTTCATTGAGGGTCCATCGGGCAGAGTCAGAGCGCTAGCAGGAACGCGATCAGGTCCGCCTTCTCCTGCTCCGTGAATCGCGCCTGGAAACGCGTGTCGTAGAACCCGATCACATCCGCCAGCGTCGCCGCGGACCCGTCATGGAAATATGGCGGCCGCGCGGCCAGCGCGCGAAGGACGGGCCCCTTGAACTTGCCGATGTCGTTCCATTTGCCTGTCACCATAGCCCGTCCAGGATCGGTTGTCTGAATGGTCTCGCCAGTCGCCCGGCGTCGCAGCGTATAGAGCGGCAGGTCCGTGGTGCGCCGCGACGCATCCGAGACGCCGATGTTCAACGCCATCGGTACCGAGTGATTGCCGACGTTGGGCGTGTCATGGCAGATGGTGCACGTGCCGTTCAGAATGGGCCGGCGAACCGGATCCTCCGGGCGTCCGTTTAGGCCGGGGACGTTGTCGATGACGAACTGGCGTGTGTTGAAGATCGCCTCGCCGCGGGCGATCGCCTGACGATGCGCCGAGCCGGCATTCGTCCATCCGCGGAAGAGCGTGAACACGAACGGATTGTGACCGCCCGATGATGCGGCGCAGGCGCCCGGCATCAACGGCAGCATGTCGAGCGGATCGTTGATGCCGATGCAGAACGGCTCGCGTGCGAGCGGACCGGGCCCACTGCGTGCGGTGCCGTCGGCGAGACTGCCCGCCGAACGATCGACGACCTGCGTCGAGAACAATCCGAGCTCGAAGTCGACGATCGAACGAACCTGCGCGGGCGTGGGTGGTGCGCCCTGCGCGTGGCTCGTGATCGCGTCTACCACCTGGCTGCTGAGAACGTCGCGAATGAGACCGGGCTTCGATTGGCGACCGTCCCACATCACCGCACTCAGGAATTTCAGGTTCGTCGTGGGCAACGGCCGGCGGTACATCGATGCAGACGTGAGCGTCGCGCCGCACCGATAGGGATCGTCCACGCCGACGATATCGAACTCCGCGCCGGCGGGAACATCCAGCTCGACGCGAATCAGTGCCTTTGCCAGCAGGAGGCTGAAGGCGCGCCGGCGCGTCCGGACGGTCGAGACGTCGGCGCCTTCGCAGGTGGAGCCGTCGTTGGGGCGGAAGATCGGGTCGACGCCGTCGGTTCGGTTGAAACGGTCGCGCAGCTCCTCGGGCGTGATCGTCCATCCCTGCGCGGGACGGTGACACGTCGCGCAGCTTCGTCCGTTGGTCCCGAGCGCCTGGAAGAACGGCTTCTCGACCTCGGTCCCGTCTGTGCCGACCGTCGCGAGGACGCCGCTTGGATTGGAGAACGGCCGCTCACCCGTCCGTCCCGGCGTGGCAGACGAGGCCCATGCCGTCACGATCAGTGTTGCCGTCGCGGCCATGACGAGCGCCACGCCGGTGATCGACCGGCGTGATCGCCCTGTCTCGTGTTGCGGTGCGCGATACATGACTCACCTCTGAAGTCGAAAATATCCATCGACGCGCACACACGTACCGATTACTGGGTCGCACCGGAGAACGCGTCGCACGAAATGTTCGAGTGCCAGTTCACGAACGTGCCGGTTGGGTTTTCCTTCCAGGCCCACACGTGAAGCGTGTAGAACCGCGGCAGCCCGAACCGGTTCGGCGCCTCGAATTGCTGGAACTTCTGTCCCATGAGTTCGGGCCCCCCCGAGTGCGTCTTGTCCCAGGCGTCCGCGAGCACCAGGTAGTCGGCGCCTACCAGTCGCACCCCGCCATTCTCAACGGGCTCGTAGAGGATGATCTCGGGATGCGCCGCGTCGATCTGGCCGTCCAGCACGAGCGGCATGTTGACGTAATGGAGTCCCATCGCGCCTGAGTCGGGTCCACTGACACACCCGAATGCGAGCGCGTACCCGGCCGCTTGAGCGGCCGACACGTCCTTGTACGGCTCGGTGATCTGGCGAACTATCTTCGCCAGCGGGTTGTTCTGCGCCGCACCCCCATGGGAATGGTCTTGTTCGGCCCGCGCTGGTGACCCGGATAGGCTCGCGAGCGCGAGCGTGGCGACAACGGAAAACATGAATCGTGTGGCGAATCCTCTACTGGTCATGATCGGCCTCCTGAATCGACGGATCGGATTAGTCCCGCCGTCGTGAAACCCTGTCTCGAACGGGTCGCACCTCTTTCCCGTACACGTACACGCGACAGGCCCGAGAAAACCCCGCAACCGCGGCGATCAGGCCGCCGCGCTCGAGCGCCTGCACGACCCACGAGACGACAGGCGATCGTTCCTCTCGTCCATGACGAGGAAGACGGCCGACGCGCGAGCTCGATCCGAACTAGCCGCGACGGTTCGCTGATCCTGCTGCGGCGTGTGAATGAATTGAACGTCATCGCTCGATTGCTCGGCGAGACATCTCGCCGGAGCTTGCTGGATGATGACGTGAGCGGTGTGATTGGCGCGCCCTACAGGATTCGAACCTGTGGCCTTCGGCTCCGGAGGCCGACGCTCTATCCAGCTGAGCTAAGGGCGCTCGATGGCTTCAGGAATTCAAATTCAAAATGCAAACAGTACTTGTGTTGAAAGAACAGGGTGAAGTCGCAACGACGTTGACCCAATGCTGCAAACATCTCGTGTTTGCATTTTGCATTCTGCACTTTGAATTGATCTGGCGCGCCCGGCAGGACTCGAACCTGCGACCTACGGATTCGAAGTCCGGCGCTCTATCCAACTGAGCTACGGGCGCACGGTCGTGCATCATACCATGCAGATTCATGCAGGCTCCTTGCGTTCGCGCGCGCTGACCCGCACAATACGCGCGGCTCATCCCGATACAACACGCGAGGAGGATTCCTATGATCGTGCGTCTCGCCGCAGCCGCTCTCGTGCTCTCTCTGGCTGCGCCCGCACTGGCCCAGGGCACGGCTTCACAGCAACAGCCACAGCAAACCAGTCCGGCCGATCAGAATGCCGACCAGACACCTATCTATGAAGAACAGGTCGTCGTCACGGCGTCGAAGACCGAAGAGCAGCTGGTCAACGCGCCGGCCGCCGTCAGCGTGGTGTCGTCCGAAACGATCCAGAATTCGCCCGCGACCAACATCGGCGATCTCCTGAGGGCCGTCCCGGGTCTCAACGTGACGCAAGTGTCGGCACGTGACGTCAACCTCACCTCCCGCGCCGCGACCTCGACGCTGTCCACGTCCCAACTGGCGCTGGTCGACGGCCGCAGCGTCTACCTCGACTTCTTCGGCATGGTGATGTGGGATCTCGTGCCCACCAACCCCGACGAGATCCGCCAGATCGAGATCATTCGCGGTCCGGCGTCGGCCATCTGGGGCGCCAACGCCATGAACGGCGTCGTCAACGTGCTGACGAAAACGCCGCGTGAGATGGCGATGCAGGGCAGAGCCACTTCGCTCACGATCGGCGTCGGCACCTTCAATCGCAACGTCACGGGGCGCGACATGGACTCCGGGTCGCTCTTTTACGTGAACGGCTCGCACGCGGAGGCTGTCAACGGCAACTGGGCGTACCGGCTGGGAGCCGGCTACTTCACGCAGGACCCGCTGCCGCGTCCGGTCGGAACGATTGCAAACAGATTCAATACGCCCTATCCCTCGTTCGTGAACGAGGGGACGAAACAGCCGAAGTTCGACGCGCGCGTCGATTACGACATCGCGAACGACGGCGGATCGGTCACCTTCGAAGGCGGCGTGGCGGGAACGCAGGGGCTGATTTATTCGGGGATCGGTCCGTTCAATATTTCGAGCGATTCCCGAATGGGCTACTTCACCACGCGCTACCAGAAAGGCGGCCGCCGCGTGGCGTTCTTCACGAACCTGCTGAACGGCAACGCGTCGAACCTGCTGTCGTTTGGCGTCAACGGCCGTCCGCTGCCGCTCGATTTCGATACCAAGACGTTCGACGTCGAAGCAAACGACGTGAAGGCAATCGGCACCACGCACGTGCTCAGCTATGGCGGCAACTTTCGCCGCAACACCTTTGATATTTCGCTTGCGCCGGTAGGAGACAACCGCAGCGAAGGCGGCGGGTACCTCCAGGACGAAATCTTTCTGAACAACTATTTCCGATGGGTCGTTGGCGCGCGGGTCGACAAGTTTTCATCCATTGAAGACGCAGCGTTCTCGCCGCGCACGACCTTGCTCATGAAGCCGAACGCCGCCAACACGTTCCGCGTGTCGGTCAATCGCGCGTTCCGGGCGCCGTCCTTCGTCAACAACAATATCCAGACGGCGATCCTCAACCAGGTGGATTTGCGGGCGCTGGCGCCGCTGCCATCGCTTTCGCCTTTCATCTTCCCGATCACTGCGGTCGGCAATACCGACCTGAAGCCCGAGACGATGACGGCCTTCGAGATCGGTTACACGGGCGTGGTGGGCAATCGCGCGAGCGTGACCGCTTCGGTCTACTGGAACAACACGAAAAACGGGATCTACTTCACGCCGGTGCGCGTGTACAGCGCGTCGAATCCGCCGCCCGGCTGGCCACTGCCTCCGGCGATCCTGTCGGTGCTCGCAAGTTTGCCGTCGCCGGTCGTACTGCCTTCGCAGTACACGTATCTGAATTTCGGAGAAGTGAAGGACAAGGGAATCGAGCTTGGCGTCGATGCCGCGGCAAACCGTTACGTGAACGTCTTCGCTAACTACTCCTATCAATGGATGCCGATAGCCGAGGGGTTGCCTCCGGGCACCACGATCGAGGATCTCAACTGGCCGCCGAAGAATCGGTTCAACACGGGGTTCAACTTCAGTTACACGCGGTATCTCGGCAACCTCACCGTCAGCTACACCGACAAGGCGTTCTGGCAGGACGTGCTCGATGCGCGGTATGCCGGCTTCACCGACCCGTTCACGACGGTCACCGGCGCGTTCGGCGTACGCTGGCTCGGAGACAGGCTGGTGACGAGCATCAAAGTGAACAACATCGGCAACGAAGAAATGCAGCAGCACATCTTCGGCGACATCATCAAGCGCCAGATTGTCGGCGAAGCCAGGGTAACGTTCTAAATCACGAAGCCTTTCAGCCGGCACGAAGCTCACGAAGACTGAGCTTCGTGCCCTTGCTCTTTCTCAGCCCGGCCCACAGATCGCCGGCCGACGTCATGCGCTGATCGAAATTCGCCACCGTGAAGTCCCGCGGCGACACACCTTCGTCCACTTCATCCCACGTCAGCGGTGTCGAGACGCCCGCAAACTCGCTCGCGCGTGCGCTGTAGGCGCTGGCGAGCGTCTTGCCGAGCGCATTCTGCATGTAGTCAACATAGATACGGCGGCCACGCGCCTTCACCGATCGTTCGATCGTCGCTTCCTTTGGATGCCGCTCCGCGACCGTCGTCGCGATGAGCTGCGCGAACAGCAGGCCTGATTCATACGTCGTTTGCGACGGCAGCGGCACGTAGACGTGCAGGCCGCCGGCGCCTGACGTCTTCGCAAATCCGGTCGCTTTCACCGACACGAGCGCGTCGCGCACCCATCGCGCGACGTCGAGCACGCGCCGGTAGGGCAGACCATCGGGCGGGTCGAGATCGATCGCGATGTGATCGATCATCTGTGGCGTCTGCACGCGCGAGAACCAGGGATCCTGCGAGATGGCGCCAAGCTGCGCGGTGTAGAGAAGCGTCGCGAGCCCGCCGCCGACCAGATGCGGACGTATCTCCGTGCCCGCGTTGACGCGCTCGATGCGGACTCCGGCCGGCACCTTGTCGGGGGCCCGATGCTGATAGAAGGGCGCGCCGGCGATGCCGTTCGGATAGCGCTTCATCACGAGCGGGCGGTCTTCGAGCACGGGCAGGATGAACGGCGCAACGCGTACGTAATGACGAAAGAGGTCGCCTTTCGTCAGCTTCAACTTTGGCCAGAACAACTTGCGGAGATTCGAGACCTCGAGACGTCCGGTGTCGAAGGTGATGACACCTCCGCCCGGACCCGCCTCAATCTCGTCGAGTTGCGTCAGCAGCGACTGAACGCCGCTCCTTGTGAGCGCGCTCACGCGTGGCATCCTTGCCCGCAGCCTCCAGCTCCACGAATGCCGGACGACGAAGACGTCCGTCTCTTGTCCAGCCGGAGAACCGCACCTGCACGGCGAGCTTCGGCTTGACCCAGTGCGCGCGGTCGATTGTATCGGGGACGACAGGAAACGGTGACGACTTCGTCTTCAGCGCTCGCAACTGCTTCCAGATCAGGCCGAGTTGCGCGTCCGTGAACCCCGACGCCACCCGCCCGACATAGCGCAGCTCACCCTGCTCGTCAGCCGCGCCTAGCAGCAGTGAACCGAAAAACGGGCGCGAACCCCGCGGTTCGGTCCAGCCGCCGATTATGCAGGTGTGGATCATGGAAATTACGCGGCATGAGCTCTCTTACGTCCGCGGGCGGCCGGTTTGTGCCCGCGACCGGTCTTTTTCTTCGTGCCCGCACTGCCGCCCGCTCCCGCCAGCGATTGTCGGAGGCGTTCCATCAAATCCACGACCTCCGCGTTGCGTGGTTCCACGTGCTCGACCAGGTGCGCTTCCTTCCCTTTGAGCTTCGCCTTGATGATCTTCATCAGGTTCGCGCGATACTCGTCGGTGTACTGCGACGGATCCCAGGTGTCGGCGAGGTTTTCGACGAGTGTCCGCGCCATCTGGAGCTCGGGCTTGCGAATGTCTTTGGCGGCGGGGAAGTGATACTCGCGAACGTCGACCAACTCCTCGGCGTAGCGCATCAGCGTCAACACGAGCGCGTCACCGACGACTTCGAGCGCCGCCAGATGCTGGGCGTTGCGCAGGACGATGGTGGCGATCCCGACCAGCGCGGTCTCTTTGAGCGCCTCCCGCAGCAACGCATACGCGCGCTCGCCGCCCTTGGCCGGCACCAGGTAGTAGGCGCTCTCGAAAAAGCGATCGTCGATCTCGTCGGGTTTGACGAAACTGCGGATGTCAACGGTACGACTTTTTTCCAGGGCCGCCGTCTTGAAATCTTCCTTCGTCAATACGACGAAACGGCCTTTCTCGTACTCGAACCCTTTGACGAGCTCCTCCCACGCGACGGGCTTGCCTTCACGTTGACAGACACGCTCGAAGCGAACCGGCGATTTGTCGTCCGCGTGAAGCATGCGAAAACGCGGACGCGAATCGCGCACAGCGGTATGAAGTTCGACCGGAATATTGACGAGGCCGAACGCGATCGAGCCCTTCCAGAGTGCACGTGCCATAAATCGCGGCTCGTGCAAATCCTGAACCGGGACGTCGGTAGCTCAAGACTCAAGGCTTCACTTCTTGAGCCCTGAGCCCTTGCCCGTTAACTGGCCCTTCGCCGCGCTTTCAGTTCGCGCTCAGCTTCGAGCCAGTCGTCGAAATCTCGTCCGTCGATCCCGCCGCGCTGAAGGTAGCGTTGATACGCCGCCTCAGCGATCTCATCGTAGGTCGGGATCTCGCCGCCGTTCGCGTTCGAACTCGACATGTCCGCTGCAGCACCGACCGCGCTCGACGGCGATGAACCGGACGACTCCGCAGAAGATCGCGAAGTTCCACGGCTTCGCGGGCGATTTGTTGGTGAGGGTTGTGAGCTGTTGGTTCTGGGCACGACAGGTACTCCTGCTCTTCTATCGACTCGAGGCTGTGCGCTTCGTTGAAGAGGTGAAACGACTCACATTGTAATCAACGTCGCGGCGTTGCGGGCTGTCCTTCTGCGTCCTCTTCGGTGTCCTCGGCCTGGTCAGCTTCGTCGGTGACATCGAATTCGGATGCGATTGCCTTCAACTTGTTGAGCGCGGCCTCTTCTTCTTGGAGATTTTCCTCGAGCAGTTCCACCGCGTCGGACAGGCCGAGCTTGTCGGCCATGTCGATCAAGGTCTCATACGATGTGATCTCGTAACGTTCCACCTTTTGCGCCGCGCCAACATTGAAGAATTCGAGCAATTCGCCCGTCGGCTTCTCGCGCATGAACACTTTCTTTTCCTTGATAAGGCCTTCGATCCCGGGGCAGGTCTCCGCTTCGGGCTTCTGGCCCAGTGACCGGAAAATTTTCTCGATGCGTTTGATCTGACCCTGTGTTTCCTTTCGATGCTGCGTGTAGGCCTTCTTGATGTCGCGATCCGAGCTTTCCTGCGCCATCTGCTCGAGCGCATCGACGAGCGCCTGCTCGCCTCCGAGGATATCTTTCAGCTCGTGCTCAAACAGTTCCTCGATACTTTCCATCGCCATTCGCATCCTCCATCTGGACAGCCGCTGCATTCAAGCAATGTCGAGGCCGAACGAATTACGCATGGAGTCGTGGCCGCAGCTGCAGCACGCCGGTGAGCGGGATGTGAACCCACGATGGACGGTTGTTTAATTCGTACGCCAGCTCATACAACGCCTTGTCGAGGGTGTAGGCGCGCAACATGATGTCCAGATCGTCCGGCGGCGAGAGAAACGCTGCGCCTCGTGTGGCCATCAGATACGAGCGCAGGAATGAGGCGCTGATCCACGTTTCCCAGAAGTCGGCCCAGGGACCGAGCCGGCGCGCATCGTCTGGCCTCGTCTGCGTCACCGCGCCAACGGATGTGAGTGCTGCGTAGCTGAACGATCGAATCATCCCGGCGATATCGCGAAGCGGAGAACTCTTCGCACGGCGCTCGTGCAGCGGACGTCCGGGCTCGCCTTCGAAATCGAGGATCACGACGTCGCCCTCGGTCACCAGGATCTGACCGAGGTGATAGTCGCCGTGACACCGGATCCGTGCGGAGGTCCCGTTCAGCTCGCGGAGCTCGTCGAACTGCCGCAGCAGCACGTCACGGTGAAGCAGCACCTCGCCCGCCTGTTGCTGGTTGCGATCGTCGAGACGTGGCAGAGCGGTTTCGAGCAGCGTGAGATGGCTCTGCGCGCGCTGCCGCATTGCGGCGATCGTCTCGTTCAGGTTCTCTTTCGTGACTGGCTCCGGAGCGAACGCCGGGTCGGTGCTGTCGGCGAGCGCCGCGTGCAATTCGCCGGTGCGGCGGCCAAGGATGTCGGCCACTGCGAAATACGCGCGGATCGCTTCGGCCACCGATGGCGGCGCATCGTTGGTCCGCCCGAATGCCCATGCCTGCGCTGCATCCGCATCGGCGTCGGAGGGAACGGGCATGCCCGTCACTCGTTCAAAGAAACGTCCGAGCTCGTCGATGGTGACCTGCCAGCCATTGCCCTGGTTCCACACGTACTTCTGGAGCATGGCGATCGATACAGCCAGATCTGGCTGGTCCGGAATGGTCGGCGGGTCGTGAACGACCCGCCCTACAGGTAGGCCGGGTCCTTTCGGCCCCGGCACATACGCAATCGATCCGACCAAGGCCGGCACGCGCGTGAAGCCGCGCTCGGTGAGAAATTCGCCGATCTCGACATCAGGGTTCGGACCGGGCTCGAGCCGGCGGAACATCTTCATCACCAGACGACGGTTGAAAAATATGGACGTGTTGCTCTGGTCCGACGTCGCCCTTGCGATCGGCGCGAGCGTGTCCGCCGGAGCGCCCTCTGGCGTGAGGTCGATGTTCCGTGCCTGCACGGCCCCGCGCCGCATTGGGACGGTCCGCTCTTCCTGCATCGACGCGAGCAGCGTCGCACACGTCCCGTCGTCGTACAGACCGTCGTACAAGGCGCCTTTGCGGGCGCCGGTAATGCGCGCAATGATGGCTCCGGGGTAATGCTCTTCAAGGCTGCGGGCCTCACGATCGCTCGACATCGCGAGCGGCAGCATGTATTGCTCGCGGCTGCCATCGCCGTATTCCGCATCGACGATGGTGAGAAACGCCGGGTGCGCACCGCTTCGTAACGTCGCCCAGTCCGCGAATCGCGCGCGCACCAGCCCACGCGCCTTACCGCCGAACCAGCGCTGCCGCTCGAGGAACGGCACCAGCGCATGCTTTTCGATGATTTCCCGCATGCTGCCGTCGAGCACCGAATCCCAGACGACACCGGCGAAGAGCGCCGGCACGGCCACCGGCTCTTCGGGCGAAGCCGCCGTGCGTGCGGTGATCGGCGTGACGGCTTCCTGCAGTTGGAACCAATAAAAGCCGTAAGGGGCGAGCGTCAGAAAGTACGGGTTGTCACCGATGCGCGGAAACTCGGTTTGTCCCAGCATCTCGACCGGCGTGAGCCCTGCGAATTCACGAAGCGGAATCTCGACCGGCTGCACGGCGCGTGCGAGGTTGGCGACGCACAACACGATCTCGTCTTCAAATCGGCGGACGTAGGTCAGCACCTTGCGGTTGGCCGTTGGAATGAACTGGATCGACCCGCGGCCGAACACCCGGTGCTGCTTGCGCAACGCGATCATCCGCTTCATCCAGTGCAGCAGCGAGAACGGTGACCGCTCCTGCGCCTCGACATTGATCGAGTCGTAGCCATACACCGGATCCATGATCGCGGGAAGGAACAATCTGCCGGGGTCGCATCGCGAAAAGCCGCCGTTGCGGTCGCTGCTCCATTGCATCGGCGTGCGGACCCCGTTGCGATCGCCGAGGTACACGTTGTCCCCCATGCCGATCTCGTCGCCGTAATAAATGACGGGCGTACCCGGCATCGAAAAGAGCAGGCTGTTCATCAGCTCGATGCGGCGCCGGCTGTTTTCCATCAGGGGCGCCAGACGCCGGCGGATGCCGAGATTGAGCCGCATCTGCGGCTCCGCGGCGTACTGCGCATACATGTAGTCGCGCTCTTCGTCGGTGACCATTTCGAGCGTGAGCTCGTCGTGATTTCGCAGAAAGATCGCCCACTGGCAGGTCGGCGGAATCTCCGGCGTCTGATTCATGATCTCGACGATGGGATGGCGCTCTTCCTGCCGCAGGCCCATGAACATGCGTGGCATCAGCGGGAAGTGAAACGCCATGTGGCACTCATCGCCTTCGCCGAAGTACGCGCGGACGTCGGACGGCCACTGATTCGCCTCCGCCAGCAGCACACGCCCCTCATACTGCGCATCCACCTCGCGGCGGATCTGCTTCAGCACCGCATGTGTTTCGGGGAGGTTCTCGTTGATCGTCCCTTCGCGCTCGATCAGATACGGAATTGCATCCAGGCGGAGCGCGTCAACGCCTAAATCGAGCCAGAAGCGCATCACGTTGATCACCGCTTCAAGCACCGCCGGATTGTCCAGATTCAGATCGGGCTGATGCGCGAAGAATCGATGCCAGTAGTACTGGCCGGCAATCGGATCGAAGGTCCAGTTCGACTTCTCGGTATCGAGGAAGATGATTCGCGTTCCCGCGTACTTCTCGTCGCTGTCGCTCCAGACGTAGTAGTTCCGCTCCGGAGATCCTTTCGGCGCTCTGCGCGCGCGCTGGAACCACGGATGCTGATCCGAGGTGTGGTTGACGACGAGTTCGGTGAGCACTCGAATGTTCCGCTTGTGGGCCTGCTCGACGAACCGGCGGAAGTCGTCGAGCGAACCGTAAATCGGATTGATGGACGTGTAATCGGAAATGTCGTAGCCGTCATCGCGAAGAGGTGAAGGATAGAAGGGCAGCAGCCAGAGGCACGTGACGCCCAGATCGGCGAGGTAGGGCAGCTTTTCCGTCAGGCCCGGAAAGTCGCCAACGCCGTCGTTGTTGCTGTCGTAGAAGGCCCGGACGTGCACCTCGTAGATGAGAGCGTCCTGGTACCAAAGTGAATCCGCCTGAGTTTTTTGAGCCGTGATTTGCGGTTGAGCGCTTTCGAGCAACTGGTCCATAGCCGAATCTACGAATCACTAATCATGAACCACAAAGATGTGCGCCACACGCTCGGCCGGATCGAGCCTCACGTAGTTCCATTCGCCGCGCCAGGTGTAACGCCCGCCGTCGAGCAGGTCTTCGACGCTGTACGGCGTGCCCGGTGAAATCCCCATTTCCCAGATGGGCATCTGCACCCAGCCATGCTGCGTCCAATGAGGATCGGTGTTGACGGCGACGAACACTCGTTCGGGTCGTTCGGGTACGGACTTACTGAACCAGAGAAACTGCGGATTGTCGGAGTTGTGGAACGCAAGCGTGGCGTTCTGCTGCAGCGCGCGGTGGGTATGGCGGATTTCGTTGACGCGGGCGATCAGTTCACGAAGATTGTCGGCTTGATTCCAGTCGCGCGGTTTGATTTGGTACTTCTCAGAGTCGAGATACTCCTCGGATCCTTTCCGCACCGGTACGTGTTCACAGAGTTCGAACCCGCTGTAGATCCCGTAATTGGCGGCGAGTGTGGCGGCGAGAATCAGCCGCACCTCGAACGCGGCACGCCCGCCTGTCTGCAGGTACTCGTGCAGGATGTCGGGTGTGTTCGCGAAGAAGTTCGGTCGCATGTACTCCTGGAGCTCGGTTCTGGTCAGCTCCGTCATGTACTCACGCAGGTCGTGCGCCGTGTTGCGCCACGTGAAGTACGTGTAGGACTGCGTGAATCCCGCCTTTGCGAGATACCGCATCACTGTGGGACGCGTGAACGCCTCGGCGAGGAAGATGACGTCAGGATGGTCGCGGCGGATCCGCGCAATCACCCATTCCCAGAACCGGAATGGCTTGGTGTGAGGATTGTCGACCCTGAAGATGCGCACTCCGTGGTCGATCCAGAACAGGAAGATGTCGCGCAACGCGTGCCACAGCGGTTCCCATTCAGCCGATTCGAAATTGATTGGGTAGATGTCCTGATATTTCTTTGGCGGATTCTCCGCGTATTTGATGGAGCCATCGGGACGGTGGCGGAACCACTCCGGATGCTCGCGGACCCACGGATGATCGGGTGACGTCTGAACCGCGATGTCGAGGGCGACCTCGAGGCCCAGCCGATTCGCGAGACGGACGAACCGGTCGAAGTCATCAAGGGTGCCGAGGCCTGGTTCGACCGCCGTATGCCCGCCGGCTGGGGAGCCGATTGCCCACGGGCTGCCTGGGTCGCCGGGCGATGCGGTCAGCGCATTGTTGCGCCCCTTCCGATTCGTCTCGCCGATCGGGTGAACGGGCGGCAGATAGACGACGTCGAAGCCCATGGCGGCGATTTCGGCGAGCCGCGTTTCCGCCTCGCGAAACGTGCCGCTGCGTGACGCATCGGGCGTAACCGAGCGCGGAAACATCTCGTACCACGCACCGAACCGTGCGCGGACGGAGTCGACGACGCATCGCAGCGTCCGGCCGTACGTGGTGGATGCACTGCGATCCGGCCGCGCATCCATGAACGCCCGCAGATTCGAATCCTTGGCGGCCCAGATGCGCGCGACCGGCGGCGCATCGCCGCGCAGCAGGTCTGCGATTTCGAGAAGACGGAGATTCTCGTCGGGATCGACGGGCCGGCCCACGGCGCGCTGAATGATCTCCGCGCCCTCGAGCAGCTCGCTCGAGACGTCCTGTTCCGCGTCCGTCTTCGCGACGAGCTCTTTCAGCCACGAGCCGAAGCGATCGATCCACGCTTCGATCGTGTACTCGTACTCCCCGAGCTCGGTGACGGTGAACGTGGCCTCCCAGCGGTCGTTGGCTCTGGCGCTGAGCGGAACCTCCTGCCAGGCCGGCGGGTCCGAATGGACTCCTTTTAAACTCGGCAGGCACCGATACTTCACCACTCCCGCGAGCAGATCGTGGCCGTCGACGAAGATGTCGGCGCTGACGCTGACCTGCTCACCGACAGTGCGTTTGATCGGAAACCGGCCGGCGTCAATTTCGGGCCAGACACGCTCGATGACGACCCGACGACGCGCCGGGTCGTCGCGCGGTGCATCGCTCGCGGCTGACGCCAGCGCGTCCGGCCGTTCCGAGCCTACCGAGCGACCAAGCCCGGACTCGACGCCATCCATCAATGCGTCACCTGAAGCGCCATGCGCTCGTCGATTTCGACGACGTCGTGATCGGATGCGCGTCGATGAGGCCGATGTTTCTCGAGCGTGAAGAGCACGACCGTCCGTCCCTGCAGCGCATACTTCGTTCCGCCTATGAACCTCGCCTCCGGCGGGTGTGCGTCAATGGTATCGATAACCCGAACCCATTGATGCCCGTTGCCCGCGGCAGGGAGTACAAATGGGACCGACTCGAAATGCGCGTTGAGGAGGATCAATAGGGTATCGCCCGAGACGAGGCGTCCGCGTTCGTCGATGTCGTCGATCGCGTCGCCGACCATGAGCACGCCGAGCGCCCGGACGAGCGGCGCATTCCAGGCCGCATCGGTCATCTCGCGGCCGCTTGGATCGAGCCAGTAGATGTCTTTCACGTCGGCGCCGCGGATGGAGCGGCCCTGGAAATACTTGCGTCGCGTCAGCGTTGGCTGCGACCGTCGGAAGCGGACGAGACGGCGAGTGAACTCGAGAAAGTCCTTCTGCTCCGGCATCAGACTCCAGCACGTCCAGCTGATCTCGTTGTCCTGACAATACCCATTGTTGTTGCCGTGCTGCGTCCGTCCGAGTTCGTCACCGCCGCTAATCATCGGGACGCCGACCGACAACAGCAGCGACGCCATGAGATTCCGCTTCTGCTGCTCACGGAGCCTGATGACGCGCGGATCGCTGGTCGGCCCTTCGACGCCGCAGTTCCAGCTCAGATTGAAATCTTCGCCGTCGCGATTGTCGTCGCCGTTCCGTTCGTTCTTCTTGTGGTTGTAGCTGACCAGGTCGTGCAGCGTGAAGCCGTCGTGCGAGGTGATGAAGTTGATGCTTGCGTACGGACGTCGGCCGCCGTGCTCGTATAGGTCGTTGCTTCCCGCGATGCGTGTCGCCACCTCCGCGACGCCCCGATCGTCGCCCCGCCAGAACGCCCGCATCGCATCGCGGTACTTGCCGTTCCATTCGGTCCACAGCACAGGGAAGTTACCAACCTGATAGCCGCCGGCGCCGAGATCCCAGGGCTCGGCGATCAGCTTCACCTGCGAGAGCACAGGATCCTGATGAACGATGTCGAAGAAGGCACCGAGTCGATCGACTTCGTACAGTTCGCGCGCGAGCGTGCTCGCCAGGTCAAAGCGGAAGCCGTCGACGTGCATCTCGAGCACCCAATACCGCAGACTGTCCATGATGAGTTGCAGGACCTGCGGGCTCCGCATGTTCAAGGTGTTTCCGCATCCCGTGAAATCCAGGTAGTACCGCTTGTCCTCCGGGACGAGTCGGTAATACGACAGGTTATCGATGCCACGAAGCGACAGCGTTGGGCCCAGATGGTTGCCCTCCGCCGTGTGGTTGTACACGACATCGAGGATCACCTCGAGGCCGGCGCTGTGGAGCGCCTTTACCATGCGCTTGAACTCACGGACCGAATCGTCCGGGAGGCCGGAGGCCGAGTAGCGGATGTCTGGCGCGAAAAACGCCTGCGTGTTGTACCCCCAGTAGTTCGACAACCCACGCTCGACCAGATGTCGGTCGTACGCATGATGGTGAACGGGCATCAGTTCGACGGCTGTCACGCCGAGCTGCTGCAGATGCTCAATCGCCGCTTCTGTCGTCAACGCTTCGTAGGTTCCGCGGAGCGATTCCGGCACGTTGGGATGAAGTTTGCTGAAACCTTTGACGTGCATCTCGTAGATCACGGTCTTGTGCCACGGCGTACGCGGCGGCCGGTCGTCGCCCCACGTAAACGCTGGATCGATCACGGCGGCGAGCGTGGCGTAGGCCGCGTTGTCGCGCGCATCGAACGAGAGATCGCCCCGGGGATCTCCGATCGTGTAGCCAAACATCGAATCGTCCCACCGCACGAGACGGCCGATCGACTTCGCGTACGGATCGAGCACCACCTTACTGGCGTTGAAGCGAAAACCCGCGCCGGGATCGTAAGGCCCATAGACGCGGTAACCGTACAACTGTCCGGGACGCACGTCCGGCAGATAGCCGTGCCAGACCATGTCGGTGTGCTCGGGCAGCGTCACCGAAGCAGATGGCGCGGTGGCATCTGGTGAATCGAAGAGGCAGAGCTCGACGCTCGTGGCGTGAGCTGAAAAGATCGCGAAATTCACTCCGAGCCCGGTCCAGGTCGCCCCGAGGGGGTACGGTTGACCTGGCCAGACGCGCATGGCGTCACCCCTGCATCAAAAAAACTGCCAGCCTGGGACGCGCCGTAGCGCTCGTGGTTGGTATCGCGCGAAAGGCGCGAGGCAAGGCGGCAGTTGGAGTACAGACCCATGCAAGACGTTTTCGTAATTCACCCGGATGGGCATACATCGGCTGAGCTGATTCCGGGCGCGCGCGACCCCTCGACGCTGACCCATCGAGAACCCGGCGCGATTGGCGGCGACCCGTACGGCGCCGACATCCCGGCTGTCGCGCCCGAGTGGGAAGACGGAGAGACCTGCCGCCAGCATGAATTGGAGGGCGGCGGGGCCGAGCGCGAACGCCATGGGAGGACGATATGCCCAACAAACGCAAGAAGATGAAGATCAGCGGACCGGGGGCGGCGGATTTTCTGACCGCGCCGGGTGGGATCGACTTTCCGGAAACGGAACCGACCAAAGGGACGCAGGCGACCCGCGGTGAAGGGCTCGTAGATGAGGCGGACGAGTTGGAACCGGCACTGGAGCCACCCGACCCAGCCACCGAGCGTGAGCGTGAGATTATTCCGCCAGACCGTGGCGGACGGCGTAATGAGTAAGCTCAGCGTTGGTGCGCATCCTCATTTTTTCGAGGATGCGCGCGCGGTACGTGCTGATGGTTTTGACGCTCAGCGACAGTTCCGTCGCGATTTCCGACACGGTCTTGCCGCCGCCAATCATCCGTAAGACCTGATATTCGCGGTCTGAAAGGCACTCATGCGGCCGATCGTCGCGATCCGGGTGCAGCCCGAGCGCGACGTGTTCGAGCACATCGGCGCCGAAGTATTTGCCACCGCGCGCCAGTTTCGAGACGGCGCTGACCAGTTCCACGTCGGCCGCATCCTTCGTCAGGTAACCCGACGCGCCGGCCGCGATCGCGCGTCGCGCGAATTGATCGGCAGCATGCACGGAGAGAATCAGGACCGGAAGGCGCGGCCGCAGCTCGCGCACGCGTTTCAGCACGTCGAGGCCGCTGCCATCGGGCAGCGACAAGTCGAGCACCATCACGCTCCACGAATTGGAATCCAGCGCCGCAACCGCGTCGCGTCCTGAGCCGACCTCAGCGATGATCGCTCCCGCAAACGCGTCGGCCAGCAGGTCGCGTAGGCCGCGCCGGACGATGGGGTGATCGTCGACAAGCATGACGCGTAATGCGGCGGAACGCGTCGCAACGTCGGCTTCGCGTCCGGGCGAGTCGTAGCGAACCGTCGCGGTCATTCGTTCTCAGCTCCTGTACGCGACGATTTCGACTCGGGGAGCTCATTGGGCTCATCTCGGAGCCGGTCCCTCGATTCCGGATCGCGGCCGAGCGGCAGCGTCAGTAGCACTCGGGTGCCCTGACCGGCCCGGCTGGTGATTCGAAGCGTGCCGCCAACCTTTCGTGCGCGTTCACTCATGCCGAGCAGACCAAGAGAACGCGCATTCAACCGGTTTCGCGGGATGCCAACGCCGTTGTCGGTGACAAACAACATCAGCCGCCCTCGGGGCGTGGTGCCGACGGTCGTGGCGATGCAACTCCCGTGTGAATGGCGAACGGCGTTGGTCAGCGCTTCTTCGAATACGCGGAAGGCGGCGGTTGCGATTTCCGTCTCAACAGCGTGGTAAACGCGTGCGACGACCGGCATGGCGATGCCGGACAACGCGGCCATGCGGCGCGCTTCGTATTCGACCGCGCCGCCGAGGTCGCGGTGGTCGAGACCGGGCGGGCGCAGTCCCGTGGCGATGCGCCGGACCATCGCGACGCCCAGGTCAATCTGCCCGACGGCCGACTGCAACCGGTCGACGACATCGCCGGGCGTCTTGAGCTCGCGGAGCCGCCGGATGGTGGCGACGAAATCGAGCTTGATGCCGGTGAGGAGCTGGCCCAGCTCGTCGTGCAGTTCGCGTGCGATTCGGGTGCGCTCTTCTTCGCGCATCTGCTCGAGACGCTCCGCCAGGGCGGCGTCGAGATCGATGTCGGGTGGAAGGGGCAGCTGCACGCGTCTGACCTTTTAACACGGCGGACGGTTTTCCCGCCGCTGTATCGTAATTGTCTGACAACTCGGCAGCGAACGGCCGACATTAATGGCGCAAAAGAGGGGGAAGCCCGAGGTTAGACTCACTCCATGAATCGCAATGTCGTCATAACGGGGGCAAGCCGGGGCATCGGTGCAGCGATCGCGCGCGAGCTGGCGCGCCGCGGTGACAGTCTGGTGCTGTCGGCGCGGAGCCGCGAAGGGCTCGAGGAAACGGCGGCCGCTTCGCCGAACGCGCGCGTCCACATCGTCACAGCCGATGTCACCCTGCGCGGCGATGTGGAGCGAATACGGGACGAAGCGATTCGGGTGTTCGGTCACGTGGATGTGTGGATCAACAACGCCGGCCGCGGCATCGTTCGTCCCGTCCTGGCGCTGACCGATGAAGACGTCGACGAGATGATTGCCGTCAATGTGAAGTCGGTTCTTTACGGAATGCAGGCGATCGCGCCTCACTTCATGGAACGCGGGCGGGGACACATCATCAACATGTCTTCGTTTCTCGCGCGGGTGCCCGTGGCGACACCAAGGTCTGTGTACAGTGCGGCCAAGGCCGCGGTCAACAGCCTTACGGCGAATGTCCGTGTCGATTTGCGCCGCACTCACCCAGGGATCAATGTGACGCTCGTCATGCCCGGTCTCGTCGCAACGGAATTTGCCCGCCATGCGCGCGGCAGCACGGGCCCGATACCGCCGGGCGCCGTTGGCTCGTCGATGAAACCGCAGACCGCGGACGAGGTCGCTGCGATTGTGGCGGAGGTCATCGACCAGCCCGTTCCGGAGGTCTACACGAACCCGGCAAGCCACGCCGTTGCCGCTCGTTATGTCGCTGACGTGGCGCTATTCGAGTCCGAGGCAGAAAGTCGATCCTGATTCATGCGTTCGGATCGCTCGAGCCATTCGACCACCGAACGACCCGAACGACCCGAACGATCCGGAACGAGCTACCGATCGTAGATGAACCCGTGTCCTTGGGTCTGCCCGAGCGGGAACCACGCCTGGATTGGCGGCACCTGACGAGCGGACGCTTCGCCGATCGTCACCAGGAGCTGGGCACCACCGCGAGGGCGTGAGACGGGCCGCGTGATGCCCATGTAATACGACTTGGTTTCGCCCCGGTCCATCACCTGCACGACGTTCTTGTCCATATCGCTCGGCGTCCGGAACGTGTAGGTGCCGGCCTGCAGCGTTACGCCGGGCAGCGCGACTGGACCGCTGAACGTCACGTAGTTGGTGTCGTTCGTCAACGCGTAGGCCGAAGCGGCGGCGAGAACACCAAGGACCGCGATTGCGAGCAACGACTTGCGAATACACATTGCGTTTCTCCTTCTGCTTACATAAACGTGGAAAGTCCACTCTTCGAACAGCCACGACGTGTGATCGCGATCACACGCCGTGACTGTTCAACGTCCGACGGTGAGCCGGGAGACGATCTGCCTCGCCTGAGGATCGGTAAAGGTCTCGAGCGCGCGTGCATGTACGTCCACACCCGGACGCAAGATTCCTTGAGCGGAATGCTGGGGCGATGGAAGCATCAGGTGACCGAGCTCGTGGGCGAGCACATCCCCGAGCAGGGTCGCCAAACTTCCCGGCGATCGTGCCCTGAGTGCTTCGACGCGGTCGTAGATCACGTGCGCCCGCGAAACGCCTGGTGCGGCTCTCTGCGAAATCAAGACAGTCGGTCGGAACGAGGGCGACGTTGTCCAGGCGCACAACGGCCGCAGGCGTAGCGATCTGCGGTGATGCGTCTGCGTCGACCGCTGACATGGCGAACAGAACGACCAGAATCGCCGCCATAGCCATCTCCTTCCGCGTTCTGCGAACGCGAAGGACACGCTACGGTTGGGGGCAGATTGTGTCGGTGACGTACGTCACGGCGTGTATGTGATCGAGATCACCGCGCTCCATGAAGCGTCACGTCCGTGGAGGGACGGCCGATAAACAGAGTGGAGGAGCGATGAAGCGTCCAATCTGGATTCGTCTGCTTTCAGCATTTTTGCTGTGGACGGCTCTTCGGTCGGTCTACTTCGTGTATCTCGGAGACGCAGACGGCGACTACCGTCTGGCCAGTGAAAACGGGTTCGGCCCCGCCGTGTGGATCGGCGAGATTCTGTACGCATTCCTGGCGACGGGTACTGTGGTCGCGATTTGGTTGCGATGGAAACACGTACTCATGTTGACGACGGTTGCGCTGGCCGTCTACACGTCGGTAATGCTCTTCCAGTTGCAGCAGATGGAGGCGAACCCAATCAAAGCGAAGGAAGCCTATGCGGCAAGTCGACGGGCGCGAGGTTTGCCCGTGAATAACGAAAACCTCGATGCGCTATTTTCTGAAACCGGTCGACGCTTCGCGTGGGCGATGGGCGCCGTCTTTACCCTTGGACCCCTTGCGATTGTCTTGTGGAGACGCGCGGATCTGAGTCCTTCGAATGTGGAATGAGGATTGAGTCCGAACGCGTGCTCCGGTCCGTTACCCGAGATGATTGACCGAAACAACCGGGAACATCTGGATGCTGCACGACAGCCGGACGCGGCTTCGCGCCGCACGTTGATATCGGCACCCACTGCTCGAACGGCACGTCCCGGCCAGTGACCGGCACCGCATAGATCTGTCGAATGCGGGTGAGCAAGTCGTCCACCTGATTCCACATGGTGTGACAAACGGTTTCAAAAAGGGGGCGAAAATCAGCCCCCATCCGGCAGGTTTTTCGAGACATTCCGTGGTGGCGATGATCACTGCGCCTTCGAGATGAGCCACCCCGCCAGCGCACCCACTGGCGCAAACAATCCTGCGCCGAAGGCAGCAAACGCCCCGCGTGTTCCATCGCAGTTGCTGTCGGGTGAACACATCGTTCCCATGATCACCGCTCCAACGCCCGCACCCGCGAGCGCACCGACGATTACAGGGTGGCGTTTCGGCCAGCTCTCCTGTGCGGTGGGTTGGCCCGTCGCCGGTGTTTGCAGGGTTTCGTTGCGGACCATCCTTTTCACTTGGGCTATCGCACTCGCCTGCAACGCACCCGGACGCCCCTGAACTGATTGGGCGGGCGGTGGACCCGCCGTTGACCCGGCAGCTTCAGCATAGACACCCGCAGGTGCCGCCAATAACGCAGTAAGGACTCCCACAATGACGGTTCGCATCGGTAATTTCCTCCTCACCCGTGAATGTGCAAAAACGCAGAAGCACAGCTCATTGATGAGCGTGACGCAAGGCCACACAAGAAGGGCGGCTTGGACGTGGACATCCATGTCTTCCTGCCGAACGGGAGACTCCACCACGAACGGCGGAAATTCCCCAAGTGTTCCCGCTGATTCTGGAAACATGGCGGAAACGGCTGAAGGTCAGGAACGGAACGCGTTGAATGAGTGACTGAGGTGGGGTGGGTGACGGGGTTCGAACCCGCGACTTCCGGAGCCACAGTCCGGCGCTCTGCCACTGAGCTACACCCACCGTTCAGGACAACACACAATTATAAGTGAGACACGACACCTGATACCTCCGACACCTGAAACCTCCTGACACCTGAACCTCCTGACACCTGAACCTCCTGACACCTGAAACCTGATACCTGATACCTTCTGACGACTGACCGATGAAACGCAGCCGCGATCGATTCCTCACCACGCACACGGGCAGCCTGCCGCGTCCCGAAGATCTGATTCGCATGATGTTCGCGAAAGAGGAAGGCATTCCGGTGGAGCCGCATGCGCTCGCGCACCGGATTCGCGATGCGGTTGCCGACATCGTTGCCCGCCAGTCTGCCGTCGGCATCGACGTCGTGAACGATGGCGAGATGTCCAAGCCGAGCTATGCCACCTATATCAAGGATCGGTTGAACGGGTTCGGCGGCGAGAGCCAGCCGCCGCCATATCCGGATCTCGTGCCGTATCCGGGACTGCATCAGAAGGTCTATGGCGATCGCGGACGCGCGCGCCGCAAGATGCCCGGG
>Ga0207701_10000448_pt1 | contig 42653 bp, 32 predicted proteins | sample KBSSwiSSwithPhiX_FD_184294 | JGI IMG/M metagenome (GOLD analysis project Ga0207701, IMG submission 184294) | Switchgrass rhizosphere bulk soil microbial communities from Kellogg Biological Station, Michigan, USA, with PhiX - S5 (SPAdes) (version 2) | ecosystem: Environmental > Terrestrial >... | reverse complement strand
GAGCCACGAGAGGCTCGTCGTCGAAATGAAGCGCATTCTGCGCCGGCTCGGTTTCTGGGTCGTTGTGGCGCACTCGCACAAGGAAAAGAACACGACCCATCAATGCGGGACGCTGTGTTTCGGCACCGATCCGCGTCGATCCGTGCTCGATCCGTTCTGCCGCACACACGACGTCGACAACCTCTTCGTCGTCGACGCGTCGTTCTTTCCCTCGTCTGCGGCGGTGAACCCGGGCCTGACGATCGCGGCGCAGGCGCTGCGTGTCGCGGATCACATCAGGGACACACACCTGTCGTGAAGGTTCGATCGTTCAGCCACTGCGGCATCACGGTGTCGGATTTCAACCGGGCGGTGAAGTTCTACTGGGAAGTGTTCGGCTGCCCTTTGGTAGGCGTCGCCGACACGCCGTCAGACCGCGTCCGCTCCTTCTTTCAGGTGCCCGCCGATGCGCCGGCATGCAAGATCGGCTGGATTCGCGTACCCGGCGGCGGCGTGCTCGAGATTTTCGAGTTCCAGCCGCAACAACCCCCAATCCCGATACCGTGGAACCGGGTGGGCCTGACGCACATCTCCTTCAACGTCCGCAACCTGCAGGGCTGGTATGACTACCTGGTCGCCAAAGGCGTGGAATGCGTCAGTCGGCCTGAACGCTCGCCGCGTGGCCACTCTTTCTTTTTCGTGCGGGATTTCGACGGCAACCTCATCGAGATGATGGACCTCGGCTACATGTATTACGTCCTCGGTTGGCTCGGCCCACTCGGCGGCTGGCTGTTCAGGCGAGGTATGTACAAGAGGTATTACCAACAGATATAATTCCCAGCTTCGGAGGGAAGCATGAAACGACGCATCATCCTGGGCTCGTTGCTGGTCCTTGGCGCGCTATCGATCGCGGTCGCGCAGCAGGCACCGCCGCAGCCCTCAGCCGAAGCGCTGATGGTCACCAAGCTGAAAGACAACCTCTACGTGCTCAAGGGCGGCGGCGGCAACACGTCCGTGTTCATCACCGCCAACGGCGTCGTTGTCGTCGACTCGAAGAACCCCGGATGGGGACAACCGATTCTCGACAAGATCAAGACGCTCACCGACAAGCCGGTGACGACGCTGATCAACACGCACACGCATGGCGATCACGTCAGCGGGAACGTCTCGTTCCCGGCGACCGTGGACATCGTCGTCCAGGCGAACACCGCCGAGAACATGAAGAAGATGATCCCCAACAGCACCGCTGCTGATCAGACGGTGCCGGCGCAGACGATCTTCGCGCAGAATGGCGGCAAAGGGCTGGCAAAGCGGACGTTCAAGGACAAGATGACCATCGGCAAAGGTGCCGACGAAGTGGATCTCTTCTACTTCGGCCGTGGCCACACCAACGGCGACGCGTGGGTGCTGTTCGCCGCTCCGCGCGTGCTGCACGCGGCGGACATCTTCTCGGGCAAGAACATCCCGCTGCTTGACGCGAACAACGGCGGCAGCGCCGTGGAGATCGGCACCAGTCTCGACAAGGCCTACAACGCGCTGAACGGCAAGTACGACACGATCGTTACCGGACACTCGAATGAGATGAAGCCTGCGGATCTCAAGGAGTACGCGCAGTTCAACCGCGACTTCGTGGCAGACGTGCAGGCGGCGTCGAAGGCGGGAAAGAGCGCCGACGACATCGCCACCAGCTGGAAGATTCCAGCGAAGTACAGCGGCTACGCGCCGGTCAGCACGCCAGCCGACATGAATCGCGTCAAGAACAACGTCAACCTGACGTTGAAGGAGCTTGGCGGGAAGGGGACTAGGTAATTTTCGCTAACGAGAGAAGCTCGCGGTCGTAGTCGCCGCGGGCTTCTCCATAAATCGGCTTCACGGCGTCGACGAACTTCTGGTGCTCCTCGGGCGAGAGTTCGACGATCTCCCCACCTTCCTTCCGGATCTCCACCATCGCATCTTCCTCTTCCTTGACGTGCAGTTGCCGCTGGAAGGCGACCGCGTCCTTCACCGCCGCGCGCATTACGTCCTGCAGTTCTTTCGGCCACGCGTCGAACGCGGTCTTGTTGAAGAAGATCGGCCGCGAGAGATAGAAGTGGTTCGATGCGGTGTGGAACTTGTGGAACTTGTGCACGCCGTAGGTGGTGGTGTTGGAGAACGGGTTCTCCTGCGCATCGAGCATGCCGGCCTTGATGGCAGGCAGCAGCTCTGACAGATCCATGACGCGCGGCGTCGCGCCGAGCAGCGCAAACGTGCGTTCCTGCACCTTGCTCGGCAGCACGCGGATGGTCATCCCCTTCATATCGGCCGGAGTGTGAATCGGCCGGAGCCGGTTCGAGATGTGGCGGAAACCGTTCTCGAACCACCCGAGGATGCGGTAGTTCCCCTTCGTCTCCATCCGCTGTGCGAGCGTGGCGCCAAAGCGTCCGTCCATCGCGGCACGCGCCGTCGCGGTGTCTGAGAACAGGAACGGAAGGTCCGCTATGCCGAGGTCCGGAATCTGCCCGGTGAAATAGCTGCTCGACTGATAGGCCATCGTGAGCACGCCGTCTTCCACGAGCCAGGGCAGGTCTTCACCTTTGTAGCCGAGATCGAGGATGTTGTAGAGATACTTGACGTCGACATCCTTGCCGAATTTCGCCTGCACACGTTCGCCGATTCGTTTCAGCGAGAGGCTGAAACCGTTGTTCGGCGGCGCGTAGCCAGCCAGCAATATCCGAATCGGTTTCGTGGTGGCGCTCCGTGGGGCTTTTTGCTGCGCAAACATTGTTGGCGCGCCGAATGCGCCCGTCACGGCGCCAGCGCCAATAACCGCCGACGCCTTCAGGAATCTTCGTCTCGACATGAGACGGATTGTAAGCTCTCGGGGTGTCGCTTCGTATCGGAATCGATCTGGGCGGGACCAAGATCGAGGGCATCGTGCTCGACGGCAGCGGGGAAGCCGCCCGGCTGCGCGTCGATACCCCGCGGGGCGATTATGCCGCCACTCTCGGTGCGATGGCTGCGCTTGTCGACGCTCTGGAACGGCAGACGGGAACCGGTGCGACCATCGGCATCGGTATTCCCGGGACCATCTCGCCTTCGACGGGTCTCGTCAAGAATGCCAACTCTGCATGGCTGATCGGGCACCCGCTTCAAACGGATCTCGAGCAACTGCTCGCGCGGCCGGTCCGCATCGCCAACGACGCCAATTGCTTCGCGATCTCGGAGGCGACCGATGGCGCGGGAGAAGGTGCCGAGGTGGTCTTCGGGGTCATCATCGGAACCGGCGTCGGCGGCGGTATCACTGTGAAAGGTCGCATTGTCAGCGGCCCGAACGGCATTGCGGGAGAGTGGGGGCACAACCCGTTGCCATGGCCCGACGGAGAAGACAATCAACGTCTCTGCTACTGCGGCAAACAGGCGTGCATTGAAACGTTTCTTTCCGGGCCGGGATTCTCCGCCGACCACGGCGCGGTCGCCGGTGTTCAACTGAATCCAACGCAGATCGTCGAGGCCGCGGATCGCGGCGATGCTGCGGCGGAACATACGCTGCGCCGCTACGAACGCCGCATGGCTCGCGCACTGGCGAGCATCATCAACGTGCTCGACCCCGACGTCATCGTGCTCGGCGGCGGCATGTCGAACATCGCGCGGCTCTATCGACACGTTCCGAAGTTGTGGAACGAGTTCATCTTCTCTTGCGGGGCGAGCCTTTCAGGCTCGCCTCGCCGAGCCAACCAGCCTTCGCGCTTTGCGCTTCGGCGTTCCGCCGAAGCCTTGACGGAGGCGGAAGGGGCCGCGCCGCACCGTACCGAGATCGCGCGAACAACGCTCGTACGTGCAAAACACGGCGCCACAAGTGGCGTCCGCGGAGCGGCGTGGCTTTGGCCCGATACGAGCGACGCGCAGCCGAGCCGATAAAATAGATCGTTAACGCCACGTCGCAAGAAGTTCCTTCCAGCGTCGGTCATCGCGCTTCGACACTATCCCGTTCAGACCCTCACGGCGGATCTCATTTGATCGGGATCATGGGGACCGGCACCGTGGTGCGGTCCATTCCGAGGCCGATCGTCCTCGGTTTCACCAACGGTATTGCCATCGTGATCGCGAGCACGCAGATCAAGGACTTCCTTGGAATCACCTCGATGCGCTGTCGCCGCTGTAGCAATCCTCGGCTTCTCTGTCGTGTTTTTGATCGTTGTCTGGAATCGCCTGGTCCCCGTGTTCCGGGCTCTATCGTCGCCCTCATAGGTGGAACGCTGGCGGTCGTGAGCTGTGGAAGCGCAGCTGGACCGATAGGCTCGTGTGGCTCGTCACCTTTGTGCTGATCGTCGTCGCGGACCTGACCGTCGCGGTCGAAGCGGGGATGATCTAGGCGACGCTGCGGTTCATCCGCCGCATTTCGGATGCGGGCGGTGCAGGATTTTGCAGATGCCGTCCGCGCGTCGGGGCGCGTCCTGCTCTTATGCAGGGCGACCCCGCAGCCGGCACGCCTGATGGCGAGGGCCGAATTCCACCGGCACGTGGGCGCGGAGAATATTCTCCCAAATGTCGAAGCCGCACTCACTCGTGCCGTTGAAACTGCGACGGGCGATAGCCTGACGGCAAAAACGGCCAGCTCTTTGCTCTAATCAGAGAGACAGGACCAGGCCCCGCTCACGGTTGAGCTGGCGGCCGATGCGCCCAAACGCCCCGCGCACACGGCTTTAGACGCCGGAAGCGCGATGCGCGACGGCGGGAGGAGACGTGGAGCTCATTGTCCAGCCGACGGACGGCGCCAAGCCATTACTCGAAACCATCGAAAAGGCGCAGAAGTCCATCGACGTGATGATCTTCCGCTTCGACCTGAAGTCGATGGAGAAAGAGCTCGTGGCGGCCCGCGAGCGCGGGGTGGTCGTGCGGGCGCTCATCGCGCACGAGAGCTCGCAAGGCGACAAGCGACTGCGGCAGCTCGAACTGCGGATGCTCGAGAAAGGCATTCTTGTCGCCCGTACCGGCGATGCGTTCGTGCGCTACCACGGAAAGCTGATGATCGTGGACCGCGAAGAACTGCACGTGTATGGTTTCAACTTCACGACCCTCGATCTGAAGAGCCGCAGTTTCGGCATCGTGACGCGCGATCGGAAAGCGGTCACTGAGGCGGTTCGCCTTTTCGAGGCCGACACGCTGCGGCAGGAGTACGACCCGCAGGAAGAGGGTACGTTTGTCGTGAGCCCTGAGAACGCGCGCGAGATTCTGGCCACCTTCATCAAACGCGCGCGCAAGCAGCTGTTGATCTACGACCCCAAAGTCACGGATCTGCAGATGATCCGGTTGATCAACCAACGCATCAAGGCTGGCCTCGACGTGCGTATCCTCGGAAAGGTTTCAAAGCGGGGCGACAATATGCGCGTGCAAAAGCTGCCCGGTCTCCGACTGCATGTGCGCGCGATGGTTCGCGACGGGGATACGGCATTTGTCGGCAGCCAGAGCCTGCGCGCCATGGAACTCGACGCTCGCCGCGAAGTCGGACTGATCGTGAAGGAGCCGAAAACCGTCAAGCGGCTGCTCGAGACGTTCGAGGCCGACTGGGCGAAGACGGACCTTCGCGCCAAGGAAGCCAAAGAGGCGAAGAAGGAAGAAAAACTGAAAGAGGAAGTGATCGCGGAGGCGGTAGCTCGCTGATCGCCCCCCGAGGGCATCACGACGCGGCTTTGCGCACGCGCTCGACTGTTCGTCCTACCTCCAACGACGCGTAGAAAATGCGGCCGACCGGAATTCCCCCGCGGAGCTTATGACGGCTGATTGCCTCCAGCCCGGCCGAGGCTATACATCCGCAGCTAGAGCATTCCGGGTTTCCGCCGAACTGGCACGGGGTAATCCGGCGCTCGAGATCCGAGGAGTAGCACTCTGTCGTCTGGGCGAAGACGCACTCATCCGGTGAGGCCGGCGGCTTGGCGTAGACGTTCAGCATCCCGTCCAACATCTGCAGCTTCGAAAACCTTGGTCGCAGCCGGCGCAAGTCGGCAATCACCCGCGCACGATCGGCCGGCGTCAGCCGCTCGTCCGAGATTTCACCTTTCTGCGGTGTGTACAAACTGATCCAGATCAGGCGCGTGTGGGGATTCGCTTCCCACAGCCTGAGGAACTCCTCGAGATAGCCCTCGCGGCGGACCTGCTGGCGCGTGACCGTGCAGTGCACGGTGATTTGGTGTCCTTCGATGTGCTTCAGGATGCGGTCATAGGTGGCAGGCGTGCGCCGTATGTCGTGCTCCGGCTGAAGGCCGTCGATCGACACGACGACCTGAAGGCGCGGCAATCCGATCCACTCTGACGGAATTGGACGAACTGCGCTCGTGACGAGCTGCGTGTGAATGCCGCGCTCGGCGAGCATCGGGAGGATCTGTCCAAGCTCGCGATACCGCACGAGAGGCTCACCGCCGACAATCGACACGTGCAGCGCGCGATGGCTGTCGACAAGCGCCATGAAGCGCGTGACCAGCTCGTCGCCTTTGTAGTCCGCAAGGCCGCGCAACGTGATGCCGCCGCCAAGATGATCGTCCCCATATGCGTAACAGCCAGGACAGCGCAGCGGACATTCTCGTGTGATTTCGATGGAAAGGTTCGGGCGGTAGCCCGCAAGGATGCGGCCCCAGGCCTGAACGACCTCCCGCGCGCCAACGTTTCTCGACATGTGCCGCTTATTATCTCCTGTTATCCTCTCTGAACAGATGGTAGATGACCCCGACTTTCCTAAAATCGTGCGGCGCCGCTCCCGCGTTCATGGATGGGGAGTGTTCGCCGCACAGCCCATCACGAAAAACACACGGATTGTCGATTACGCAGGTGAGTTGATCGATCACAAGGAAAGCCTGAAGCGCGAGACCAGGTACCTCACGAAAGGCTGCATCTGGTGCTTCACCGTGAATAGCCGCTGGGTGCGCGACGCGAACGTCGGCGGCAACGTCGCGCGTTTTATCAATCACGCGTGTCAGCCAAATTGTTACAGTCACGTTATCGGCAAGACGATCTGGATACGCGCGTCACGCAATATCAGGCCAGGTGAAGAACTGACTTACAACTACTACACGGATGGCGAAAAGCTGATTCCGTGTCGATGCAGGCCTGGGTGCAAGACGCGGCTGTGAGGCGATCAAGGGCACGTCACTTCGTGTTCGTGATGACCTTCGTGGTTGCCGTTCTTCGTGGGCTCGACATCGAGCTACCGGCGCAATCCGACATTACCGAAGCCGATCTCACTGCTGCGAGTGCGGGCCGGACCATTCGACTGGGAGCCGTCGCGGACGGGCACGTGACCACTATTCCGCTGGAGATGTACGTGGCGCGCGTGCTGGCCGGCGAAGCCGACCCGAGGGCCGGCGACGCCGCGCAGCAGGCCCTCGCAATTGCGATCCGCACATATACGCTGAAGAATGTCGACCGCCACGCTCGCGACGGCTACGACCTGTGCGACAGCACGCACTGTCAGGTGCCGCGCCCCTCGACGCCGACATCGCGGCGCGCGGCCATGGCGACGGTCCGTCAGGTGCTGACCTGGCGCGGCGAGATCGCCGAGGTGTTTTATTCCGCATCGTGCGGCGGGCGATCCGAGCGCGCATCGGATGTGTGGCCGGGTGCGGACTATCCCTATTTGCCGTCACGCTCTGATGATGTGTGCGGTGGCGATCCGCAGTGGACCGTTGACTTTTCGCTCGACGAGGTGCGGCGCGTGTTGAGAGGCGTCGGCTTTGATGGCGATCGGCTGACAGACCTTCGCGTCGAGGCACGTACATCGTCGGGCCGTGTAGCGAGGCTGAGGCTGTCTGGACTGCAGCCAGACGTGATTGCCGGCGACCAGTTCCGCCTCGCAGTGGGCGCCACGAGATTGAGAAGCACGGCCTTCACGGTCGAGAGACGTGGCGACCAGTTGCGCTTTACCGGACGCGGCTTCGGTCACGGCGTAGGCATGTGCGTCATCGGCGCCGGTCGCCGTGCGCAGCGCGGTGAAACGGCAGCCGCGATTCTGGCGCAGTACTACCCGGGTCTCGAGTTGACCTCACTGCGGGTCGTTGTGCCACCGAACGAGACGTCGTCATCGACCGCGAGCCCGCCGTCGCGCGCGACCGCCCGCACGCCTGCAGTCGCGCCAGCAGCGGCTGTGCCCCGTGACAGCGGCGTACGGGCGGTGGTTCCCCCCTCCTCGCAAATCGCGGCCTCGTCGCTCGAACGAATGGCCGTCAGCGCGCGCGAGGAGCTCGCGCGTACTCTCGGAACCACGGTGCTCCCCATCACCATTCGTCTACACGAGACGCTGGACAGCTTCCGCCTGGCAACCAACCGCCCGTGGTGGGTGAGCGAAGTGGCCGAGGGCACAGTGATCGATCTCGCGCCAGTCGCCGTGTTGACTCAGCGCGGTGGGGTTGAAGGAACCGTGCGAACTGCCGTAGCCGAGCTGCTGGTGGCAAGTCCATTAGCAGGACGTCCGGCGTGGGTTCGCGTCGGCGCCGCCCGATACTTTTCGGATCGGCCGGCCGCGCGCCAGGCGGACCCGGCGACACGATGCCCATCCGATGCCGAGCTGCTGCTGGCTATATCAGCGACAGCGCAGAGGGAAGCAGAACTCCGCGCCGAGACCTGTTTTGCTCGTGAGCTCGCAAAAGCTGGCGATTGGAGGCTCGTGCGTTAAGCCGTTCTCAAGCGCGGCTGCCGAGTACTCCGCCAGAGCATGACCGCGGACAGGATTGTGCCCAGTACGGCGATGATGATGAAGCCGATAATCACGCGCTGGAAGGCATCGGATTCAAGTAGGCGCAGCACGTCGCGTCCATAGATGCGCGCGAGCACCGCTTCACTTCCGAAACGAATCAGCCGCATCGCCGCGAACGTGGGGAAAAAGATCCAACGGTTCGCCTTCAGCGCCCCGCATGTCAGCACGAACGGCGTGAGCGGGAATGGCGGAGGAAGCAGCGCCGGGACGGCCATCGCGACCGCGCCACCCTTCTGAACGCGTTTCCGGAACTGCTCCAGGCGATTGCTTGGTATCAGTCGTTCGAGACCGAGCTCGCCACCTTTGTGACCGATCCAATAGGTCACGGCGGCGCCGGTCACTGATCCCGCCGCGGCGAGCAGCGGATATATCCAGAACAACATGCCGTTGCGAGCGGACAGGTAGATTACGACTGCGTCGATGCCGAAGGGGAGGAAGAACACCATGCTTGCGTCCAGCGCGCCCAGGACGTACGCGCCCCACCAGGTGAGAAAGAAATGGAAGACGTGCTGCAAGCCCGTTTACCAGCAGATGCCATCGTAGTGAGCCTGCAGCGCCGCGAAATCGATCGGGATACGCACGAGGTCGATGACCATCTGATCGGGCCGGCAGCGCGTCACCGCGTCGGAAAACTCCGGCGCGCCGTTGCCGATCACAATCACATCGCTCCGCGCGATGACGTCATCCACCGATTCGCACAGATGGCGTGAGAGATGAGGGATCTGCTGCTCGATGTATTCCTTGTTTGCACCCATCAACCGCGCCATCGACACGTTGCGGTCGTAGATGCACAGCTCGTACCCCTTGCCGAGGAGCGCTTCGCCGAGTATCACCATCGGTGATTCGCGCAGGTCGTCGGTGCCGGCCTTGAAGCTGAACCCGAGTATGCCAACTCGCTTCTTGCCGGTTTCGACGATCTGGTCGAGCGCGTGGCGGATCTGCAGCTGATTGCTTCCGAGTACCGAATTGATGAGCGGCATCTCGAGGTCCACTTCACGTGCGCGGTACTGCAGCGCACGGACATCCTTCGGCAGGCACGAACCGCCGAACGCGAAACCTGGCTTCAGGTAATACGGCGAGATATTCAGCTTCTCATCACGACAGAAGATGTCCATGACTTCGTGGCTGTCGACGCCGACCCGCTTGCAGAGGTTGCCGATTTCGTTGGCAAAGACAATTTTCACCGCATGCCACGCGTTGCTCGTGTACTTCATCATCTCGGCAACGCGGATACTCGTGCTGTACAGCGGCGCCTCAATGCCGTCGTAAAGCGCCTGCGTCGGCGCCGCATCCCAGGCATGGTTGTGGCCGACGAGTGTCAGCGGGGGATGCTGGAAATCCTTCAGCGCCGTTCCCTCTCGAAGAAATTCGGGATTGACCGCGACACCGAAGCCCTCGCCATATTTCTTGCCCGAATGCGCTTCAAGCGTCGGGATGACGTGACCGTGCGTGGTCCCCGGCAGCACCGTGCTGCGTACGACAACGACGTGATAGGCAGCCTTGTCGTTGAGGGCATCTCCGATCTGCTCGCAGACGCGGATCAGATATGTCAAATCCAGACTGCCGTTCTTTCGGCTTGGCGTTCCGACGCAAATCAACGAAAGGTCGGTGGCGGCAATGGCCTCGGCGGTGCTGGTGGTCGCTCGGAGCCGGCGCGCTTTGGCTCCGCTCTCGAGAAGCGCGTCGAGACCTGGCTCGACGATGGGACTGCGCCCGCTGTTGACGGCTGCGACTTTGTCGGGGTTGACGTCCACGCCGACAACGTCGTGTCCATCCGCCGCGAAACTCGCAGCCGACACGCTGCCGACATAGCCGAGACCGAATATCGAAACCTTCATAACGTCGCAGTCCTCTCTCGGGATTCGGGGTTCGGGGTTGGGGATTCGAGGGGCTGTGGATCGAACGAATCCCGAACCCCGGATCCTGAATCCCCGCTGGCAGAAGGCAACGTCTGAACGCCTTCCGCATCGATGAATGTCCGAAACCAGAGTTCAAAGTTCACAAGCGCCCAGATTGCGTCGCCTGCGTTGACTGTTCCGTCACGATGCGCATCGAGGAGACGCTCCACTGCGGCGGGATTGATGAGGCCTCGCTCGCGCGTGCGGCGATCCAGCAGCACGTCCCGCACAACCGGTTGCCAGCGATCGCGTGTCCATTGGGCGAACGGAACAGGGAAGCCCATCTTTCTTCGAGAAAGAATTTGCTCGGGCAGCAGCCCTCTGAGTGCCTCGCGCAGGATTCGCTTCGTCGTAAACCCTCGCAGCTTCAGCCGATCCGGCAGTCGAGCGGCGAATTCGACGAGCACGTGGTCGAGAAACGGCACACGGCTCTCGATGGAGGCCGACATGCTCATCTGATCCTGCTTCATGAGCAACTCGACCAGGTACGTTTTCATGTCGGTATGGAGCAGGCGGCCAAGAATGCCGCTCGCGCCGTTCACCTGATGGAAATACGCGAGCGACGACGCGTACGGATCGCAGCCAGTGAGTGCCTCGGCTGAAAGCAGCTCACGCTGCTGTCGTACCGGCATCCCGGCGAAGTTGTCCAGGAACATCGCCGACACGTTTCTCGGCATTGCGAGAAACGATCGTCGAGCGTAGCGTCCCGCGCGGCCCGGCAGCCGTGGGATCACCGAGTGTGCGATCCTCGCGCGGAGCCCCGCCGGGATCATCGACTCGTACACCGCTCCGGCGCGCCAGTTGACGACCGCACGCGGGTACTTTCCGTATCCTGCGAGCAGCTCGTCACTGCCTTCGCCGGTCAGCACTACAGTGACGTGCTGGCGCGCCAGCATCGACACGAAATGCAGCGGCACACTCGACGGATGGGCAATCGGCTCGTCTTCGTGCCAGACCAGGCGGGGAAGCGCGGTGAAAAAGTCGCGGTCGTCGATGACGATTTCATGCGCGTTCGCGCCGATGGCGCGCGCCACCGCCCGCGCGTACGCCAACTCGCTGAAGCGGCGATCCGCGAAGGCCACCGAGAACGTGTCAACTGGTCTGTCGATTTCGCGCGCCATCAACGCCGCGATGGCGCTGCTGTCGATGCCACCGGAGAGAAACATCCCGAGCGGCACGTCGGACATGAGACGCAGCCGAACGGATTCCTGCAGTAGCGTGCGGAATCGCTCGATGATGGCGGCGTCGCCGAGCCGATCCAGTTCCGGATCGGGACCGTCCAGTGGCAGCTCCCAATACCGCTCTGTTCTGACGCGTCCGTCTTCGAATATCAGGCGATGTCCCGGAAGGAGCTTGAAGATCCCTTCGAACATCGTCTCGACCCCGGCGGTGCCGCGGGTCGCGAGTACCTCCGAAAACACCGCGCGGTTTGGACGTGCCGCGATTAATCCGCTTTCGAGAATCGCCTTGATCTCGGAGGCGAAGAGCAGCCGGTCGCCAATCACCGCCCAGTACAGCGGCTTCACCCCAAGGCGATCACGTACGAGAAGTAGCCGCCGTCTGCGTGCGTCCCAGATGCCGAACGCGAACATCCCACGGAATCGATGCACGCACTCGTCGCCCCATTGCTCGTAGGCATGGACGATCGTTTCCGTGTCCGAGCGCGTTCGATAGGTATGTCCCGCCGCCTCGAGGTGAGGCCGCACGTCGGCATGGTTGTAAATTTCTCCGTTGTAGGTGACCCACACGTCGCCGGCTTCGTTCGACAACGGCTGGTGACCGCCCGCGAGGTCGACGATGCTCAGGCGCCGATGGGTAAGGATGGCCCGATCATCGGTGTACATCCCCGCGCCATCGGGACCTCGGTAGCTGAGGATGTCGCGCATCGCGACCGCCCGCGCGCTGTCGTCTGGCGCAAGTTGGTCGCTGGCGATGATTCCTGCGATGCCACACATATCAGGCCGCTTTCACTAGCACGGCGTATTCCAGCGGTTCGGCCGCCGCCTCACCGTCGATGAATTGACGGAACCAGAACTCGAGCATCAGCAGCGACCAGAGGCGCCGTGAGTGATCCACGCGCCCCGTCAGGTGTTCGTTCCAGAAGCGACGCAGCGCCGGCCGCGACACGATGTCGCGACCGTCGAACCGCGGCCCGAGGAGCATTTCGGGCACGAGCATCGTCAGGATGGGCGCAAGCCAACTGTGGCGCACTCGCCCCCGCAACGCCGGAGGCCGCAGTCGTCGTGTGAGCCTGGGTGCAAATAACTGATGGATGACGTCGGTCGCGGAACGCCCGCGACGGCTGACCGTCACCGGTGTCTGCATCGCGAGCTCGGTCATCTGATGGTCGAGAAACGGACACCGCAGCGAGACTCCGGCTGCCCGCGACGAGTTCGCTGCGACGGCGAGGACGTTGTCGGGCAGCAGCGTTCGCGCGTTGACGTAGCGCAGGCGATCCGCTGGCGCATCGTCTTCGCGCGATCGCCAGCGTTCCAGATGCCCGCTGAACGGGTTTGTGTCGCGGACCTTCCAGGCGAACCCGCGTGTGTAGATGGATCGCCGACGCATGTCTTCCCAGACGGTGCTCTCGTCCGTTGTCGCGGATTCATTCCCGCTCCCCGCTGCAAACGGCGAAAGCAGCGCGCGTCGATCCTGGCCGCCCCACAGGATGGCGGCTCCGTGGCCGGTAAGTGCGACCTCCCTGTGTCGAGCGGCCGCAGCGTAGATCGCGAGCTGCGTTACGGCCGATGGGTCGGCGAAAGGCTCGCCATTCGCTGCCGCAATCGACTCGATGAGCGATGACACACGTTGCTCGGGCATCTCGAGCTCACGGCTGCGGCCCAGCATCGACGCAGCCGCGTCGCTGCGTGCGAGCTCGGCCGGGTCCTGGTCCGTGCGCACCGTGATCGGCATCCCCAGCGTCTCGGGGGTGACCGACAAAATGGCGGACGAGGCCGTGCCGCCGGAGTAGAGCAGCGCCGCCTCTTTGTGGTGGCTTAGTTCATGGCGAACCGAGGTTCTCAGACTGGCGGCAACCGCGGTCACCGAGCCGCACCGTGTGGCGGTGCGAGTTGTGGGGAAATCCCAATACTCCTCGAGGTGCAGCCGTCGCCCTTCGACGAGGAGATAGTGTGCAGGCTGAAGTTTGCTGATCTGACGAAACGCCGTCAGCGGCGACGGAATGTAGCCGAGCGCCAGATAGCTATCGATACCGTTCGGACACGATTCGCGCGCGACACCAGGATCGTGCGCCAATGCGCGAACATCGGACGCGAAGATCACTCCGTCTCCATGGAGTATCGCGAAATAGAGGCAGCGGACGCCGACGTGATCGCGCGCGAGGACGAGCCGCCGATTCGTGCTGTCCCAGACGGCGCACGCGAACGGGCCTCGTAGCTGCTCGAACGCGCGCGTTCCCCAACGGTCGTATGCGTGAGCGATGAGTTCCGCGTCGGTGCGCATTGGAAACCGGTGGCCACCGCGTTCGAGCGTCTCGCGCAGGTCGCCGGCATTGAGTAACTGCGAATCGGCAACCGCCCGGATGTTGCGCGCATCGCTCGCCCCGGCAGATGTCTCGTCGAACGGGGAGACCAGCCGGTCGAAGCTGAGTTTGCCGATGATGCTGCCCATGGATTTCTTCGGGGTCAGGGCCTGGGGACTGGGGACTTGGGACTGGTGATTCCCAGACCCTAATTCCCCCAGGCCCCAGCCCCGAGTCCCTAGTCCCTAGTCCCTAGTCCCTAGTCCCTAGTCCCTATCTCTTCGATAGCGTGACTTCAGGGCCCTTGTAGTTGATGCGGTTGTTTCTCGCATCGGTGCCGGTGAAGTCCGTTCGCGTGTGGTGCTCAAAGGAGTTCGCGCTGCACCAGCGTGTGGTCAGGGTCGTTTTCGAGCCGGGCGGGATCACGATGCCCAGGCCGCTTCGCTGCGTGGCCAGTGCGCCATCGAAGTAGTCAGCTCGATCGCTGAGCGTGATTTCCGCCGAACCGACGTTGTCCAGAATCTGCGTATACGTCCACGTGTTCGCCAGCGTGCAGTTCGGGATAGGGTTGCTGCTCCACGGGACCGGGTTCGGCGAAATCGTCACCTGCAGGCCGCCGCCAGATGGCGCGGGACTCGGTGCGGGCGCTGGCGCCGGTGCCGGGGCGGGCGCTGGAGCGGGTGCAGGTGCCGGCGCGGGCGCCGGCGCCGGGCTTGGCGCCGGAGTGGCCGATGGAGCGGTCGGGGAGGGTTCGACGCTTCCACAAGTTGACGTCGCGATAGCCGCGGTCGCCAGAAATACCGTTAATAGCCAAATCCGTGGAACGTTGGACGAAGTGTTCAGCATTGACTCTCCCTCAAAGGCAAATTCTTTTCACACCCTCGAGGGGTGCATCTCGTCCAACGCAAAAGGCACACCCAAACGGACGAGCGGCGCGGTCGTCCAATCCGCCCCGGAGATCAGGAGAGTGTCACGAGGATCGACAACGGTGGGTGGGTAGCTGCGACCGTTGAGTCGGATCGTCCGAATTCGCCGGAGCGCGCTCCCCAGAAGGCGCAGCTGCCGCGGCGGCTCCGACGCTGATAGCTGCAGCTCGTCGTCATCCAACCGGAGGTGGAGGTCGCGTACCGGTTCACTGGATTCGATACTCAGCCAGCCGTCGCAAAGCGCCAGCGCATGGCACGCATCTACGACGTCGAGAGCGACAAGCGTCTCGCCCCGCGTGCGGTAGCAAAGAACTCGCGCATCGGTCTGATAGTCGAGCGTTCCACAAGCTCGACCCTCTCGAGACGGCGGTTCGCCGGGACGGAGCACATAGGCGGAAGCGAAATCTCCGTTGATGACGCGAGCGGCAATCGCCTCGCCATTTGGATCCGCGTTCGCGACAATTCGCTGAAGCTCTGGAATCGAGGCCGTGGCCGCGCCAATCCAGGAAATCATCGAGAATGGCAGCCGTAGTTCGCGTGTGGCCCGCACACTCCACGTCGGCAACAACGTTCCGTAGACGGGCGCATACCAACCCAGGCCGCTCTCGTCGTCGCCGTGGACGAGCGACAGGTTCCCGGAGTCGAACAGCAGCCATGCTTCGGAACCCTCCAAATGGGTCGCCCGCAGCACCCCCATTCCTTCCTCGCGCAGCATCCATCCTGGATGCAAGTGCCAATGACTCGCAGCGGAGTGCAGTGCGTCGTGGACGCCTCCGTGTTGTGGCTGGAGAATCTCGTCAACGACCAACCAACCCGCATCGTCTGCCCGAATCACCGATCGGCGGTGTTCGACCGGTGCATAACCGTCGTGCGTCCCTTCTGCCCAATCGAAACACGCGTTGTGCCGCCACGCGTGCAGTCGTGCGTCGGTCGCAGTCGCCCACTGGAAGGGACCAGCAGGAATCGACTGCGGTTTGCCATCAACACAAACAGTGTTGTGACTGAAGCTTCCGCGCATCCGGTCGCGGAGCCGCGGATCCATCGTGTACGTCGCCGTGCCTGGATCAACAAGCAACGGACGGCCGTCGATGCTGAGCGTCAGCGACAGCGCGTCTGCGTGCGCGTGGCCGCCGTTCATGAAGCCATGCGCGCCGACGTCGAGCACGGCATGATCGTGGCCGGACCGCATGACCACGTATCCTGTGTTCGGGAACGCTCGCGATCGCGGCCCTGGGTTGACTGGCTCGCGGTCACCCCGAGCCTGTTCATTGACAAATGCGACGGCTTCCGGCGCCGCCATCCAGAACGTCTCTTCCTGCAAACCCGACCGCGCGAGGTGTGGTCGGTTCAGAACGACCGCGGCAGTCGCAAGCGAGTCGCGCACGTCGGTACATTCACGTTCCGTGAGCGGCCATAACATCCCGCCATCGTCGTCCCCGATGAGCGGCAGACGGCCATCATCGTCGGCGATGCCATTTGTGAACTCCGCGAGACGGGCGGCGGCGCCGGCAAACGCGTTCTCGGCGTGGATGTCGCCGGCACGGCGGGCTGTCAGCAGCGCGAGCAGATAGAAATCGAGCGTGTAACGCTGGTAATGCATCGACCGCTCGACGTGGCCACCGTCCCGCAGAATCTGACGGTCGATCTCACGAAGGAGAATTCGCCGGCCGGTATCGATCCACCGCTTGCTGGAATCGAATTCCGGAAATGCCTGTCCGACCACGTAGAGCGCCAACGCCTCACCAGTCAGATGCGTGTTCGGGCTGAAGTAGTACGAGAGGTGCTCTTCGACGTGAGTCAACTGGCGCTCGAGAGCGAGCAAGCAGCGAGGCGTCGGAAACAACGGACCGCCGGTGCGGGCGAGGAAGTGAATGGCCATCGTCCACGAGATCGCCCGGAAGCCGATCTCGAGCATGCTCGCCCAGTTGATGCCTGTCAGCGGCGGATTCCCGTTCAGCCAGCTTTCCATCTGCTCGACGATGGCTCGCGCGTAACGGGAGTCACCGGTGAGCCAGTACGCGCGGCCAAGCTGCAACCAGTACTGATGACGATTCAGCTCCCAGATGATCTTGTGATCGCCGATAGACGGATCGAGATACGGCACGTCCGCCCAGCACACGAGCGGAGCACGGCGGCGGTGGACCGGGTCGGAATGCCAGTCTGAAAACGTCAGTCCTCGGTAGCCGAGTAAGTCATGGTGGCCACGGAGAAGCCGGTCACCTCGCATTGTCGCGTCAGTGGCGGCATTCGGAAACCGGCAGAGGATCTCTTCGCGGACCACGGGCGCCAGACGCGGTTCGATGACGCACCAGGATGGGCCTTCATGGAGTCGCTCGAGCACCTGGGAAGCGGTTGACGAACTGATCGTGTGCGGCCATGCAGGTCTGCGTATCCTGAAGTGAACGCGATCGCGCAGCGTCGCCAGGAAGTCGCGCGTCCGCCAGCGCGCTTCCTCCGCCGTCATCTGTCTGATGCGACGCAGACGGCCTGGCATCATGCGGGATTGATTGGCGCGGATTCGACCATGTGTTCCGACGCCGGTTGATCGATCCGACCGAGTGCGCGGTGGTAGGCCTGCAGCCATCCGTTACGCACAACGGGCCACTCATACGCTGGTAACGTGCGATATGCCGATTCAGCGAGCCGGCGGGCCAAAGCTGGATCGGCCAACAATTCGATGACCTGGGCCGCAAGTGCGTCAGCGTCGTTGTCGCGGATCAGGAGGCCGTCGATGCCGTGCCGCAGCATCGATGGCACACCTCCAACATCCGTCGAGACCACAGGCAGCCCGCTGGCGAAGGCTTCCAGCAGCGACAACGGCATGTTGTCGATGGACGGAGCCTGAACGTAAATGTCCGCGTTCGCGTAGTAACCGTGGATCTCGGAAGGCGCAACGCGGCCGACAAACGTCACGTTCTCGACGCGGAGCGCAGTCGCCTCGTGCCGCAGCGCGGCGTCTTGCGAGCCGCTGCCGACAATGGTCAGCGTCGCGGCCGGATAGTGCGTCTGGATCTTCGCGAACGCGCGAAGTACGCATGACAGGTTGTAGAGCGGCTCGAGGTTGCGCGTGCACAGCAGCCGCGGCCGCAGCGGATCGCGGATGCGGTACGCGAACTGCTGCAGGTCGACGATGTTGGGCACCACCTCTGCGTCGATGTCGAAGGACCGAAAGACATCGCGAAGAAACGCGGACGGAACAACGTTCACGTCAACGAGACGACGAAGCACGAAGCGCGCGACCGCCGAGCGGCGCAAGTGATCCGGCGCCTCGCCGCTGTGGTAGTTCAGCACGATAGGTTTGCGGAGCAGCTTCGCGACGACGACGGCGGGGAGCGGCGCCAGAAGGAACGACGTGTACGAAGCCGCGAAGATGTGAACGACGTCGGCACGACGAAGTTCGCGAAGGAGCAGCGGCCAGTACCAGAGTTGGGTGACGAGCGTCCGCAGGTACTTCACGCCGAGCAGCCGATGGATCGGGGTCGGGGGCAGCGGATCGATCGGGACGATCCAGGGGTCGACCGAGATGTCCGTGCGCCATGCCTCCAGCAGCAGACCCGCCTGCACGGAATGCCCGCCAATAATCCGTCGCGACGCAACGACGATGGCGACTCGGAGAGGACGTGGCAGGGAATCTTGCATACGGCCGAGGTGTCCGGCGCTTATGGGTGCAAGGCACACGCCGCCAGACAACGAAATACGCAGCGATTTCGCGGGCTTCTTCTGACGATTGGCCGTCGCGTGCTTGTCGGAGCCGTCGCGAGTGGCTACCGGTGCGCGCTTACAGAATTGAGATAACGCCGCCAAAACGCTGACGCTTTTGGGACGGCCGGAGAACGGTCGCCAGAAGCACCACGCAAAATTCCTAGCATTTTCACGGTTTACTCAAGCCGAACTGCACGGTCTTGCATCTGCACTACCGCGCGCCAGCAGTTTCCGGTTTCCCAACTGAATCAGTCGGTCCATCGCTCGTCGGGTCCGCGCGGCCTGTGACTTCGGTGGCGACGCACCCGTTGCCACTGCGTCGCGGACCTACCGAAGGGTGAGCCGACCAACTCGCTAGGGTTCCAAGGGTTCCAACAAGTTCCCAGAACGGTGCCACCGCGAGAACAGCGGGAGTGCGCCTTCCGTCACGGGGCCGAGCTGCGGGGAGGAAGCATGCTCGTGGGTACCCGTCGGATTCTCTCGCTCCTGTGCACGTTCGCGTGTGTCGTCGTCTCGCAGAACACCGCGTGGGCTCAGTCGGGAGGATTTATGGATTCCTCCACCGGCGCCGGTCTGCGGCCGAAGCTCTCGTCGGGCGAGATCCAGACGTTCATGCCGCAACGCGGCGTGTTCACGTTCCCCTCGCCGTATTCGACAACGGGTATCCGCCTCACCAACGCGAGCGACTGCGGCGGTCAAGACTGCGTGCTGTCGGTCGGGTATTCCTACTGGAGCAACATCAACAATCACGCCGGCAGCGACACCATGCTGGTCTTCCTCGGCCTCGAACGTCGCCGCGGCGGCGGCGGGCCGACGCTTTTCAGCTTTAACAAGCGAACCGGCGAGACGAAGAATCTGGGTGCTCTGTTCTCACCAGACAGCCCGTACAGCTGGGCGACAGGCGAAGGGTGGTACTTCAGCGCTAGCCAGGCGACGACGCTCTATATCAACGACGGCCCTCGGATGTTGCGGTACGACGTAATGACGCACGCAATGAGCGAGGTCTACAACGTTCAGTCTGTCCTCGGCGCGGGCCGTGTGATTTGGCAGATGCATTCGAGCAACGACGACCACGTCCACTCGGCGACGGTCAAGGACAGCGGCACATATAAGGAACTTGGATGCATCGCGTATGACGATCGCCGTCCCAACCTGCCGACATTCGTGGCCGCCAAAGGGGATTACGACGAGTGCCAGATCGATAAGAGCGGCCGTTACCTTGTGGTCAAGGAGAACGTCGACGGCCGCAACGGCGAAGACAACCGCATCATCGATCTCCAGACGGGCGCGGAAACAGTGTTCCTCGACGAGAACGGCGCCGCCGGACACTCCGATCTCGGTTACGGGTACATGGTTGCCGAGGACAACTTCAACGCGATGCCCGGCGCCGTTCGCGTCTGGCAGCTCGGACAGGATCTCTCCGGCAGCAACAACGGCCACACCGCCGGCCAGGGCACGCTCGTCTACGAATTGAGTTCATGGAGCACCGGCATCGGCCACATCGCACACGGGAACTCCACCAACGCCTCTGCCACGGGCCAGATGGCGTGCGTGAGCAATGCGAACCGCAATAACCTGCCGCGGGTGAACGAAATCGTCTGTTTCCGGCTCGATGGGTCGATGCAGGCGCTCATCGTCGCGCCGAACATGACCGACCTGAATGCGTCCGGCGGCGGCAGCGATGACTACTGGAAGATTCCATCGGGCAATATCGACGTCACCGGTGAGTACTTCATCTGGACGGCGAACATGGGTACGAGCCGTCAGGATGCATTCATCGTTCGCATTCCGCAGAACAAGCTCGGTGTCTCACCGGGCGCGCCAACGCCGACCGCGCCCTCGCCTTCACCGGCGCCTGCACCTGCGCCGGCTCCCACGACGCCTGTGCCAAGCGCACCGGCGCCGACTACTCCTGCTCCGGCGCCGGCCCCGTCGGCGCCGTCAACGGGTGCCGCCACCTGGATGAGCCTCATCAACGTGGCCCAGAGCGGCGCCACGCTCACGAAGGTCGGTGGCTGCAGCGGCTGTCCCGACGGAACGGCGGTGTCGAATCAGCAGGTGAGCGGCAGCGGCGTGCTGCAGTTTTCGACCGACGACAGCTCCTCGTTGAGATTTGTCGGTCTGGGAAGCGGTGGCATGGGCACGACTCCTGGCGATGTGAATTTTGCGATTCGGCTGCAGGGAGGCGTTGCGGAAATACGCGAGTCCGGCGTTTACAAGAGCGAGACGAGGTTTGCCGCCGGCGACAGCTTCACGATCGCGGTGAACAACGGTGCGGTGACCTACGCCAAGAACGGCAGCGTGTTCTACACGAGCGCAAACACGGCGACCACTGCGCTGCGAGGCCATGTCATCTTCTTCGATCCGAACGGGACCGTGCGCGGAGTAGACTTCGGCAGCGGAGGATCGACGGCAGCGGTCAGCCCGGCGCCATCCGGAGCGACAGCATCACGGTCAGACCTTTCACGCCGCGCATTGGATAACGCCGAGCGCCTGGACAAGCTGTTCAGGCGCCAGTGAACAAACCGAACGATCCGAACGACTGTCATGCCGCGACATCCCGCTGCGCCGCTGGAGCCGGGACACGTTCCCACGTGACCTGCTGGCGGTGCGTGATGAAGCGGTAGAACCCGACGATCGTGGCCCAGAGCAAGAGACACATCGCGCAGGGCGCGGCAAACGCAATCACACGACGTCGCGCGTCCCGCTGGATGAAGCCGACAATCGCCGCGGCGTAAAACATCACCTGCAGCAGTAGTAGCACCCCGAAGAACCCCGAATCAGCAAGAGCGATGTTCGCGGTAAGCACCGAAATGTGGAACATCGGCAACGCAACCCGCAGCACTTTGTGCGAGATCGTTTCGAACCAGAGCCGGTTCTGCAGTGGATTGAGCAGCCAGCCTTCGCGAGACATCAACTGGAACATGCCGGCGATCGTCCGTGTCTTGCGGACGAATTCTTGGAGCGCGGTTGACGAGGCACCGTCGTATGCGCGCGCTTCCGGCTCGAACACCACGCGATAGCCGCGGCGCACCACACGCAGCGGAATCAGCACATCGTCGAGCAGCGTGTCCTCGGGGATCGGTTCGAAGAGCGCACGACGGATCGCGTAGATAGCGCCTGTCGCTCCGATGGTCGAATCGACGAGTCCCTCCGCCGACCGGATCGCCTTTTCATAGCGCCAGTACAGCGCGGCTCCGTGGCCGGCCGGAGCGGTCGCGTCGCTGGCCGTAACGACCAGTTCTCCGCTCGCCGCGCCCACGTGTGGATCGGCGAAGTTGGCGACGAGGTGGCGGACAGTCTCCGGCTCGAAGCGCTGCCGCGCATCGGCAAACAACACGATCTCACCGCGAACAAGCGGCACGAGTGCGTTGACCACGGCGGGCTTGCCTCGATGCTGCTGGAACGCTCGAACGGTAACGCCGAATCGTTCGTACCGGCGCGCGCGTTCGACCGTCTCGTCCGTCGATCCGTCCGAGCCGATCACGATTTCCAGCTTGTGCTTCGGGTAATCGAGCGCCAGCAGGTTCTCAATCCGTCCACCAATGCGCGCTGCCTCATTGTGGGCGATGACCACAATGGACACGGTCGGCTCGATCGGCGCCCTGCGCCGCGGCTTCGCCGAGAGCCGTGCGCGGACTATCGCGATCATCGGGTAGCCGGCATACACGTAGACGAGCAGTACGAGCGGAATCCAGAAGAACGAGCCAGCACTTGGTCGCCGATCGAGCAGTGGCATCAAACCAACGCTCGCCTGCGAACGTGTGCGTGGCTGCAGACCAGCGTCCAGACCATCCAACGCCTTCGCCATTGCATCAAGGTCGACGCCCGGATCGCGGCCATCAGTAGCGGCGCCTGCATAGGGCCGAACGAGTGACAGTCGGATGTCGTTGTCCCGCGGAACCGTCAGTCCGGCATCCTTGAGCGCCGCGGGAAAGAAGTTGTCGGAGGGATAGCGCCCGGCCGTTCCGCCGATGATGACGTTGCGGCGGAACACGGCGTCCGGGAAATACCGCTTCAGCGTGTCGTTGCCTTCGCCCACGCTCGATCCAATGACACCGTTCTCCTTGAGCATGACAACGTTGTTCTGGAACACGAACCCGGGATGCGGCTGGTGATCGCCGCCGAACACGATGCCGCCCGTCTGAAACGCAGTGTTATGGTCGATCGTGACGCCGCTGACGCCATCGAGCAGCTGGAACAACCGTCCGTTGCCCCAGCTGCCACCGACATCCAGGAACAGGTTGTTCCGAATCGCAATGCGTTTGGCCTGCTGGCTCTGATTGTTGTCGTCGCGGCCGAGCATGTTGACCCCGGCGGCCACGTGCCGAACCAGGTTGTTGCTGAAGGTGACATCTTCAATGGTCGACCATGGCGCCGCGCCGTCCTGATTGCGCACCGTAAACAGGATCGCGAAGCCGTTCTGCGCCTGCGGCCAGTTGTACTCGAGGAGGTTTCCGTTGATCGCGACGCGACGGGCATTCTTCAGCTCGAACAGGTTCTTCACCGTCCACTCGACGCCTTCAAACGACGCGTCGCCCTTCCGCCAGCGGAGCGGCTTGGTGAGATGGTTGCGAACGATCTCGATGTCGGACGGTACGAGATCCGGAATCTTCGGATCGGCGCCGCCGAACATGATGTTCTCGCCGGCCGCTTCAAGGTAGTTGTTCGCGATCTTCAAGGGCCCTGGACCATTCCAGCCGCTAATCGCCTGGGAGTCGGCGCCGACTTCCTTGAAATCGGACACGTAGGAATCGATGACCGCGGCCTCGCGCGCGTTGAGTGCGATTCCTCGTCGACTGCCGATCCGTGGATCGCCGTGGATGTAGCACCGATCGACGATCAAATGGTGGGGAACCGCATCAGCGGAGGCTTCTCGATCGCCGAACTGGATGACCGAGCTGACGAAGGAGCCGGGTTGTGGCGCGAACTCAATCCCTACGAAGCGGTAGTGATGTGCCCCAGGATCGGTCGCGACGACGAAATCACCGGCTGACATGAGCTTTGGCATCAGTGAGGCGTGTGACGGCTGAACATGACGCCCCGGTTTCGGTAGTTCGGCCGACGAGGTGATCACGATCCAGTCGCTGCCCTCCTTCGCCTTCAACCGAAACGGACCTTGATAGGTCGCCCGCGGCTGCAATTCGATTCGGTCGCCGGCTTTCGCCTCGTCGAGCGCCTTCTGGAGATCTCCTCCTGCGGGCACTCGAATCGTCTGACCACCAGTCTTCAGCTGCGGAATTTCGACCGATGCGCGCGGCGGCTGCGGCGCGTTCTGCTCTGCCGCGGCAAGCGCGGCGGCAAACAAAGCGATAACGACGACAAGGGGTTTCACCGATTTGGCTCCAGGATCCAGTCCGCAACGCGCGAGTACGAGGCGCCGAGCACGGGTTTGACGAGCGCCTTCGCGTTCCAGCCAAGCCACGCGCCGCACCGTGCCCACGGCGCTGTCGCCGCGAAGCGAAAAGCCATGTCAGGTGCGTGTCCGCGCCGGATGGTGAAGCGCCCAACGATGCGCAAGTCGTCGAACAACGACGGCCTCGTCGTCGGCTCGGAGGTGTAGAGCGTTCGCAGTCCGGCATATGCGGCCGCCTCGGCAACCGCACGTGAGAAGTAGCCGCCGGGCACCGACCCTACCGTGACCGGGTGGTCGACGATCTCTTCGAGCCGTTGACGGCTGTCGCACCACTCGCGTCGCATTTCGGGGGTGGTCAGCGCGCTGAAGCGCGTGGGATGTGACGCGGCGTGCGTGCCGATCGTGTGACCCCGCGCGTCGAGCTCGCGAATCTGTTGGGGCGCGAGAAATCCGCGCTCGCCGATGTGATCGGTCGAGACGAAACAATGGGCGCGCAGGCCGAGCGCCTCGAGCCTGTCGGCGATCACCGTGTAGTACGAGATGCCACCGTCATCGAAGGTGAGCACGGCGCGGAATCGGGGCTCGGGATTCGGGATTCGGAGCTCCGCGAGCCCGTCCAGTTGCGCCTCGAACTCAGGCACCGACAGCTTGTAGCGATCGGCCGCCGGAGAGCGGAAACCGCTCTCGCGCGGCTCCGATTCGTACACGTCATGAAAGAGCAGGGATACGGGTTGCATGTCGTTTCCGTCGTGCCTCCGATTTCCAATGCAGATATGCGGTGAGCTGCGGCTGACCCCAGACGGCGGATTCGCGCCCCTCGACCGAGACGGAGGGGACCCGTTCGCCGCGGGCAAGTGCGGTGAGCACGTCCGCGATCGCGTCGAGGTTCTGTGTGACCGCGCGGTACTGAATGATTGCGTGCGACTCGTCGACCTCGTCGAAGTCACACATGCCGTGCAGGAAGATCGGGCCGGTATCGATGCCCGGATCGACACGGAGCAGCGTCATGCCGACGCGCTCGAGGTCGCGACGCGTCAGCGCCCAGAAGCAGCCGTGCGCATTCCGGTACTCCGGGCAGATGCCTGGATGCAGCACGAATGTCCCGATTCTCGGGATGCTGAAGATGGCCGGCTTCAAGATGATTTTGCAGCGCGCAATCGCCAGGTCCGGCCGCAGCTTGTCGAGAAACGCGCGCGCCTCGTCCGAGTTCGGCGTCGACACGACGATGCGCGGGACGGCCGTCAGCACGGCGGGGTAGCGCTGGCGAAGGCGGGCAATCTCGGCCTGCTTCCACGCGCGTTCACCGCGCGCCAGCCGCAGCCGCGCGTACAGCCGGAACGCGATGACGTCGAGGAAGCGGAGCCAGCCGACGCGCCGGACCTCGCGCCGCGCGGCGCGCCACTGCCGGCTGCGCGGATCACGGATGATGATGAGACCAGCCAACCGCAGGCTGCTCGCCAGCCACGACGCGAGCCCCTCGGTGTCGAGGCGATCGTGCTCGTGACAGATCAAGACCACGGATGGCTTCCCGTCCTGCATATGCATGCTCGGCAACGACCTCTTCGCAGCGCGCCTCGAACTGGCGCGCGACTTTCGACCAGGAATAGTTGGCGTCCACAAGCGCACGGCCGACATCGCCGAGCGCCCGGCGTCGCGCGGGATCGCGAAGCAACCGGATCACTGCCTGCGCGAAGTCGTGCGCGGTGTCGGCGGCGAGAAAGTGGCGTCCCGATTCGAGCGCGAGCCCTTCGGCGCCGACACTGGTCGACACGACGGCTTTGCCCATCGAGAGCGCCTCGAAAATCTTGATGCGCGTGCCGCTGCCCGCACGGAGCGGCACCACGTAGACCGACCCTTCAGCAATCGAAGGCCGCACGTCGTCCAGCGTTCCTGTGACGACGATTCCCGGACGCGCCGCGAGCTCGCGCACCCGTGCGCCCGGATTGCGGCCGACGATCGTGAACGACGCGCCAGGAACGTCAGCGCGGATGCGCGGAAGAATCTCGTCGGCGAAGTAGCAGACGGCGTCCTCGTTCGGGTGCCAGTCCATCGAGCCGCTGAAGACGAGCCGGCCGGGAACTTCGGTATCACGCCGCGGAGTGAAGTACCTCGTGTCGACACCAGTGGGGATGGGAACCGCCCGGATGCCCGCGCCGAGCTCTTCCAGACGCTGCCGGTCGTCATCCGACACGGTGACCGTGAGCGCGGCGCGCCGGCAGGCGTCCGCCTCGCACGCCCGCAGCTTCCGCCATTCCATTTCGAAGAGTGCCCGCTTCCAGCCGCTCGTTTCGAGGTTGGCCAACCGCTGCCAGATCAGGTATTCGACGTTGTGCTCGAAAAGGAGCACAGGCACGCCGTTCGCCGACATCGGCACGTTGGCCGCGGCGAACAGAAAGTCTGCGACACACAGGTCGACGTCTCCGTCGGCGAGCACCTCGCGGACGGCGCGGCACACCTCGGGGACGCGCCACTTCCAGAGATCGACGGGGTAGTGTGAGAACCAGGAACGGGCGACGGCGCCGATAAACGCCGCGCTGCCGCGTTTCGGAACCGCGTAAGGAACCGAGATGACCCGCTCGCAGCCTGCGAGCTGCTGCTTCAGTCCGTCCGGGTCATCGCCGTTGCCGTGCGTGGTGATGACCGTGACCTGGTGACCATGCGCCAGCTCCGAAATCGTGTTGAGGCTTCGGACCCGGCCCCCCGTGGTTGCCGGCCAAAGGCCGCCCATCTTGACCCAGACAATTCGCATACGCTGTCATTTGGGTGATCAATATGGGTGCCGCTGTAAGTTGCTGGATTCAGGCGAGATGAGGGCGGAAAAGGGAAAAGGTGTTCATCCTTTTCCCAACTGCGCTTCTCAGTGGGAAATCGCGTCGAGTCGAGTGGTAATTCGATGGATCACTTGCTTAGGTAGCCGGCGCGACGATCGCCGGCGTTGCCGGCCTTTTCAGCGTCTGTCGCGTCCGCACCGGCGCCACGTCGCGCACGTCTGTCGTGTCCATGAAGCGGCGGCACCACAGCTCGAACGACAGCATGGTCCAAAGCTGCAGATCGAGATCGCGCCCGCGTTGATGCAGTTGGAACAGCCGTTCCACTGTCCGCGTGTCGAAGATGCCGCGCTCGCGGCAGGTTTCCGACAACAACACATCGCGCGCGAAGCCGGCCAGTTCGCCGCGGAACCAGTGCGCGAGCGGCACCGCGAAACCGTGCTTCTGCCGGTCGATGATCGCGTCCGGCAGAATTCCGCGCATGGCCTTCTTGAAGATGTACTTGGTGTCCCGGCCGGCAAGACGCAAGCGTGCGGGAATCGTCGCGGCGAATTCCACGAACTTGTGATCGAGTAGCGGTGGCCGCGCCTCGATGGAATGCGCCATCGACATCCGGTCGACCTTCGTGAGGATGTCGAGCGGCAGGTAATTGTTGATATCGTCGTACTGCGCCGCTGCGAGCCAGTCGCCGGACGGCTCGCGCCATTCCGCACGCGAAACGGCCCACGGGTCGTGCCGAGCGATCTGCGCGAGCGCTTCACGCCGGAACAGCTGTTGGATTTCGTCGGCGTGAAACATCGTGGACGCATCGAAGTAGCGATTCGGTCCGTCGAGCGCGAGATGACGGAGGAATCGGCGCCCCGTCATGCCTTGCGGCATCAACATCCCAATCGCGCCAGCGGCTCGGCGGAGCACGCGCGGAATCTGTTCGCGCACCCGCTCACGCCCCTCGACCACGTACTTGTCGTAGCCGGCGAACAGTTCGTCGCCGCCATCGCCGCTCAGTACCACTTTCACGTGCTCGGCGGCGAGCTTCGACACCATGTAGGTCGGAATCGCCGACGTGTCGCCGAATGGCTCGTCGAGATACCACGTGAGGTCCTCGACAATCTGGACGACGTTCGGCCGCAGGACGAGATCGTAGTGGTCCGTCCCGAATCTGGCTGCGATCTCGCGCGCGTACGGCAGTTCGTCGTGGGTGGCCTCCGCAAACCCAATCGAGAACGTCTTGAGCTGGACATCCTTCGGACGCGCCATCATCGCGACGACGGCGCTCGAATCGAGGCCACCGCTCAGGAATGCGCCTACCGGCACATCGCTGACCTGATGCAGGGTCACGGCATCGGCGAGCTGCTCGCGGAGCTGCTCGACAAACTCGTCCTCCGTCGCGCGCTCGTTGGGTGAGAACTCCAGATCCCAATATCGTTCGATGCGCAGGTTGCGCCCCTGGCTGGCAACACCGATACGTGCCGGTTCGAGCTTGGAAACGCCTTTGACGATGCTGCGCGTCGCGGGCGTGGCCAGTGTGGTGAACAGATGGCCAACCGATTCCCAATCGAGCGATCGCTCGACTTCAGCAAGCTGCAGGATGGGCTTCAGCTCGGATGCAAACAGCAGTTCGCCATCCCGCTCGTAGTAATAGAGCGGCTTGATGCCGAGGCGATCGCGAGCGAGGAGGATCCGACGGCGCCGTGTATCCCAGATCGCAAAGGCGAACATCCCTCGCAGTCGATCCACGCAGTGCGGCCCGAGATCCTCGTAAAGGTGGACGATCGTTTCCGTATCGCTGGCTGTCTTGAATACGTGGCCGCGCCGCTGCAGGTCGCGTCGGAGCTCCTGGTAGTTGTAGATCTCGCCGTTGAAGACAATCCAGACACTGCCGTCCTCGTTCGAGATCGGCTGGAACCCGTTACTGAGGTCGATGATGCTGAGGCGGCGCATGCCGATGGCGACGCCGTCGCCGATGTAGACGCCCTCATCGTCAGGTCCTCGGTGCGCCATGACGCCGCACATGGCCCGGATCTCGTCTTCATGAACCGGCTGGCCGTCCCAACGAACGATGCCTGCGATGCCGCACACAGCGACTCTCCTCTCAGGTCTGACTAGAGGCCGGACTCCGATACTGGTTCCGGCTGAATCGGCCGGTATTCTGCGGTGGGGTCCCCGTCTTCGCGCGCCGCAGGCGCGCTACGGCGGGGCCTCGCCATCGCTTCCTCAGGATCCAGGGAAGCGGAGGCTGGCGCCTTCAGGCGGACCATCACGTAACTCAATCCGAAGTACACCGCCGCGTACGCGGCGGCACTCGTGCCCAGCGCAACAAGTCGATGTACGCCCCACTCGCGGGTGATCCACAGGACCGGCAGCGCGGCGACCAGAGCGCACCCGAAGATCGCCGCAAGCCGCCCCCACGGCAGCGTGTCCGCGAACGACAGACGCAGAAGATGTGCGATCCGTGCGACGCCCACGAGGTTGACGAGCAGCGTGCTCACGAGCGTCACGAGTACCGCGCCGCTCATCCCGAACGTCGAGAGGAACCAGCCAATGAGCGCGGCCACCATCGCCAGGCGGATCACATTCATCACGAGCAGGAAGCGTGTTTCAGCAAACACGCGCAGCACCGCATTGACGGCGAAGATCGACGGCAGAATCGTCAGCGCCCACATCATGAAAATCGGCACGCTCGCAGCGTAGGTTGACGTGTAGAGCGTGACGATCAACTCCCGGGCCGCGACCATAAGAAAGATCGACAGCGGCACCATCAGAAATGCAAGCCGGCAGACGGTCTCGTGCCACAGCGCGACCGTTGCCCGTCCGTGGGAGGTATCCTCCGCCATGCCGACCATCATCACGTTGACCGTCGAAGTCATGATCATGTCGACGAGCGGAATCTGCAGGCAGCCGACTGCGTATATCGCGAAGGTCGCGGCATCGAAGCGCGACGCCACGACATACTGGTGATAGTTCTGTTGAATGACTTCGACACCGACGGCAAGCGCAAATGGCAGCGCATAGGCGAGCTGCTCGCGCCACAAGGGGACATCGATGCGGAACTCGCGGCCGTACTCCCGCCACAACGCGATGACCAGCAGGATCAAGCGAACGGCGGCAAATGCCGTCGCGCCGATGAACACTGCCCGCAGGCTGCCCACAAGGAAAGCCGGAACGATGAAGAAGAGCGTGCGAACGATGTCGGAGCAGGCGTAGGTGACGGCCGCCATCAGGTGTTTCTTGCGCGAGACCATCACGATCTCGAGCACGGTTGACATCAGCATCAACGTGAGAAACAGCCCGGCCAGGAACATGTAGTCGGCGAGCGCCGCATTGGTCAGACGTGCGGCAATCTGTGAGCGCCACCCGTACAAGGCGGCGAGGCAAACCAAGCCTACGGCGGCCAGCGTGATCAGCGCATTGCAAACGTATCGCGGCGTACGAGTCGCCTTCCGCGGCACGAAGTAATACAGGCTTTCCGCCATGCCCAGCTGCGCCAGGCCGTAGAGGGTGCCGTATAGCAGAAAGAACTGTTTGTAGGTTCCAAACACCGCGGGCGCGAAGACGCGCGCGAGGACGATGCCGATGGCAAACGACGCGACGAAGCCAACGACCCGGCCCGTGACGAGCAGCGCCGCGGGTCTGGTGATCTCCTTGGCGGTCATGCCTGGTGCACCCGTTCGCACTTCCAGGCGGGCGGCCAGAGGTGGTGCGCCTGGCAGCTCAAAATGTCGGGTGTGAACTGTCCCGCACCGTTCACCGACGACCCCTCCCACAGCAACAGCCGCTGAATCGTCAGCAACAGATGCCGCGGGACGTCATGACCGCACGCGGTATAGGCGAATCGATAGCCGGCTCGCGCGACCGCGTCGACGATCGCGGCGTTGAAGTGCCCGCCCGGATAGGCAAAATGATCGACGCGCTCGCCGAGACGATCCTCGAGAGCGGTTTTCGACTGCTCGATCTCAGCCACCGCTCGCTCCGGTGACTCGATAGGCAGCGATACATGCGTTCGCGTGTGCGAACCGATCGTGAAGCCGCGGCGGCGCATGTCGGCAATCATTTCCCACGTCACCGTCAACGGCACGTTGTGGAAGCCGTTGCCGACGCTCATTTCGAGACCGGTCATCAAGCGCCGGATGTCCGACTGCGGCAACCCTGGCAGCAAGGCCGACACCGCGGTCATCGGCGTCGCCGTTACCGAACGGCGCGCGAAATCGTCGGCCGGGAGTCCGAGGTCGCTCAGCAGATCCGCGAACTTCGACCGGCGATCGTCCCAACAGCGGAACGCCTTCGCGACGAGGTGATAGAGCTTGTCGTGGATCTGCCAGGCTGGCCTGCCCACGAGATCGGTGACCACGAACATCGTCGCGGGAATGCCTTTGCGTTCGAGCACCGGAAGTGCCAGTTCGTAGACATCCCGGTACCCATCGTCGAAGGTCACCGCCGCGACCGGTTCGTCGAATGGCGACCCGTTGAGCAGACGATCCCCGATATCGTCAAGCGACATGAAACGAAAGTGCTGGCCGAGGCAATCGAGATGCTGTTCGAACATGGCGAGGCTGGTCAGCATGCTCGGCATCTCGACCTGCGCTTCCGCCTTGAAATCCTCAACGATGCGGTGGTAGCCGACCACGAGCGGCTGATACGTGCCGCGCGGGCCGGCGAGTCCGTGGTCATGCGCCTTCGCGAGAGCGGACGCCACCGCCGTTTTGAGGTGACTCCGGAACCGACGAACTTTAAGAGGCATGGATCAGACCGCTCAACCGTCTGCGGGCGCAAAACAGAGTGTGATGAAGCCGCCCGCCAAGATGCGGCGGAAAAAGATGAATGTTGAGGAGCTCGCGCGTCTGGCGGGCCCAGAGGGATTTGTACGGTTCGGTGCCCCACAGCATGTCGAATTCGGCGGCACCTTCCTCCAGGGCGGTACGAATCGTCAGTGCCATCAGCACCAGACCGATGCTGTATTGCTGATATGAATCGTCGAACCCGTGCTGGTAGAAATAAAACGTGCGGTTATGGAAAAAGCCGTACATGACGGCGGCGGTGGCGCCGTTCAGTCGCAGGACGAACATCCGCAGCCAGCCGCGCTCGAGAAAACGCCGGGTCACCTCGTCGTGAAACGCACACAGGGCCGCGGTGCGGAACGCCGTTCCGCGCGAGTCGAACCGGCGCTGGTGATAGTGCGTAAGCCGTTCGAGTGCGTCGCGACGATCGCCGTCACCGGTCACTCGCTCGAACTGGACGTCGAACTTCTGCTCCAGCGCACGCAGGCGCCGGCGGACATTGGCGCGATGTGAGGCGCCGAGCGTCGCCAGGTATGAATCCCACGTATGGCCGGCGAGCGGTATGTGCGGGCAGATGCCGCCCGCAGTCGTCACCTGCGCCCAGCCGCGGCGTTCGAGGCGGTTGACCAGGCCTGCGGCTGCAGCGGAAGACGCAAGATGCGTCAGGCCAAGCGCGGTGCGCTCTGCGACCACGAACTGTTCGATCGCGTCGAGCGCCTCGGCCTCGAAGCCGGCGCGAGTAATGACATCGAGATAATCGGAGCCCGCTTCTCCCGTTCCGAGCAGGTCGAGGCAGGGCAGGCGCGCAACACCCGATGTCGCTCGAAACGGCGCGATGGCGATCAGGCGATTGCCAGCTTCCACCTTCAACAATCGGAGTTGCGACGATCCGCGCAAATGCGTCCACCACGGATGAAGCCATTCCCACGTCAGAAACGGCGACGCGGCGTCGCTCGACTGCAGCAGCGCATCCCACGCGGCCCGAAGCTCGGTGAACCGCCACGTCGAATCGATGCGTACTGCGCGAATCTCTCGCGCATCGCTTTCAACGGCGGGGGTGGCCGGCTCGCGAAGTTCGACAGCGGCACGGGCGATCATGCGGCCCTCTGCATCGCACGGTCCGCTGCGAGCGTGCGATTGATCTGCGTGGCCACGTGGCTGACGTGCCGCGTCGAAAGGTCCTGGTGGATCGGAAGCTCGAGCACATGCTGGCGGAAAAAGCGCGCAGGCGGCGACATTTCGCTGCCGTCGCCAACGGGATCGTTCCAGAACTCGAGCGCATCGACACCGCGCCGGCGCAGCGCGTTGGCGGCCTGCGTCTTGTCCGGCACGAAGACCGGAAAAAAGAGCGGGCAGACGCCATCAGGGAGCACCGGAAAGACGGGTCGCACATGCGCGTCGATTTCCCCGAGCAGCTGGCGGTAGTTCTCGACGCGGACGCGCCGAATGTCGGAGTAGTCCAGTCGTTGCAACAAGCGCGTCGACACGGGCGACATCGCGAGATCGACTTCGTCCAGGTTGAAGCCGATGTCGCCGACGTTCGCGCGGCGCACGTCCAGGGCCCCGGCGGCCATCCCCATTCCACGCTTCAGCGCCTGCAGCGCAGCGCCGACGCCGTTGACGCGTCCGCGGATGCGTTGGACGAACAGCTCCGCCACTCGTGCCGCAACCGACGCGGTCCCCGCTGGACGCAGGTGAAGCCGCTCCAGCGATTCGATCGGGACGTTGTTCTGTACGAGCAGGGCGCCGTTCGGCAATGGGAGCGTCTTGTACAGGCAGAACACCGACCACTGGCCGAAGCTCCCGAGCGGACGCCCGTCCTCGGTTTCACTCAGCAGTGATAGCGCACAGTCTTCGACGAGCAGCATTTCGCGCCGGCGGCACAAGTCCGCGAGCTGCGCGATCGGCTGTGGCCAGCCGGCATAGTGAATGACATACAGGACGTCCGGAGAGTGCTCGCGGCACAGTCGTTCGACGTCGGTGGGATCCCACTGCATATCGCGGCCGACAGGGCAGTAGTGGATCTTCACGCCCGCCGCCTGCATCGCCAGGATTTCGTTGCCGCTGTAATAGTCGGGGGCCAGTACCGTCAGCGATCGCCTGCTTTCCCGCAGTGTGCGAAACAGGTAATAGATCGCGTTGCGCGCGCGGTAGTAGGCAATCCGGCGCGGGGCGTTGAACGGAAATGGTGCCTCCAGCGCAGACGGACGCCCAACCAGGTGCGTCGCCGCCAGCCCCTGGTACGTCGGCACGAATGTTCCGACTACGCTCGCCATTTCTTCTTAATCTCCGGCGCCATCTGAAATTTGATCGAATGCAAAAGCCGGGCTCGTCTGCTGTTGGAAAAAATGAACAACCAGTCGTGACCGCGCACGGTGGGTGTCCACTCGTGTTTCCACGGCTCGCTGTCGCCGAGGAAATCGATCTCGCGGAGGCCCTGCGCGTACGCCTCCTGCGTGGCGAGATACGTCAGCATCTTGAACGGTGAGCACGCATGGAACTCGCGGTCATGGCCGGTCTTCACGAGAAAGAGACGGCCGTCGTACAGCGCACTGTATGAGACAGCGATCCGTCTGCCGCCGGACGTGAGGAACAGCAGGCGCAGCCAGCCACGCTCGACCGCACGCTCCGCGAGCAGCGTGTAGAACCTCTGCACGGCTGGATCCGAGGTAATCGAGGTCCCTTCCTTGTCTTTCCAGCCCGAAGCTTCCAAACGCCACGCATCGTCGAGCGCCGCAGAGATCGCCGCCGTTTCGGACAGGACCTCGAGCGCCGGCGTGTCGATTTGATTCAGCCGGGTCAGCCGGTTCCTCACATTCGAGCGGAACTTTGCGGGAAGGCTCGCCCAGTAGCTTTCCCACGTTCCGGCAAGTTCGAGGAACGGAGAGTCGGTGCTCTTCCACGTACCGATCGGCAATTGCTCAGAGGACGCCAACTGCGACATCGCCGGTATCGTTCGCGACGTGTGCGGTAACTGCGTCAGCTGCAGCACATCCCACTGGTCGATGTCACCCGCGAGCGAGTTCCAGATTGCCCGGTAAATCTCGTTTTCATCGCCTGCGACCACGAAATCCGTCCGCGGAGTGTGGTCATTGGCCATGAGCGCGAGGCGTCTCACCGGCAGGCCGTAAACGACCGCGCTTTCGCGCATCAAGGGCGCGATGCCGACGATGCGATCACCCTTGCGCGCGAGCATGATGTGAAGCTGCCGACCCCCTTGGAAGCTGTCCCACCAGGTCCGCATCCATTCATGTCGCAGGAATGGATGCGGGAGGCTCGCGCGATCGACCGCGTCGTTCCATTCATGCTCGAGGGCCACGAAGGAGTCGTAATCGCGGACGATGGTTACTCGGGATTCGGGATTCGGGATCCGGGATTCGCAGGCCGAGGCCAGACCGGCATCCGAGTCGAATCCCGAACCCCGAGTCCCGAACCCCGGCAGCGAAGTCGTCAACATGCGGCGGACGGAAGATGCTTGCGCCGCTTCCGCTCCAGGAGGTCGGTGTACAGGTCCTCGGTCGCACGCACCATCCGGCGAACGGAGAAGTGGTCCGCAATGTGCGAACGGGCGGCACGTCCAAGGTTCGCTGCGAGCTGCGAATTGTTCAACAGGTGGACGATCGCGTCCGCCAGCGCGCCCGGATCGGCGGGTGGGACGAGGATGCCGGTGACGCCGTCAACGACTGCTTCTGGCGTTCCGCCAACCCGTGTCGCCACGGTCGGAGCACCTGCCGCCATCGATTCGAGGACCACGTTCGAGAGCGCCTCGTTGAGCGACGGCATGACCGACACCGTGAGACTCGCAAGCACCGCGGGCACGTCGCTCCGAAGTCCCGTGAACGTCACGTGCTCGGCGACGCCGCAGCGGGCCGCGTAGTCCTGCAACTCTCGCAGGTATTGGCGGTCCATCGGGTTGGTTTCACCCGCGACCAGAAAGCGAACGGTGGGGACGCGCGACCGGACGATCGCCGCTGCTTCGAGAAATTGCTCCAGCCCCTTGAGCCGAGTCAACCGCGATACGACGCCGACAACCGGCGTGTCATCGGGTAGTCGGAGCTCGCGCCGCAGATCGAGCGGTGACGGCAGGTTGTCGAACCGGGTCAGGTCGACACCGTTACGAATGACGGCGATCTTCGATGGGGGATAGCCGTCGCCGATCAGCCAGTCTCTGACGGCGTCGGCGTTGACGAGAATGCAGTCGGCAAACTGGCAGGCGTAGCGCTGCACGCGCTTCTGCATCCTGGTCAGGTATGGCGCCCGATCGCGAATCGATGCGATGACGACCGGAGCGACGAGCCTCGCAGGCGGCGTCGCGAAGACGTTGCCGTAGAAGTTGTACGCGTGAACGATCTGGATGCCGCGCCGCCTGATATGCCGTGTCAACCGCGCCTGCTGTGCAACCGCGGCGAGGCTGCGGAAGGTGGATATCGGGTATTCCGTCAACGGAATGTCGCGCGCCATGAGCTCGTCTACGAAGCCGCCCCATCGCCGCAGGCAGGCGAACTCGACGTCGAACCGCACGCGGTCGAGCATCCGGGCGAGCGTCATGAACTGGTTTTCGGTGCCCCCGCACATCAATGTGGGCACCACGTTGAGGACGCGAGCGGTGGTCACAACTGTTCTTCCACCCCGTGGGAGCGATTGGGTGTCCCGGGCACGTCATGCGCCACGAGACGTGTCCGCGCCATCTCGGCGCGGTAGGTGTTCTTGAGCGCCACGGCGAGGCCCGCAATGCTGAAGAAGTAGAACTGATAGGCGATCGGGTGAAACATCGCCGCGACAAAAAACGCGACGAGCGACACCTGAACGCCGGCAGCAAGCGTCCCCAGCCGGGCGAGTGCCGGATCGCTGCGGGCCCGCTTCTCGACTGCCCACGCACTGCGGAAGCAGAGCAGGTGCAGCCAGACGAACAGCAGGAAGCCGGGGATCCCCAGGTCCACGGCGTACTGCAGATAGACGTTGTGAACGGAACGCCATGTGAAGTGGCCGCGCGCCTGATTGAGCGCGATCATGTCCTGGCCAATTCCGACGCCGACAATCGGGTTGTGCGCGACCACATCGAGCGCGAGCCGCAGGTCGTTGTATCGTCCAAGCGCCGACCCTGTCTTGTCCTGTTCCAGGTTTGTGATGGTGCTCAGTCGCTCGACGTACGTCTTCGGCAGCACAAATGGAACGGCGAGGACGGCGACGAGCAGCGCGATAGCGGCCCCACCGGACCGGCGCCTCACCAGCACGACGATGAACATGAACAACGTCGCGGCGAGCGACAGGAAGCCCGCGCGTGAGAACGTGATGATCACGCCCGCGATGCTGAGGAGTGCCACCGCCGTCGCGAACAGTCGCGTGGCGCCCCGTGAGCTGAGCGCGAGCGCACCGGTCAGCGGAATGATCAGATTCAGCATCAGCGCAAGGTCGTTCGGATTTCCCGTCAGCCCGGAGCTGCCCATGTAGCCGACGACGCGGACGAGCCCTTCCTGCGTCGTCGTCATGACCTCGCCAGACAGGTAATGCCACACGCCAGTCGCGGCGAGCGGAATCGCGCACAAGGTGAGCGACCACGCAAGGGCGCGAAGCCGATCGGTCGTCGTGATGATGGTGGCGAGCAGCCAGAAAAATGCGATGGCTTTCAGATACTGGTCGGTCAGCAGCCGGACGCCGCCACCAGGCCAGTACGACAACGGCAGCGTGACCGTCGACCAGAACACCAGCGCGAGGGCGATCCCGATTTCCGGCGCAAGCGGCGTAATGGGCTGTCTGTGGGCGGTTCGCTCGAAGATGTGCGCCGCCATGGCGATCCCACCGGCGAGGAGCGCAATTCGAATGAGTTTCAGAACCGGGAACCACGCCTGTGGCGAGAGCAGCAGGACGAAGGTGAACGCCACCAGCGCATAAAACGCCGCGCGGCTGCCTTCGAGAGACGCCACACGGGTGCCTGTGAACCCGAGGCGCGAACCTGTAAGGTTCGCGCCTCGGGCGTCGAGGGAAGCACCAGGGGTCTGGGGCTGCCACCACCCGACTGCGACCTGATTCACCGCAGACCATCCGTGCCCGTCGGTGCCAGCACGGGCCGCGTTGCCAGCACGGGCCGCGTCGGCTTCCAGGCAACCGCCGGACGCAGCGGTGCACGGCGGCGCCGTACTTCGGTCGCGCCCGTGCCGAAGAGCACGGTGAGGACCGTCTCCAGCATGATCCGCAGGTCGAGCCAGAGCGAGCGGTTCTTGATGTAGTACAGGTCGTACCGCATCTTCTCTGTCTCTTCCGCGAGGTTGTTCGCGTAGCCGTAGCGGATCTGCGCCCACCCTGTGACGCCCGGACGAACCGTCGATCTCAGCCCGTAATACGCGATCTTCTCCATGAACACGGCCTGGTTGGTGACTGGGTGCGGCCGCGGTCCGACCAGGTTCATGTCACCGCGCAGCACGTTCACCAGCTGCGGGAGCTCGTCGAAACGGAAACGCCGCAGGTAGTGGCCGACGCGGGTGATCCGATCGATGTTGTCCGAGACCCATTCGGATCTCGGCTCGTCGCAGGGGTGCATCGTCCGGAACTTGATGAGACCGAACGGCCGCCCATTGCGACCGGCCCGCTGCTGGATGAAAAACATCGGACCACGCGAATCGAGTTTGATGGCCATGCCGATGGCGATGAGCAGGGGCGCACAAATAAGGACACCGACGATCGCGCCGATGACGCTGACCGCACGCGCCAGGACGTCGGCCGCGCCATGGTTGCGGAATCCTTTCGCGAGAATCAGCATGCTGGGCCTGATCGCCTCGATGGCCATCTTGCCCATCAGCCGTTCCGAGAAATCGAGCGCATCCTCCACGACGATGCCGCGCACGCGCGCCTCGAGGAGCATCTGCAGGGGGAGCCGGTCGCGGCGATCCGCCATCGCGACGACAATGAATGCCGGATGCACGCGATCGACGATTTCGGTGAGCGAGTCGATCGGTCCGATCCATCGCCGATAATCCGGCGAGTCTGGTTCCGGCATCTGATCGTCGACGGTGCCGGCGACGATGTATCGGCGGTTCTGCGCCGATTCGATCTCCTCGATCAAGGTCGAGGCCAGCGGCCCTGATCCGAGAATCAGCACGCGCCGTGACTGATCGCGCATGTCGCGAAGTTTGCCTACCATGGGTCTGATCCCTGATCCCTTATTGCCTCTCTAGGCTTCCGCAACCCGTTTGGGGAAGTAGTCTTTGTAATACGCGTCGTAGTAACCGAAGAGCGGCTTGGCGTCGCGGTTGAAGACAATGCCGAGCACCTTGGACGGGTCGAGCATGTTGAGTGCCTCGCCGAGGAGCTTGCGTGGCGTCTGGTTGGCCGCGACGACGACAAGCACGCCGTCAACGGCATTGGCCAGCAGTGCTGAGTCGAACACGGGAAGCAGCGGAGGCGTGTCGAGCACGACGAAGTCGTAGCGGCGCCGCACCTCGCTGAGCAGTCCATCGAGGCGTGGTGATCGAAGGATCTGGTGCACCGCACCCTTGCGCAGTCCTGCAGGCAGGATCGACAGGTTGTACGGCCGCAGCATCTGCGTGACGCTGTCGAGGGTCGTCGCCGGGTTCTCGATGACTTCGGTGAGGCCCTGCGAGAACTGGTCGATCGCCAGCTGACGCGCCACGGCCGGCCGCCGGAGATCGGCGTCAATCAGCAGCACGCGCGCATCGTCGGCCCCTCGCGCAAGTGCGCCCGCGAGGTTGATTGCCGTCAGCGTCTTGCCTTCGCCGGCAGCGGGGCTCGTGACGGCGATCACCTGGAGCGTCCGCCCGCGGCGGAGCCGCTCGATGGTGAGCCGCAGGCCCTGGTACTGTTCCGCCGCAAATGATCCCGGCGAAGTGAGGGTTACAAGGTGCGGGTCGAGTTTTGTCTTAGCCATGACTTTTGTTTCCTGACGTCTAGCCGGCGCGCCCGATCAGCCGGGCGAGTTGATCGTTGCCGTGTGCGAAATAGGCGGAGGCCATTGCGATGAGCGCAATGGCCGCGATAGCCGACACCGTTGCCAGACCAGTCAGCAGCCGCCGTTTGAATGGCACCGGTCCGATCGGGGGAATCGAGACGAGCACCGGGACGCTGGTGAATTCGCGGACTTCATCGATGCCATGGAACGAGGCGTCGAACTGCTCGGAGCCGAGGACGATGGCCACGGCCGCCGCGAGCGCGAGGAGAATGCCCAGCAGAATCAGCCGAATGCGATTCGGGCCGGTCGGTCCTTCAGGCGGCAGCGCCGGTTCGAGGACGCGGAAGCGCTCGCCCTGCCGATCCGTTTCGAGACTGGCCGCGAGCTGCGCCTCGTCGTAGCGCTTCAGCATCGAATCGTACAGATCCTTGGACACCTGCCGGTCGCGCGTGACCAGCGCAAACTCCTGTTCACGCTCGGGCGCGCCCTGGAGGCGCTGTTCGAACGAGCCAATCGTGGCGCGAAGGGTCGTCTCTTCGCTACGCAGCTTTCCGAGCTCCGCATCAATGCTCTCGATGGTCCGGCGGCGAGGCGCCTTGGCGTCGTCCGATGCCGCCTGCGACGCGGCAGCGGCGGCCTTGGCGGCCTGTTGCCGGTGATCCAGCAATGCTTCCGCCGCGTCCTGCTCCTTTTCGAGCGCTGCGACCTGTTCCTGCAGACGGAGCACGTCCGGGTGTTTGCTCGTGACGCGGGTCTGCAGACCCGCCAGATCCGCCTTCAGCTTGTCGATCTGCTTCAGCCGCTCGATCATGTCGGGCGGCGCATCCGGGTTCTCGGCGCGCGCGACCGAGGTCGGGTCCTGCAGACCTTCAAACAGCTTCTCGCGCTGTTCGATGAGGCGCAGCTGCTGCTCGCCGTTGAGACGCAGCTGGGTGTTCAGCCGTTCGATCGTCGCGAGATTGATTCCGACCTGCTGTGGCAGCTGCCCGGTGTACTTCGACGTGAACTGCGTGATCGCAGCATCCTGACGATCGAGCTGCCCTTTGGCTTCGGCGAGCTGCTGCCTGAGGAACGCCAGCGTCCCGATGGCCGACTGCGAACGCATCGACTCGTTCTGCTGGACGTAGAACGAGGCGATCGCGTTCGTCACGTCCGACGCGGTCTTCGCCGAATCGCCCGTGTACTTCAACGTAAAGGACACGGTCTTGACCTTGCCGCTCACCTGTTCCGGACCGGACGGATTGACTTCGACGTCGCTCCGCATCTGATTCAGCGCATCGTCAACGGCGCCTTTCTTCGTCATCAAGGCCGGATAGAGGTGGAAGCGGTTGATCAGCTCCAACGCGCGATCGCGGCTGAGAATCTCCTGCTTGATGATGTGGAGCCGGCTTTCGAGCTCGCCCGGCGCCGAATCTGCTGCGCGGACGATGTTCTCGTCGACGGGACGCTCGATGAGTACCAGCGCCTGCCCCTGGTAGATGTCCGGCAGGTAAATCGCGAACGACACGATCGCGGCGAGCACCGCACAGAACGTGGCGAGGGCGAGCAGCCGGCGGCGGCGGAGGATATCGAGAATCCGGACCGCCAGTGAATCGTCAGCGGTTGAAGCGAGCAGGTCACGCGCCATTGATATCCACTCCTACGGAACGACGATGATGTCGCCGGCGTGGACATAGAGATTGTCCTCGTCGTCCCCTTCGGCGACCTTGCGGTAGTTGAATTTGATACGCTCGGTCTTCGCGCCCTTCTGCCGAAGCACGACGATCTTGTCGCGGTTGGCGAACTCGGTGAGTCCCTGCGCGCGTGCGATCAGCTCGAGCACCGTTGCCTGGCTCTTGATCTCGTAGTCGCCCGGCATCTTCACCGCACCGACTACGGCGACCTTGAAGTTATGCACCTCGCGCACGATCACCGAGACTTCGGGAGAGGGGATGTACTCGGCGAGCTGCTCGGTGAGGTGCTGGCGCAGATCCATCGGCGTCAGTCCTGACGCCTGCACGTCGTTGACGAGCGGCAGCGACAGCTTTCCGTCCGGACGAACCGGAACGGTGCGACACAGGTCAGGGCAGTTCTTCCACACGGTGATGTCGAGCACATCTTCCGGTCCGATCAGGTATTCCTTCGTCATATCAACAGCGCTCGCGCTGCGAACGACGGGGGCCACGCGCGGTGCGGGCGACGCCGCAGGGGCCGCTGCCGCTGCCACGGGTGCAGGTGCCGCTGGCTCGGACGTCACCGGCGCGGATGCGGCCGCCGCCGGTGATGGCTCCGCCGGTGTGGACGCGGGCGTCGGCGCTGCCGCAGCTTCCGCCTGTGTGGCGGTCGGAGGCTGCACGTTCTGCGCGTGCGCGACCGATGCGACGCACATCACAGAGCAGAGAAGAACGGGAAGACGAGCGTTCATTGAGAGACCCCTTTCGCGCGTGCGGCCGGATCGTCCGGCTCTTTGATCGAACGGCTGTACCTCGGCGCCACGCTGACGCTCACGCCAAAGATGTGCCGGATAACGTCGGCGTCGCTGAACACGTTGCGTCGAATGTTGCCCTGCTGGTAGTCGAGGCCGTAGGACGCGTTGAAGGTGTAATAGCCACCGGGCGACCACGACGCGATGAATGCCTGGTGATAGTTCGTGAGCCGATGCCGATCGAGCGTGTCGATGGCGCTGACCGCGGAATGGCTGCTAATCTCCATCCGCGGACGGAACGGCCACGTGACGCGCGCGCTGCCGCCGTTGAGCACGACCGGGCCGCGAATGCCCAGCACGATCGTCTCGGTGTGGTAATACTCGAGCGCGGCATCGAGTCGCGGCGTCTTCCGCGCGATGCCTGCGCTGATCTCCGGCTCGAGCCCTCGATACGACGACACCCGCGGGCCGGCCTGGATCGAAAAGCGTGTTGCTGGGGAGAGCTGATGGTCCCAGCCACCGAGCACCGCCACTGAATCGCTGCCGTTGGTGGCGTCGCTCGGATCGGCGAAGTGGCGCGCCAGCACCCACCCGTTCGCCGTGGATCGTTCGCTGAGAACCTGCGACAGCCCGATGCGGCCGGTCTGCATCCGCCCCGTCCCGTTGTCGACGAGGCTTTCCGAGATGTAGTCGTACGACCCGGCAATGCTGGTGTGTTGACGCAGCCGATGGTCGAAGT
>Ga0207701_10000447_pt1 | contig 42734 bp, 27 predicted proteins | sample KBSSwiSSwithPhiX_FD_184294 | JGI IMG/M metagenome (GOLD analysis project Ga0207701, IMG submission 184294) | Switchgrass rhizosphere bulk soil microbial communities from Kellogg Biological Station, Michigan, USA, with PhiX - S5 (SPAdes) (version 2) | ecosystem: Environmental > Terrestrial >... | reverse complement strand
AGTGAGCATATTGGGCAGATGTGAGCGACGAGCAACGCCGCCCGGCGGGATGCCCCGCCCGGGAGTTGTCCTAGAAATCACGGTTCCAGGGGACTAGCCGCGTGACGCGGCTGACGGCTGATGGCGCGTAGCTGAGAGCTGTCTATCGATAGCTCCCTACCACCCCTCCGTGCCCGGCTCTCCCTTGAAGGGTCCGACGATCTCCGGCGTGATCCAGCCGCCATAGAAACCGCCCGGCTGCGGGAGGGCGCGTGCGCCGTCGACCAGACACTCCAGGCGGCCGGGATAGAACGCGATGAAGTCGGCCAATGGCTCGAACTCAGCGAACGGGTGCGGGTATGACCACCCGACGCGCGACAGCCGCTGCCCGTTGGCGACTACCGTCCAATAGCGTGCTTCGCCCTTCCATTCGCACATCGAGGCGCCGGCCGACGGCTCGAGGTGCGCACGGTCGACGTCCCCCGGCGGCAGGTAGATCGTCGGCGGGCTGGCCGTCTCGAGCACGCGCAGGCAGTTGACGGAACGGCCGACGATCACCGTTCCCACGCGCACGATCACCTCACGCGGTTCAGCTGCCAGGCGGGGTGGACGCGGGTAGTCCCAGACCGACTCCTGTCCGGGTCCGGGCTCGACAGCGAAGGGCGGCCGGACCCGTCCGTCGTACGGCCAGCCGCTCCGTGCCCGCGTGACCCAATCGGAAATCCCCATTCCCTGAGTGTATCGGTCATTCGCCGCGCCGGCTTCTCTTGACAATCGAGAGAAGGCTTTGCTTTACTCTCGATTGTCCGGATGTAGGGACCGACTTCATGGCCAAAGCGACCGACCTGCTGCAGGGCACGCTGGACCTGCTCATCCTCAAGACCCTGGCGCTCGAGCCGATGCACGGCTGGGGCATCGTCCTCCGCATCCAGCAGATTTCCGGCGACGTGCTGCAGGTGCAGCCCGGTTCGCTTTATCCGGCGCTGCATCGCCTCGAGTATCAGGGCTGGATCGGCGCCAAGTGGGCCGACACCGAGGCCGGGCGGCGCGCGAAGTACTACTCGCTCACCCGCGCCGGCCGGAAGCAGCTCGAGAAAGAGACCGAGCAGTGGCGCCGGCTGTCCGGCGCGGTCACGTCGCTCCTCGACGCGGTGTAGATGATGGCGCGCGTCCTTCAGCGCGTCGCACAGGCGGTGCGGTCGTTCGTTCGGCGACGGACGGTCGAGCAGGAGCTGGACGACGAGCTCCAGTTCCATTTCGAACAGATGGCGCGCGCGGAAGCAGCGTGCGGCGGCTCACCGGAGCAGGCCCAGCTGCAGGCGCGGCGCCGGTTCGGCGGGATGAATCAGGTCAAGGAGGCCTGCCGGGACATGCGCACACTCCGCCCGCTCGAACACCTGCTCCAGGACATCCGGTTCGGCGTCCGCCTCCTGTCAAGAAGTCCTGTGTTCACGCTGGTGGCGGTACTGTCGCTGGCCCTGGGGATCGGCGCCAACAGCGCCATCTTCTCAGTGATCAACGTGGTTGTCCTGCGCTCGCTGCCGGTCGAGAAGCCGGGCGAACTGGTCGTCCTGCAGTCGTCGCGCGGCGACTCGGCCAGCCAGCGCTTCTCGTATCCGCTGGTGCAGGATCTCGAGGACAGCCTGCACGGCCGCGCCGAGGTCTGCGCGCAGAGCAGCGTGACCGGCATGAAAGTGTCGTCGCCGTCCGCCGGCTCGGCGGCGGATTCGGTACGGGTCCAGCTGTTCTCGTCGGGCTGCTTCGCCACGCTGCGCCAGCGCGCGCAGATCGGGCGGCTGCTCGACGCGCGGGACAACGCGGTGGCCCGGCCGGTCGCGGTCATCAGCGACAGCTACTGGCTCCGGCGCTTCAACCGGAATCCCGCGGCGCTCGGCAGCGATCTGATCGTCAACGACACAGCGCTGACGATCGTCGGGGTGACCATGCCGCCGTTCTTCGGCGCGGCGCTCGAGTCCCGTCCGCCTGATTTGTGGGCGCCCGTCACCATGCAGCCGGCGCTGCGCTACTCCGGCAACGTCAGCAACTCGAATGGCGACACGCACAAGCCCTGGCCGGCGCAGCGCGAACTGTCATGGCTCGCCGTCATGCTGCGGGTGCCGGACGGCCAGGCCGGCGGCCTCGGCGACGTCGTCAACGCCGCGCTGCAGCGAGACTACTCGCAAATGTCCGGATTCACAGACGATGCGGAGTTCCGGTCACGACTGATGGCCACGCACGTGACGTTGCGGCCCGGCAGTCGTGGCTTCTCCGGCATGCGCGAGCGCGTGGCTGCGCCGTTGTTCATCCTGCTCGCGATGGTCGCCGTCGTGCTGACTGTCGCGTGCGGCAACCTTGCCAGCCTGCTGCTCGCGCGCGCAACGCACCGCAACCGGGAGATGGCCGTGCGCCTGTCGATCGGGGCGGGACGCGGCCGCCTGGTGCGGCAGCTCCTGACCGAGAGCCTGCTGCTCGCGCTGCTCGGCGGCGCGGGCGGACTGCTCGTCGCGATCTGGGGCAGCGACGCGCTGGTCCGCTACAGCGACGGCGGCGGAAGCGCGATGACCGTCGATGTCCGGCCCGACTGGCGCGTCCTGCTGTTCACGCTCGGCATTTCGGTGTTGACCGGCCTGCTGTTCGGGCTCATGCCGGCGCTCCGGGCGACGCGCGTCAGCCTCGCGGAAGCGATGAAGTCCCAGGCCAAGTCGGTCGTCGGCGGCACCAGCTCGACGACCTCGCGGGTGCTGATCGCGGGGCAGATGGCCCTGTCGCTGCTGCTGCTGATCGCCGCCGGCCTCTTCGGCCGCAGCCTGCAACAGCTGCTCGCGACCGATGTCGGGTTCAATCGCGGGCAGGTGCTCGCCGTCCGGCTGAACCCCGAGGCATCGGGATATGCACTGACCGACCGGGATGCTCTGCACCAGCGGCTACTCGAACGGGTCGGTGCGCTGCCGGGCGTGGTGTCGGTGGCGATGTCAGGCAACGGCCCGTTCAGCGGCTCGCGCACGACCAGCGGCTTCGAAGTCGAAGGCTACACGCACACGCCGGACGAGCGCCTGACGACGCAGGAGGAGGTCGTCACCCCCCGCTACTTCGAGACGGTCGGTTTGAGGATCGTCAGAGGCCGCGGCTTCACCGATGCCGATGTCATCACCGGGCGCCGGGTCAGCGTCATCAACGAAACTGTCGCGCGGCGCTACTTCAAGGGCGACCCGATAGGACGCCGCTGGAGCTACGACAGCACGTTCGGCGACGAGGCGTTCGAGGTCGTCGGGGTCGCCGCCGACGCGCGCTACAACGATCTCAGGACCGAGTCCCTGAACATGGTCTACCGTCCGGCCCGCCAGGCCGATTGGTACCTCGAGAGCCTGGAAGTGCGCACCTCCGGCGATGCCGCGGCGGTCGCACCCAGCGTGCAGGCGGCCATTCGCGAGGCCGAACCGCGCCTCACCATCGGCATCGTCGAGACGCTGGACTCCCGGGTTGCCCGAACGGTGGGACCGGAGCGGATGCTGACGGTCCTGATCGTGGTGTTCGGACTCGTCGCGCTTGGGCTGGCGTGTCTTGGTTTGTATGGGACCGTGTCCTACGCGGTGACGCGGCGCACCTCGGAGCTCGGCGTCCGCATGGCCCTCGGCGCGGACCGGTCGGCGGTCCGGTGGCTGATCATGCGTGAGGCGCTGACCCTCGTGCTGTCCGGCCTGGCCGCCGGCGTGCCGCTGGCGCTCGTGTCTGCCCGCGCGCTCAAGGGCGTGCTGTTTGGCGTCAGCTCGCTCGATCTGCCCGCCTATCTTGCCGCCATCGCCGTGCTGCTGGCGATCGCGACGCTCGCCGCCTACCTCCCTGCCCGAAGGGCGTCCCGCCTGGATCCGGTGGCCGCGCTGCGCGCCGAGTAAGCGCGACGAACCGCGGCGGCTCTCGCGCATAATGCGAACGATGCCGCGGCGCACTCGACGCCTTTCACGCACCCCGCACGACGGAGCCAGGGAATCGCGGCGTCCGTCCGGCGTCCTTTCCACCCACACGGGATCCGCATGCCCTCAGTAAATCGCCGTCAGTTCCTCCAGGCCTCGGCCGCGGCCGCCGTGGCCGCCCCATTCGCGGCGTGCGGCCGGAGCCGGCGCCCGAATGTCGTGTTCGTGCTGTCCGACGATCTCCGGTGGGACGCCATGGGAGTCGCGGGGCACCCGTTTCTCAAGACCCCGAACATCGACCGCCTCGCCAACGAGGGCGTGCGCTTCAGGAACGCGTTCTGCACCAGCTCGCTGTGCTCGCCGAGCCGGGCCAGCTTCCTGAGCGGGCTGTACGCCCACAGCCATCAGGTGATCAACAACTTCACCGAGTTCCCGGCCAGCGTGCCCAGCTATCCGCAGCGCCTGCACGACAGCGGCTACAACACCGCGTACATCGGCAAGTGGCACATGGGCGAAGGGAACGACGAGAAGCGTCCCGGCTTCGACTACTGGGCCAGCCACAAGGGTCAGGGGCAGTACTACGACACCCCGTTCAACGTCGACGGCAACCGCCAGGTGATCAAGGGCTACTACGCCCACGTCGTCACCAACCTGGCGCTGGACTGGCTGAAGACCGCAAAACGGCCCTTCTCGCTCAGCGTTGGGCACAAGGCGCCGCACGGCCTCTGGATCCCGGAGCCGCGCTACGAGCACGCGTACGACAACATCGCGATTCACAAGCCGGAGACGGCTGCGCCCGGACCCGGCACGCCGGACTGGGTGACGCGGCGGATCAAGACCTGGCACGGCATCGACGGCCCGCTCTACGGCGCAAAGGACTTCGACACCTTCATCCGCACCTATCACGAAACGATCCTGTCGGTGGACGACAGCGTCGGCCAGATCTACGAAGCGTTGCGCGCGATGGGAGAGCTCGACAACACGATCTTCCTGTTCGCCGGCGACAACGGCTTCCTGCTCGGCGAGCACGCCTCGATCGACAAGCGCACGATGTGGGAGGAGAGCATCCGGATCCCGCTGCTGGTCCGCTATCCCGACGCAATCAAGACGCCGCGCGTCGTCGACCGCATGGTCCTGAACCTCGATGTCGCGCCGAGCGTGCTCGACTTCGCCGGTGCGGCGCCGATCGCCAACGTGCACGGCGCGTCGTTCCGGCCGCTGACCGAGGGACGCGAGACGCCGTGGCGGCAGTCGTGGATGTACGAATACAACTTCGAGAAGGAGTTCCCGTACACCCCGAACGTGCGCGGCGTCCGCACCGAGGAGTGGAGCTACATGCACTACCCGAACGGTGAGGGGCAGCCCGACACCGAAAAGGCGGAGCTGTACCACGTCAAGCTCGATCCGCTCGAGAAGAACAACCTGATCGATGCGCCCGAAGCGAAGGAGACGCTGGCCTCGATGCAGGCGGAGCTGCTCAAGATTCAGCGGGACACCGGGGGGCTGCCGGACAAGATGCCGATCAATCCCGAGCTGCGGTTCGAGATGCCGGACGCCGCGATTCGGTGAGAGCTTCCAGCTTTCAGCTTCCAGCTACCAGGTGGATGGTTCTTGCGACGCTGAGCCGATTGGAGCGGCGACAGCCGCCTGGCAATCACCACATCTGACGCCTGCTCGATCACGCCCCACGAGCCAACGCTGGCAGCTGGAAGCTGGCAGCTGGAAGCTGGAAGCTTCAAAGCCTCACTCCTGCCTGAGCGCCTGCATCGGATCGACGGCGGCGGCGCGGCGGGCGGGGACATAGCAGGCGGCCAGGGCGACCATGCCGAGCAGCAGCGATACGACCACATACGAGAGCGGATCCGCCGGCTGTACGCCGAACAGCTGACTCCGTAGCAGGCGTGTCGACGCGAGGCTGATCGGTACGCCGATCACCAGGCCGATCAGGACGAGGCGGCCGCCCATCGCCAGCATCAGCCGGAGCACCGAGCGACGCGAGGCGCCGAGTGCCAAGCGCACGCCGAGCTCGTGGGTGCGGCGCGTCACGTGGAACGACAGCACGCTGTAGATGCCGGCGGCCGCGAGCGTCAGGCCCAGCGCCGCGAAGGCCGAGAACAACGCCATGGTGAAGCGGGGCTGCACGACTTCCTGTCCGAACACCTCGGTGAGCGTGATGGGCCGTCCGAGCGGCTGATCGGCGTCCATCTCGCGCACCTGGCTGCGGATCGGGTTCAGCAGGAGGTTCGGATCCCCGGCTGTACGCACCGCGAGCATGCGCTGTGCTGGCGCGGCCACGGAGTACGGAAGGATCAGCGCCGGGTTGGGTGGCAGCCGGAAACCGGCGTTTCTGGTGTCGGCGGCGATGCCGATGATGGTCACCTCGGCGCCTTTGCCCGGATCGGTCAGCAAGGTTCCCGGCGGATGTTCCAGCAAACCGAGCTGCACCCGCGCGCCGATCGGGTTTTCGCCCGCCGGCCATAGCCTCGCCGCTGCCTCGGTCACCAGCGCGACGCGATCACCCCTCAGGACCTGCGCCGGATCGAACATCCGTCCCCCCTTGAGCGGGATGCCGAAGGCCTTCAAGTGATCGGGCCCGACGAGATATAACGTCAGGCGGCGCTCTTCGACGCCCGGCTGACCGACGATCCGATACGTGCTCTGCGGTCCGCCGAACGGCACGCCGACGCTGGCGGCCTCGACACCGGGTAGTCGCGAGACGCGCTCCAGCAGGTCCTGGGTGAAGCGCGTGCGGCGCTCGTAAGTGTCGTACTTCTTGGGTGGCAACGGCACGCCGACAAACAGCACGTGCTCGGCATGGATTCCGGTGTCGGTCCCTTGCAGCGCGAAGAAGGTGCGGACGCTGAGCCCGGCGCTGACCAGGAGCACGACCGACAACGCCACTTCGGTGATGACCAGAAGATCCCGCGTCCGCCCGCCCTGCGCTCCGCCAGACGTGCTGCGGCTCGCCTTCAACGCGTCGGTGAGGTCCGGCTTCGAGAGCTGCAGTGCCGGAACGAGCCCGGCGATCACGCCGGTCAGGATCGAGACCGCGACGGAGAAGAGCATTACCGGGATGTTGATCGTGACCCGCGATTCGTTGGGCACGTAGAACTCAGGCATCAGCGCGACGATCGTCCTGGTGGCAATGAACGCGAACAGAATGCCGGCGATGCCGCCGATGACCGACAACACGACGCTTTCAGTCAGAAGCTGGCGCAGCAGGCGCCGGCGGTCGGCGCCGATCGACATCCGGACGGCCATCTCGCGGGCTCGCGCCGAGCCGCGGGCGAGCTGCAGGTTGGCGACGTTGGCACAGGCGATCAACAGCAGGAACGCGCACGCCCCCAGCAGCAGTCGCAGGCTGGACTGCATCTCGCCGCTCGCCACGGTGATATCGAGATAGTTCACGAGCCGGGTCGTGAAGCCCTGTGTCGGGAAGGTTTGCGGCTTCTCCTGGGCCAGCCGCTGGTGCAACGCCCGCAGCTGTTCCTCAGCGGCCTGCTTCGACACCCCGCTCGCGAGCCGGACGATCGGGTTGGTCCACGGCAGGTCCTCGCGCAACAACGACAGCGGCAGCCAGAAGCCGTCGTTCCCATACCACCCGAACCGCGGCGGCATCACGCCGACGATGGTGTGGGCACGATCGTTGAGACGGAGCGTCTTGCCGAGGGCGTCGGGGCTGCCTTGAAAGAGGCGCAGCCAGAGCGCGTGGCTGAGGACGACGACCGGCTCCGTGGTGCCGTCCGCATGCACATCGGACGGCTGAAGAGTGCGGCCGATGATCGGCGGGACACCGAGGAAGTTGAAGGCGTTGGCGGAGAGCAGGACGCCGCCGAAGCTCTCGGGTGAATGCTCGCCGGTCAGCAACACCGTCTCGACCGAGGTCGTCATCACCTCCGAGAAGGCGGGGAGCGCCGCCATCTCGGCGACCTCCCGCGGCTGATAGGTGTGCCCGCCGCGGTTGTCGACCGCCCGGACCTCGGGTGCCCAGATCTCGGCCGGTCTGGCGTACGGATACGGGTCGATCAGGACGCCGTAGATGACGCTGAAGATGGCGCTCGTCGCGCCAATGCCGAGGGTCAACGAGAGGATCGCGACGAGTGTGAAACCGGGGCTGCGCCGGAACGATCGCCCCGCGTAGCCAAGGTCCTGCGCGAGCTGCGCCAGCCACCGCATGGACGTCTCCCTTCCCCGATTCAATCGGGCTGTGGGTTAGACGGACCCGGCGGCTCTTTCGTTTGCCGGACCGGCTCAGCGGCCGCTGAGAATGGCCGTCAGCACCGTTCCGTCGGCGTTCGACAGCTCGAGGCCGAGCAGACGCGCCAACGTCGGCGCGACGTCGATGTTACGTACCGAGTCGAGCGTGACGCCAGCCTTGATCCCGCGTCCAGACGCGATGAAGATCGCGCCGAGCTCGGGATCGCTCGCGACGTAGCCGTGAGCGCCGAAGCTGCCTTCAGTCGCATCGGTGACGAGCGCGTTGCCGAGGGCCGCGGTGAACGCGTAACCCGGCTTGGCGGTGATGAACAGCGGGCCCATCTGATCGCTCACAGTCGGGACCGGCAGACCGTAGGACGCGTAGTCGGCTGGTTCGACCACCTTGTCCACACCTTCGAGCCCCGCGACAGCCGACCTGACCTGTGCCAGCTTCGCGCCGTCGGCGTCAGGCACGGTTACGTACGCCAGCGCGGATCCGCCCTCCGGGACGATCCAGGCGTCGGCGTGCGTCGCCTTGTCGTCCGTCACCTGCACCAGGCCGGCCTTCGCCAGCGCGACGTTTGGATTGATCAGACGCTTGACGCGTTTGAAGCCATGGTCGGAGACGATCACGAACGTCGTCTGATCGAGGATCCCGGCCCGCCGCACCGCTTCGACGATATCGGCCACCTGCGCGTCGAGATGCGCCATCGTCTCCTGCGCGGCGAGCGTGTCGGGCCCATATCGATGCTGCATCGAATCGAGCGTGAGCAGGTGAAACATCATCAGATTCGGTTTGTGCGCCGTGATGATGTGGGCTGCCGCGTCGGTCCAGATGCGATCGCGCAGCACGATGTTCCGGCTCGAAAAGTTGTCGACATCGTCCTGCGGCACGAGGCGGGCGGCGACCATCTCGCGGGAGATTGGATTGGCGGGATCGGGTCGCTCACGAAATTCCCATGTCACCGTCGGCGCGTTCCAGATGGCCACCCAATCCACTTGCGCCGTCGTCAAGCCCTTGGCGTGCGCGAGGTCATAGAGTGTCGGCGCGTGGACCATTTCCGCCTTGTCGCGCCACGGCTCGACCTTCGGCGGCATGCCGGGCTCGTGTACCAGCAGGCCGTTGAAGATCACTCCGTGCTTCGCCGGCGTCACGCCGCTGATGATCGACGTGTGATTGGCCCAGGTGACCGTCGGGTTCGCCGGCGTCATGACCTTCGCGGTGGCTCCGTCCTTTGCCAGACGCCGCAGCGTCGGCAGCGGCAGCGCCGGATCGGCGAGCGCCCGGGCCGTGAATCCGTCGAGGCTGATCAGGACGACGTGCGCCGACCTGTCTGGCCCGGCCGATTGCGCCGACGGCCGAAGTCCGGCGGGTGTCGACAGGACTGCGATGGCGACGACGAGCCAGCGGAAACGGTGGGTCATGCGCATCAGCATAGCGGGATCGGCACTCCGAGGTGCGACCCGCGGCGCGCAACGTCGCGTGCCTATTTGGGCGCGCCGTTTGGCGGCGGAAACGGCATCGTTTCCGGGAGGACACGAATGCCGGTCGTTTCCTTGAACGGATGGGCTCCACCGCTGGCGAAGGTCAGCTCGATGAAGAATGCGGTCCAGCCCTTCTCGGGGCGCGGGACTCGCGCCACCCAGGTGTTCGGGCCGGTCGGCGTCAACTCGGTCGCGGTGTAGGCGCGGCCGATTTGATCCAGGCGGAAGCTGCGTGCCGCCGGATTCGTCGCCTGCCACAGCTTCACCTGCTCGGGCCTCGTCCGGGCGACGACCTTGATCGACCCGTCACGTTCGAACGTCCAGGTGATGGCCGGGCGGGGCGTGCCGGACACGATCGCGGCGTAAAACGCGTGCACGCTCTCGAGCGCATCGGAACCGCCGAGCGAGTGATCGGCGTTGGGCACGTAGCGCAGGTGGGTCTCGCCGCGCAGATCCTTGACGTAGTACTGCGACGAATCCGGCAGGAAGAACTGGTCGCCCGAGGCGTTCATGATGAACTTCGGCATCGTCAGGCGATCGCGATACTCGTACGGCTCCTCGATCCGCATCAACGCCTTGAACTCCGGAGTGTAGAGACGATCCAGGACCTTCTGCTCGACGTAATCCTTGACCGCATTCGACCACGCGCCGTAGGCCTGCCAGTGGTGGGTGAACGACGGCACAGTGTTGAGCACGTCGATGACCGCCGGGGCAATCGCCACGACGCGGCGATCGACGACGGCGGTCGTCCACGTCGTCCAGCCCCGTTTCGAGGCGCCGGACACGACGAAGCGCTGCACGGCGCGTCCGCCACCGGCCGGCGAGGCCGTGAAGGCGGTGACCGCATCCATCGCCCGGACGGCGCTCTTGGTCATGGGGAGCCGGGCCGGCCAGCGTTCGTCGCCAGTCTTCAGGAAGTGATCCCACGTGTAGGCGATGAAGTCGTCTTCGGTGCGCGGCTTGTGCGCCGGGTCGTCCGTGAACACGACGGGCTGGTTCGGCACCAGCCGCAGCTCCGCGACGACGGTCCCGGTGTCCCGGGCCATGTCGGCGAGCCAGGCGGTCGCTCGCGCCGGAGGATCCCGGTCGAGGCTGCCGCCGCTGATGAACAGGAATCCGATGTCGCTACTGACCGTGGCCGGCCGGATGACGGTCAGCGAATGCGTCCACAGCGGCCGCTCGACCTCGGCTTCGCTGAGCCAGCGTTGCGAGGTCAGCTCGATCAGCGTCGCGGTCAGGCCCTCACCGGCCGGCATCTCGCGGACCGCCTTCCAAGCGAAGCTCGGGTCGGCGGCGGCCACGTAGCGATCGAGCGCGGTGGCGCGGGATGTCGCCCGCGCGGTTGCCGTTTGCGCGCCGAGAGGCGGGGCGGTGGCCAGCGTGAGCACGAGGGCAAGGACGGTGCGCATGGGGCGCGAGCATATCTCAGGGGACTCGGCGCTGCGCGCCTCGCTGGCGGGATCCGGGACTGGGGACTCGGGACCCGGCGGCGGGCGGTCGGCCTGACCATTCGCATTCGCCGACGCCCGGCGGACTGCCGTCGCTTCAGCGGACACGGGTCAGGTCGGGCGTGCTGAGGTGCTGAATAGCCTCACCCTCAGGCTGGGGAGGCTCAAGCGCGGCCGGCAACTCGCGCTGAGACCGAACCGCGAGGACAGCTGGCTACCGGGACCTGACGGCGATAATCTGTCAGTACTGTGTTTTTGAGCCCCGACCAAGTGCGCCGGCTCTGCCTCGCACGTGAACTACTGGGCGAGACACCGGAGACGCCGCGATCGATCGCTCAGATCGCCCGGTCGGTGGGCATCTCGCACTTTCACTTCATCCGCCAGTTCGAGGCGGTGTTCGGCACGACGCCGCATCAGTTCCGCATCGCGCGGCGGATCGATCGCGCCACGCGGCTGCTGGCGCTGGATGCCGGCTCCGTCACCGACGTCTGTCTCGAAGTCGGATTCTCCAGCCTTGGCAGCTTCAGCACCCTGTTCGCACGGCGGCTCGGCGAGTCGCCGTCACGCTACCGGGCACGCGCCCGCCGTCTCGTGCAGGTGCAGGCACTGTCGCGCTTCGATCCGACCCTGGGGTGTCTCTCCCTCATGACCCGCCTGCCCTGGCCGGCGTTTTCGCAGTTTTCGAGAAGACGCGCCTGACGCGCCCACGTCACAATCGTGGTCATCAAGGAGGGCACTCTGGGCATTCGCATCAAGATGACCAGCTTGATGGTCGACGACCAGGACAAGGGACTCGCGTTCTACACCGAGGTGCTGGGCTTCCGAAAGAAGCACGACATCCCCGTGGGCGACAACCTGCGCTGGATCACCGTCGTCTCTGCTGAAGGGCCGAACGATCTGGAGCTCGCGCTGGAGCCCAACCAGAATCCCGCCGGCCGCGCATTCCAGGAGGCGATGCTCGCGCAGGGCATCCCGGTTGCGGCGTTCGAAGTCGGCGACCTCGCGGCCGAATACGAGCGGCTCACCGCGCGCGGCGCCGCGTTCGTGCGGAAGCCGACACTCGCCGGTCCGATATCGGTCGCCGTGCTGGTGGACACGTGCGGGAATTTGATTCAGCTGTATCAGGTGAACTGACTCAGACGGGATCAGGGACCCGGGACCAGGGATCGGACATCAGGGACTCGGCGCTCGGCGGTCGGCGCTCGGCGCTCGGCGCTCGACGCTCGGCGCTGGGGGGCTGACGCTCAACAGGCCGACGCGGAGGTCCGGCAGGAACGGGAACCAGCTGATCGCTGATGGCTGATACGGAGAGCTGTCGCTGGAGAGCGAGGGCGTTCGACGCCCGACGTCTTGCTCAGCGCTCGACGGTCCTCGGCCCGTGAACCGCCGAACCATGAACCAGCTGGAAGCTGGAAGCTGGCAGCTGGAAGCAAAGCTGGCATCATGCAGCCATGACACAGACGTGGTCGCCCGCTGACTACCGGCAGAATGCCGCATTCGTCCCCGAGCTGGGGGCGCCGATGATCGCGCGGCTCGCTCCGACACCCGGCGAACGGATCCTCGATCTTGGCTGCGGCGACGGCGTGCTGACGGCGCAGATCGCCGAATCCGGCGCGACGGTGGTGGGCATCGACGCCTCGGCCGCCATGGTCGCTTCCGCCCGCGCGCTCGGTCTCGACGCGCGCATCGCCGACGCCACGGCACTGCCGTTCGAGGCGGAGTTCGATGCGGTGTTCTCGAACGCCGCGCTACATTGGATCCACGATGCCGACGCGGTCCTCAGCGGGGTCCACCGCGCCCTCAAGCCGGGCGGCCGGTTCGTCGCCGAGTTCGGGGGCCACGGCAACGTCGCCGCTGTCAGCGTCGCGGCGCGTTCGGTGCTGCAGGCGCGCGGCATTCCATTCCAGTGGCCGTGGTACTTTCCCACGACGACCGCCTACGCGGCGCGACTGCGCAACGCCGGTCTGGTGCCGAAGGATCTCGCGCTCGTCCCGCGTCCCACCCCGCTGCCGACCGACATGGCCGGCTGGCTCCGCACATTTGGCGCGTCGCTCTTTGCGCACGTCCCCGACGACGCGCGAGCCGGGGTGACCGACGAGATCGTCGAGCTGCTCCGTCCCACGCTTTGCGACGAGAGAGGCGTGTGGATTCTCGACTACGTGAGGTTGAGGGTGGTGGCGGTCAAAGGCTGAACGCTTCAGGCTACAGGCTTCAGGCTACAGGCCTGCCACACGTCCGTGCCAACAGCCCGCTCGGGGCTGCGCAAAGGCATCGAACCAAGAAAAAGGGCCGGCGTGAGCCGGCCCCTTCCTTGAACACTGAACGTCCGAGTCCCGGGTCCCGGGCCCCGAGTCCCGTCTATGCGCACCCGCTCGTGGTGCCGCAGTTCGCGCACTTGTAGCAGGAGCCCGAGCGCACCATGATCGACCCGCAAGTCGAGCACGGCGGCGCGTCCTCCTGGTTCTGGATGGCCGCGAAGCCGCTCGCCTTGAAGGCCGAGGCGATCCCTCCGGCGGGCGGCGCAGGCGCGTCCGCCGTCGCCTTGACGTCGAGCGCGAGCTGCTCCGGCGTCGACGCCGTGTAGTCCTCCCGGACGTTGACCCCGGCCCGGAACTGCGCATCCGTCGACAGGAACTTGGTCGCCATCCACCGGAAGATGTAATCGACGATCGACTTGGCGAAGCGGACGTCCGGGTTCTTGGTCATCCCGGACGGCTCGAAGCGGACGTGGCTGAACTTGTCGACCAGGTCCTGCAGCGGCACGCCGTACTGGAGCGCGTAGCTGATCGCCTGGGCGAAGGCGTCGGCGAAGCCCGAGATCGTCGAGCCTTCCTTCGCCATGACCAGGAAGATCTCGCCGGGGGTGCCATCCTCGAAGAGGCCGACGGTGATGTAGCCCTCGTGACCCTGGATGTCGAACTTGTGGGTCAAGGCGTGCCGCTCGTCCGGCAGCTTGCGCCGGCGCGGACCCGGATCGACGGCCGCCGCGGCCACCTTCTCCTTGTCGCGCGACGTGTTGAGCGGCTGCGTCCGTTTGCTGCCGTCGCGGTAGATCGACACGGCCTTGGTGCCCAGCCGCCACGAGTCGATGTAGGCCTGCTGGATCTCCTCGACGGTCGCGTCCTTCGGGACGTTGACGGTCTTGCTGATCGCGCCGGAGATGAACGGCTGCACCGCGCCGACCATCCGCACGTGGCCCATGTAGTGGATCGAGCGCACGCCGCGCGCCGGCTTGAACGCGCAGTCGAACACCGGCAGGTGCGCCTCCTTCACGTGCGGCGCTCCCTCGATGGTCTCGTTCTCGTCGATGTACTCGATGATTTCCTTGACCTGCTGCGCGGAGTAGCCGAGCTTGTCGAGCGCCATCGGCACGGTCTGGTTGACGATCTTCATCAGCCCGCCGCCGACCAGCTTCTTGTACTTGACCAGCGCGATGTCCGGCTCGACGCCGGTGGTATCGCAGTCCATCATGAAGCCGATCGTCCCGGTCGGCGCGAGCACGGTCGCCTGCGCGTTGCGGTAGCCGTACTGCTCGCCCATCTCGACCGCTTCGTCCCACAGGTTGCGGGCGGCCAGGAAGAGATCCTTGGGGACGTGGGTCTTGTCGATGTCCTTGAGCGCCGCCCGATGCTTGCGCATCACCCGCAGGAACGGCTCGCGATTCGCCTCGTAGCCGGCAAACGGCCCGCCGTGATCGCGGGCGATCTTCGACGACTGCGCGAACGCCGCGCCGTGCATCACCGCCGTGATTGCCGCCGAGTAGTCACGCCCGGCCTCGCTGTCGTAGGCCATGCCGCGCGACATCAGCAGTGCGCCCAGATTGGCGTAGCCCAGGCCGAGCGGCCGGTAGGCGTGGCTGTTGTCGGCAATCGCCTTGGTCGGATAGCTCGAGTTGTCGACGAGGATCTCCTGCGCGGTGATCAGCGTGCGGCACGCCGCATCGAAGGCGACGTGATCGAACTCGCCGTCCTCGCGCACGAACTTCATCAGGTTGATCGAGGCCAGATTGCAGGCCGAATCATCCAGGAACATGTACTCGGAGCACGGGTTGCTGGCGTTGATCCGCGCCGTATTCGGGCAGGTGTGCCAGTCGTTGACGGTGGTGTCGAACTGCAGGCCGGGATCGCCGCACAGGTGCGTGGCCTCGGCGATCTGGCGCATCAGGTCGCGCGCCTTGTAGGTGTCCATCACCGCGCCGTCGCGCACCGCCCGGGTGTGCCACTCGCTGTCGTCCATCACCGCGCGCATGAACTCGTCGGTCACGCGGACGCTGTTGTTCGAGTTCTGGAAGAACACCGAGGCGTACGCCGGTCCGGTGAACGAGCCGTCGTAGCCGGCGTCGATCAGCGCCCACGCCTTCTTCTCTTCCTCGACCTTGCAGTTGATGAACTCGACGATGTCGGGATGATCGGCGTTGAGGATGACCATCTTGGCGGCGCGGCGCGTCTTGCCGCCCGACTTGATGACCCCGGCGAACGCGTCGAAGCCCTTCATGAACGACACCGGCCCCGAGGCGGTGCCGCCGCCGGCGAGCAGCTCGCGCGAGGAGCGGATCGTCGACAGGTTCGAGCCGGTGCCCGAGCCGTACTTGAACAGCATCCCCTCGGTCCGGGCCAGCGTGAGAATCGACTCCATCGTGTCCTGCACGGAGTTGATGAAGCAGGCCGAGCACTGCGGATGCTTCTCGAACCCGACGTTGAACCACACCGGGGAGTTGAACGCCGCCTTCTGATAGACCAGCAGGTGCTTCAAGTCGTCCGAGAACGCCGCCAGATCGTCTTCGCTGGCGAAGTACTGCTGGTTGCGCGCCCATCCAGTGATGGTGTCGACCACCCGCCCGATCAGCTGCTTGACGCTGCGCTCGCGTTCCGGCGTGCCGATCTGCCCGCGGAAGTACTTGGATACGACGATGTTGGTGGCCTGCTGCGACCAGAAGCGCGGCATCTCGACGTCGCGCTGCTCGAAGACGACCTGCCCCTTTTCGTTGCCGATGACCGCGGACCGCGTCTCCCATTCGACTTCGTCGAAGGGATCGATCCCGTCACGGCTGAAGACGCGCTCGAATTCCAACCCCGGGCTCGCAGTGGGCTCGGAAGGTTGGGTGTTGGCCGAGCCAAGGCTCGAACTGACGGCTGCGCCTCTCTGCATCGTCCCCTCCGACAAACAGGGATCCTGGCCTGCCCCTGGCCACAGGATCCGAAAAACGATATGGGAAATGAAGCGTGTAGCCGGCTTGCGCCGGGACGGGATCTGGGAAGGTCCCGTGGTCTATCGCGCTGATGCCCGGCCTTCGTCCCCTCGCCCTCATGTTGAGGTCGAGACGGCTCCGGCAGGTCTTGCCGGGGCTCAAACCCGAGATGTCAGGTGTGCGAAGGCGGGGACCAATATGGTCCTTGTTTACCCGGTTGTCAAGACCAGATCACACAAGATATTGTGGGCCAATTTTAGGGCAGGCGCAAGATGTGGGCTATTCACGCACACCGCTCAAGTTGAGCTCAGTCAGGAACTTGGCGTCCGGTGAGCAGCTTGGCGATGTTATCGGCGCGTACCGCGTGCTGCTTCGCCAGCACCAGATTTGAGGCCTTCAGCGCCGTTTCGGCGAGCGCCAGCGAGTCCTTGGCGCTCTCGTAATTCCCCAGCCGATCGTCGCTCAGCCGGCGGGTATCCATCCCGTCGAGCAGCTGCCGGGCGTGCCCGATGATCTCGTTGATCTGACGCTTCGCCTCGTCGGGGTTGGTGGCCTCGGGCCCGGTCCGCAGCGGCGGCACCGGCGGCGCAACGGGCGTCGTCACGGGGTCCGGCTCCGGCTCGGGCTTGGGATCCGGGCGCGTTTCCGGCCGATCGCGGTTCACTGGCCGTGACTTCGGTGCGGTCGCCGGCGCCGGAGCCTGGATCGGTTCCTCCGGGGGCGGAGCGGGCGGCGGATCGATCACCACTGTTTCGACCACCCGCGGCGGCACCGCCGGCACTTCGAGCGAGACCGGCTCGATTGGCGCCTTCGCTTGCGCCGAGGCGCACGCCGCAGCCGGCAGGGTCAGAGCGGCGAGGAGAAGCGTGCGATACATGTGAGTGGTGGTCAACCCTCGCAGCTGGCGTGCTTGGGGTTCGCCTGTAGTTTACGCCTGCGGGAACACCAGACGGAACCGGGTTCCGTGGCCGGGCGTGGACTCGACGGTCACCTCGCCATCATGCAGCTGGACGATGCGGTAGACCATCGAGAGGCCAATCCCGGTGCCGGTGGTCTTGGTCGTGAAGTAGAGATCGAAGATCCGACCGAGATTCTCGGGCGGAATGCCCTCGCCGGTGTCCTCGACGTCGATCTCCACACGCCGGCGCGGTGCCGTCCGGCACGACAGCTTGAGCGTGCCGCCGGCGGGCATCGCCTGACACGCGTTGAGCGCGAGGTTGAGCACCGCCTGCTGGAGCATCCCAGGATCGGCGTTGATCTCCGGCAGGCTCGCCGCGCATTCGGCACGGACCGTCACCCCGCGTTGCTCCGCCTCCGGCGCCGACATCGAGACCACCTCGCTGATGATTGACGCGAGTTGCACGGGCTGAAGCCGCAGTTCCTCCGGCCGCGCGAACTTCAGGAAGCCGACGACGACGTGATCGAGGCGGCGGATGGCATCGCCGATGACCACGACGTGCTTGCCGGGATCGATCGCACGCGTGCCGCCAGAACCGTCGGGCACGACGAGCGGCTGCGGCAGCGCCGCGAGTTTCTGCCGCAACAGCTCGAGGTGGATCGTCATCGCGTTGAGCGGGTTCTTCACCTCGTGCGCCACGCCCGCCATCAGCCGGCCCAGCGCCGCCAGCTTGCGCGAGTAATTGAGCGTGGAGTGTACGTGGCTGAGGAATCCGAGGTTGCGCGCCACCAGCATGACGCCGAGGAAGCGGCCGTTGGTGTCTTCGATCGCATGGCACATCAGGAGCCGCTCGGCGGGCTCGGGGTCCGATTCCGCGTGGGATCCGAGGGCAATCGACACCGGTCCCTGCGAGCGGCGGCCGGCCAGCGATCGCTCGACCAGCTGCCGCACCGGGTTGTCAGCCGGCAGCCGCGCGACAGCCGAAGCCGAGCCACCAGCGTCGGCGGCGAGGGATGGCAGGACGCCGCGCATCGAGGAGTTGGCGAACATCAGGTCGCCTTCCGGCGAGAACAGCGCCATCGCGTCTTCGAGGTTGTCCATCACCGACTCGAAGTCGGTGGCGGACGCCGGCAACTCCTGTGTCCGAACGGCGGAGAGCTGCGCGCTAATCGCTTCGAAGGAGCTCCCGAGGTCGCGAAACTCGTCCCCGGGCAGATCGAGCGCCACGTCCAGCTCGCCACGACCCAGCCGGCTCAGGCCGCTCTGGATGACGTGAATCGGCCGGAGCATCCATTGGGCGAGCAGCGTCGCGACGAAAGTGGAGAGGACCAGCGCGATCAGCGCCGTCGAGGCGGCCCGCCGAAGCACGGTTCTGATCTCGTTCGCGACCAGCAGCGTCGAGATGCCGACCCGGATGGCCGCAAACGGCTTGTCTCCCGCGAGAATCGGCTCGCGCACCTCGAAGCGCCGCTCGTGATACACCGCGCTGAGCTGCTCGATCGCGCCACCGTCGACCAGGCTCGCGAAATCCTCGAGCTCGGTGACCTCGGTCCCGACCAGCGTCGACGTGCTGTGGACCACCGCCTTCCGATCGGGTCCGACGATCGTGGCATAGAGCACGTAGCGGATGGCCGGCGCCGAGCCCAGCCCGGCGTTGATGATCGCCTTCAGCCCGTCGTCCTGCTGGATGGCCTGGTAGGGATCCTGGGGACCGGCGTTGGTGACGTCGAAGACGCGCTGGAACATCGCGTCCGCGAGCAGCTGCGCCACCGATTGCGCCTCCTGGAGGCGCAATCGAGTTACGGTGACCATGTGCCAGGTGCTCATGACCAGCACGACCACCACCACGAGGGTGGTCACGCCGGCGACCTGCTTCGCTTTGATGCTCAATGGTGTCAGAGCGGACCCGCGCGCGCCGTCGCCGGCGGCGGACCGCGCTCAGCTGCGCGCCACGATCTCCTGGCTGCGGCCCTCGCTCTTCATGCGATTGAGCTTGTTGTGCAGCGTCTTCAGGCTGATCCCGAGGATCTCGGCGGCGCGCGTCTTGTTGTTGCGCGTGTGATCCAGGGTCAACAGGATCAGGCGGCGCTCGGCCTCGTCAACGGTCGTGCCGGGCGACAGTGTGACCGTCGGCAGGGTTTCTTCGCCGCGCGAGACGAGAGTCGGCGGCAGGTGGCGGGGTTCGACGAACTCGCCTTCGGCCAGGATGGTGGCCCGCTCGATCACGTTCCGGAGCTCGCGGATGTTGCCCGGCCACTGGTAGCGCTCGAGAATGTACATCGCTTCCTGGCCCACGGCGCGGACTGACTTGCCATTACGGGTGTTGAACTCGTTGAGGAAGGTCTGTACGAGGAGCGGGATGTCCTCGCGTCGCGTGCGCAGCGGCGGGAGCTCGACCGAGAACACGTTCAGCCGGTAGTAGAGGTCGTCGCGGAGCTTGCCGGTGCGCGCCGCTTCGGTCGGGTCGACATTGGTGGCGGCGATGACGCGCACGTCGACCGCCTGCTCCTGACGTCCTCCGAGCCGGCGGAAGGTGCGCTCCTGGAGGACACGCAGCAGCTTGACCTGTGTGGCCGGCTGCATCTCGGCGATCTCGTCGAGGAACAGCGTGCCGCGATGCGCGAGCTCGAACACGCCCGTCCGCCGATCGTGCGCGCCGGTGAACGCCCCCTTTTCGTGGCCGAAGATCTCGCTTTCGAGCAGCGTCTCGGGAATCGCCGCGCAGTTCATCGCCACGAATGGGAACGTCGCGCGCGGGCTCAGCTCGTGGATCGTCTGCGCGACCAGCTCCTTGCCGGTGCCGGACTCGCCCCAGATCAGCACGGACGCCGCGGTCGGCGCCGCCTGCTCGATTACGCGATAGACCGACCGTATGCCGGCGCTGTTACCGACGATCCGACCGAAACTGCCCTGCTCGCGCAGCTGCCGACGCAGGTTGCGCACCTCGCGGAGCGTCTCCTGCCGCTCGACCGATTTCTGCAGGAGAATCTTCAGCCGTTGCGGGTCGACCGGCTTACTCAGGTAATCGTAGGCGCCGTCCTTAATCGCCTCGACAGCGCTCTCGACGGTGCCTTGCGCTGTCAACAAGATGAAGGTCAGGTCCGAGAGCTGATCCTTGAGTGTCTTGAGCAGATCGTGACCGCCCATCCGCGGCATCACCAGGTCGCTCACGATGATCGCGGGACGGAAGCTGGTGACGCGCCGCAGCGCTTCCTCACCATCCGCCGCTTCATCGGTCTGGAAACCCCAATTCTGCACGAGCTCGGCGAGTCCCGTGCGGGTAGACGGATCGTCCTCCACGATCAGCACCCGCTCGCCCGTTCCGTTCGCAAAAGAGTTCATGTCGTCCATGTATGTATATTGTCGTGGTCAGTCTATCACGTGCGGTAAAAATTACACAGCCTCGGACGTAAATTCGACACAAACCTGACGTTTGGACTGGAGATCGGAGACGAGTGTGCAATGCGCACGCCCGCTCGGACGGGCTCGCGACGCGCGCTCGAGTGTCGTGCACCCGCGCGCGCCAAAGGTTCGGCTGTGGAGCCCATGCGCGGGGAATTCTGCGGTCGCGGTTCGTGCGGCGGAGACATGCGGCTGGGTCCGACCGGCCGTTTGTCAGGGCGGCGGCCCTGCTGGAGAGCCGGGTCACGGCAGCGAGTGCCCGGACGATCCCGGTGTGCCCGCCCGGGCAATCGCGATCGAGGCTGCGCCGAACGAACCTTGTACAATTCGTGAGTGTACGAACAAGCCGCCGACGGGCAGCCTGGATCGCTGCCCGCCCCGGTCCTGGAGCCGGTCGCGCTCCCAACCCCCGCACCGTCGCCGGTCCACACCCGGGTGTCCGCCCTGATCGAAGTGATGTTGTGCTCGGGCTACCCGACGCAGCTGTCGCTGGTGCTGCTCATGACCAGCCTGGGTATGAGCATCCACACGTCGACCGGCGGGCTGACGCCGTCGTTCATCTTCATCCTGTCGCTGGTGGACGCGGTCCTGGTCGTCTCGCTGGTGTGCTTCTTCATTGCGGCGCGAGGGGAGCGCGTGAGCGCGGTGCTGATCGGTAACCGGCCGGTCGTCCGCGAGGCCCTCACCGGCATCCTGCTGATCCCGGCCGTCTTCATCGTGGTCGCCATCGTGCTGCGGCTGCTGCTGGTGGTGGTCCCGCAGCTGCACAACGTGCCGCTGAACCCGCTCGCCGCGATGGTGCAGAATCCGCGCGACGCGATCATCTTCGCGCTGGTCGTCATGGTCGCCGGCGGGGTCCGGGAGGAAGTGCAGCGCGGTTTCATCGTCCATCGTTTCGATCAGCACCTGGGCGGGGCGTGGTTCGGCGTGGCGGCGTACAGCGTCGCCTTCGGCATGGGGCACCTCGAGCAGGGCTGGGACGCGGTGGTCGCGACCGGCATGCTGGGGGCAATCTGGGGCGCCGTCTACGTTGTCCGCCGCAGCATCATCGCGCCGATGGTCAGCCACGCCGGGTTCAATCTGCTCCAGCTGGTCAGCTTTATCGCGCAGCGGTGACGGGCCACCTGTCCGCGCACACGCTGCTCCGCCTCACCCGGCGCGAGCTCATCGTACTGGTGGTGGTGTTCTTGGCCTCGCTCCCCGCCGTGACGACGCGTGTTTATTCGTCCGACGAGATCGAGTACTTCTCGTACCTGCGGTCGATCTGGTTCGATCACGACGTCTCGTTCGAGAACGAGTACCAGTACTTCTACGACCGCAACGTTGCTCGCGCGGAGGGCTTCCACGAGACGTTCCTGGAGCTCGAGACGGAAGCGGGCCGGCGGCCGAACTTCGGCACGATCGGCAGCGCCCTGCTGTGGAGCCCGTTCTACGCTGTCGCCGACCTGAGCGTCCGCCTCCGCCGCGGGGCCGGGAGCGACGTGGCCGCTGACGGCTTCTCGCCGCCGTACGTCGCGGCCGTTGCCTACGGATCCGCGTTCTACGGATTTCTCGCGGTGCTGCTGACGATCGGAGCGACGCGGCGGCTGCTGGACCCCTCGCCGGACGTTGAGCTTCGGCGTGACGGGGCGGCCGCAATCAGGCATGCGGAGGTGGCGCCAGAGACGAGTCCCGCAAGAGCGGACGCCTCGCTGGTCAGCAGTGTCGTTGTGTGGATCGGCTCGCCGCTGCTCTTCTATATGTACGTCGCGCCGCCGATGTCACACGCCTGCTCGGCGTTCGCGGTGGCGCTGTTCGTCGTCGTCTGGCTGCACGTGCGCCGGGCGTGGACGCCGGGGGGCGTCATCGCGTTGGGTCTCTGCGCTGGACTGATGGCCATGGTTCGCGAGCAGGACGTGTTCTTCGCGGTCGGGCCGGCCCTGGATTTTCTGCTGACCGGCACCCGCGGCCGAGCGTTCAGCCGCAGCGCGTTCGCCGCGCTGGCCGGGTGTGCCGCGTTCGGGCTGGCGATGCTGCCACAGCTTCTGGCCTACCAGCGCCTGAACGGCATGATGCGGCCGTCCCGGCTGGTGCTGCGCAAGATGACGTGGACGGCGCCGCACGGTCTCGAGGTGCTGTTCTCACCCCGGCACGGGTTCGTGTTCTGGACGCCGGTCGCGGTGCTGGCCATCGCCGGCCTGGTGTGGCTGGCAGCTCGTTCGAACGGTGAACGGCGGCTGGTCGCCGTGCTGGCGCTGCTGATGATCGCGATCCAGGTGTATGTCGGCGGCAGCGTCGAGTCGTGGACGGTTGCCGGGGCCTTCGGCCAGCGCCGCTTCGTGGCGTTGACGGTACTGCTGGGGATCGGGCTGGCGGCGTTGGGGGAGGCGGTGCGGGGTACAGCGTGGCGTCCGGCCCTCTCAATCGCGATCCTGTTGTGCGTGTGGTGGAACCTCGCGCTGATTGCGCTCTTCGGCACCGGCCTGATGAACCGGCAACGGCTCGAGCTGAGGCGAAACGCCTACGACGCGTTCGTGACGATCCCGCGCCTGGCGCCGCAGCTCGCCTATCGTTACGTGTTCGATCGCCAGTCCTACTATCGCGCCGCGCCGGCGGCACGGGTTCCCTGACCTCGTGCGTATCCTCTATCTCGCGGACATCCGGTTCCCGCTCGAGCGGGCCAACGGCATCCAGTCGATGGAGACCTGCCACGCGCTCGCGCGACGGTCGCATGCGGTGCACATGGTCGTCCGTCCGGACACGGATTCGCCGCCGCGCGACCCGTATGCCTTTTACGGTCTGCCCCGGCTCGCGAGCCTGACGATCGAACGGGCGCCCGTCTCGGGCCCCGCTCCCGCGAAGCGGCTCGGCTACCTCGCTTTCGCGTTGGGTCGGGCGATCGGCCGGGACCGGCCGGATATCGTCTTCACCAGGGACCTCGGAGTCGCGGCGTTCCTCGCTGGTCTTCCCGAGCTGATTCGGCCGCCGGTGGTCTACGAGTCGCACGGCTACGCTCCGGACGTGGCGTCGGCGCTGCCGTCTCTGGTCGCGACCGCGGTCGCGCCGAGTGCGCGGAAGCTGCGCCGGCTGGCGAAGCGCGAAGCGGCAGTGTGGCAACGCGCTGACGGCTTCGTCACGCTGACGCGCGCGCTGGCGGACGACATGGCCGCGCGCTTCGGTACACGCCCTCGCGTCGCCGTGGTGCCCGATGGCGTGCGCATCGACCAGGTGCCCTCCGTCGCGGCGCCTTCCGGCCGGCCGATCGTCGCGTATGCCGGCCATCTGTACGCCTGGAAGGGTGTGGACATCCTGCTCGAGGCGCTCGCGGCGCTGCCTGATGTCGACGGCCTGATCGTCGGCGGCCACGAGCGCGAACCTGACCTGGCTCGAACGAAAGCCCTCGCGCAGCAGCTCGGCGTGGCTGCCCGTGTCACGTTCACCGGCCTGGTCGAGCCGCCGCAGGTCCGCGCGTGGCTCGCGCGCGCAAACGTCCTGGTGCTGCCGAATCCAGCCTCGGCGATCTCCAGCCGCTTCACCTCGCCGCTCAAGCTGTTCGAGTACATGGCCGCGCAACGGCCGATCGTGGCCTCGGATCTGCCGGCCCTCCGCGAAGTGCTGTCGCCGGACGAGAACGCGGTGCTGGTCACGCCCGGCAGCGCGCCGGCCTTGGCCGCCGGTATCCGTCGTGTCCTGGACGATCCGGCCCTCGCCACTCGCGTCGCCAGCCGGGCGCTGGACACCGTCACCGACTTCTCCTGGAATCGCCGGGCCGAGCGGCTCGAGGCGCTTTTCAACGCCGTTCGAGGCCGATGATTTCGCCGCAGCTGCTCTCGCTCGTGCGCTGCCCGGAATGCCACGCCGCGCTGTCGCGCGACGGCGTCGCGATCACGTGCACCGGGTGCGGGCGTCAGTATCGCGCCGCGGCCAACGACTTCCTCGACCTCCGTCCGTCGGTCGAATACGCCGAGCAGACGAAGTATCTGGACCAGGCCCTTCATGCCGACGCGCGGCACGAGCGCGTCTCGCCGCCGCTGCTCGGGTCGAGGATCCGTAACGACATGCTCCGCTCCTTCCTCGCCCCGACCGCGGCGGATCGGGTCGTCGATCTCGGGTGCGGGAGCGGCCGGGCCCTGCTGTGGAACGCCGACTGGCACGCAACCAGTGTCGGCGTCGACATCAGCCCGTACTTCGCCGAGGAAGCGCGCGCCGGAGTGGACCTCCTGCTGGCGGACCTGCGTCGCCTGCCCTTCGCGGACGGGACCTTCACGAAGGCGTACTCGCTCGACGTCCTCGAACACCTGTCGCCGGAGGCGCTGCGCGGCATGCTTGCCGAAGCCGGCCGGGTGCTCGCGCCGCGCGGAGCCTTGTTCGTCTACTCGCACGTCCGCAAGAACGCGCCGATCGCGGCCGGGCTGCGCTGGATCAACGCGCTCGCGCGGCGGCTCGAGAAGCTCGGGCTGATCGACATGCGCCAGGAGCGGCTGCGCAAGTCGGACCACTTGAACCCGCTGCAGGACATCCCTGAGCTCGAGGCGGTCGCCAAGGGCGCCGGCTTCCGCGTGGCGCGGATCCGCTACTACACGCCGCTGGTCGGCGGCCTGGTGGAGAACATCGGCATGCGCATGGCCGAGCGCGCCCTGGCGAAGCGGGCAGCGAAGCGGCTGGCCGGTCAGGTCTCGGCCGAAACCGCCGATCGTGAAGCGATTCGCGAGGCCCGCACCGCCGCGAAGCGGCAGATTGCCAGGAGCCCGGCCACCTACGCGATCCTGCGCTGCCTGTCGGCGGCAATGCACCTCGACCTGCTGCTGTTTGGACGGATCAGATCCGGGCCCTTCTTCGCCTTGCTCGTGAAGGATTGACGCTGCGGATCCTGTACTGCGCGATCGATCAGGAGGTGCCGGGCACGGTGGGCGGCTCGGTGCACGTCACCGCTGTCGCCGAAGGCCTCGCCCGGCGCGGGCACGAGGTGCACGTGCTCGTGTCACCTGGCCGCGGCCCTTTTCCATCCGGTCCGGTCCGGTGGACGGCGATGCCTCCGCCGCTCGGCCGCAAGGAGCTGCGCTGGGCGCGCACGGGTGCTGTCACGCGACTCGCGCGTACGCTGAATCCCGATGCGATCATCGAGCGCTACTACAACTTCGGCGGCGAAGGGATTCTGGCCGGAGCGGCGCTCGGGAAGCGAACGATGCTCGAAGTCAACGCGCCGGTGATCGACTACCCCGGCTCGAACAAGGCGCGGCTCGATCGAATGCTGCTGGTCGAACCGATGCGGCGCTGGCGCGAGCGCATCTGCCGGCGCGCAAGCGTGATCGTCACCCCCAGCGCCGCGATCCTCCCGCCGGCAACGCCCTCGGCGAAGATCCTGGAGCTCGAATGGGGCGCTGACACGACGCGCTTCCATCCTGGCGCGAAGGGTTCCCTGCCGTTCAGCCGGCCGCCCGGCGTGCTGGCCGTCTTCGCCGGCGCCTTCCGGCGCTGGCACGGCGCCGAACGGCTGCTCGAGGCGATGCGACAGCTCCGCCATCGAGGCATCGAGGACGTGAACGCGGTGTTGGTCGGTGACGGACCGGAGCTGCCGCGGGCCAGGATCGCAGCGCAAGGACTCGATCGGGTGACCTTCACCGGTCCGGTCGCGCACGCCGCGATGCCGGCCTGCCTCGCGGCCGCTGACATCGGCGTGGCGCCCTTCACTCCGGACGCGCACGGCCCGTTGGCCCTCGGCTTCTACTGGTCGCCGCTCAAGATCTTCGAGTACATGGCCTCGGGCCTTCCTGTAATCGCGCCCGCGCTGCCCCGCATCGCCGGGTTGGTGGCCCACGAACGGGAAGGCATCCTGTATCCGCCCTCAGGGGCGGACGGCCTCGCCGACGCGTTGATCAGACTGCGAGATCCCGAGCTGCGGGCCCGTCTCGGCGCGGCCGCGCGCGAGCGCGCGGAGCGCGACTACAGCTGGGACGCGCATTGCCGCGCTCTCGAAGCGGCGTTGATCGGTGCCGGACGATGAGCGCGGGCCGGTGGGGGCTGGCCGGGTGAACGTGCTCGTCGTCACGGACGCGTTCCCGCCGGTGTGCGGCGGCAGCGGCTGGAGCACCTACGAGCTCGCGCGCGGACTCCGGCGCGTCGGTCATACCGTGCTTGTCGTACAGCCGCGCCCGGGCACCGCCGAGACCGTTCGCGAAACGTCCTACGACGGTTTCCGCGTGCTCGAATTCGGGACCCGCGCGCCGGCGGTGCCGTACGTCCGTAACTACTGCAAGAACGAGCGGCTCTACGCGCGGCTGACGGATTTTCTGACCCCGCTCATCCGTCGCGAGCGAATCGCCATCGTGCACGGGCAGCACGTGATGACGTGCCTGCCGGCCATCGAGGCGGCACGTCAGGCTGACGTGCCGTCGGTCTGCACCGTCCGCGACTACTGGCCGGTCTGTTACTGGTCCGACCTGATTCACACCCGCGACGACAGCGCGTTGTGCCCCGGCTGCTCCGCGGCGATGATGACCCGCTGCATCCGGCCGCGTGCCGGACGCGCGTGGCCACTGGCGCTGCCGATGATTCCCTACATGCGGGCGAACCTCGCCCGCAAGCGCACGGGACTCGCCCGCGCTGACGCGATCGTCGCGGTCAGCTCGACGATCGCCGCGGACATCAAGGCCCGCGCGCCTGAGCTCTCAGCCACGCCCGTCCACGTGATCCCGAACCCTGTCGACGTCGCCGGCCTCCGCGCCCGGGCCGCCACTCTCGCCGCCCCCATGAACGGACCGTACGCGCTGTATCTGGGCAAGCTGGCTCCCAACAAGGGGACGTCACACCTGGTCGGGATCGCCGAGCGCGCGAAGCTCGATTGGCCGCTGGTGGTCGCGGGGGACGGTCCCGACCGCGAACGGATCGCCGCGGCGGCCGCGCGATCCGACCGGGACCTCCGATTGATCGGCTGGGTGGACCAGGATGCCGCCGCGTCGTGGCTGGCCCACGCCTCGCTCCTGATCTTCACGTCACGCGGTCCCGAGTCACTGAGCCGAGTACTGATCGAGGCCAGCGCGCTCGGCCTGCCGATCGCGGCGATGAACACCGGCGGCACGCCGGACATCATCGAGGACGAGCAGACGGGCCTGCTCTCCCTGTCGCCGGAGGAGCTCGCCGACGACGTCCATCGCCTCCGCGCAGACGATGGGCTGCGACGGCGGCTGGGCGCGGCGGCGAGTGCCCGGGCCCTCGAGCGGTTCGACGCGGCTGCGACCATCGCGCGCATCGATCGCCTCTATCGCGAGCTGCTCGGAACGGGCCGCACGTGAGCGCGCCGATCCGGGTCGCGGTGGTCGCGCGATCGGTCTTCCCGCTGCACGGACACGGCGGACTGGAGCGGCACGTCTATGACCTAGTCCGGGCCCTCTCGGGCGCCGGGCTGGCGGTGACGCTGATCACGCGGGAGCCGCAGGCGCGGCCCGGCGCGCCCGTCTCTCCGGCCGACATCCATCCGGACATCACGCTGATCACGATTCCGTACCGGACGTTCCCGGGCGCCGGCCGTCGCGGTACGACCGTGATCGACCGCAGCACTGCATATCCGCTCTTCGGCGAGCGCGCCGGACGGGTCGCGCTCGACTTGGTCCGCCGCGGCGCGATCGACATCGTCCATGGGCTTGGCGCGAGCGTGCTCGGTTACGCCCGCCAGCGGGCGACAACCACCGCGCCGCTGGTGATGAACCCGCAAGGCCTCGAGGAATTCGGGGCCACTGATCCGTCGCGGGCGCGGCTGAAGCGCCTTGCCTACCTGCCGCTCCGGGCTGCCGTTCGGGCCTGCGCTCGCGCCGCCGACCGCGTCATCGCGACCGATCGTTCGCTCGAACCGGCCGTGCGGGCGCATCTCGACCTGCCCGCGGAGCGCGTGGTCACGATCCCGAATGCGCTCGACCTGCACTGGCTCGACGGGCTGGCCACCCGAGGCGACGGAGCGCGCGTGCGGCGCGGCGCGGGCGTGGATGAAGACGAGGTGGTCATCCTGAGCGTGGGGAGGCTGGAGGAGAACAAGGGATTCCACGTGCTCGCCGAGGCGCTCGGCGCGCTACGCGATCATGCGGCGGTGCTCGCCGGCGAACGCTGGCGCTGGGTGGTGGTCGGGGACGGTCCGTATCGTCGATCGCTGACGCGCGCGATCGCGGACGCCGGCCTCACGCCGCGAACGCTCCTGACCGGACGGGTCGACGACCCGACGCTGCACGCGTGGTACGAGACGGCGCGGCTGTTCGTGCATCCCACGTTGTACGAGGGCAGCTCGCTGGTCACGCTCGAGGCCATGGCCCATCGTCTCGCGGTGGTGGCGACCAACGCCGGCGGGCTGCCGGACAAGGTCGTCACCGGCCGGAACGGGTGGCTCGTCGCGGCGGGCGATGCCTCCGCCCTGGCAGCGGCGATCAGCGGGGCACTGGGACCCGGCGTCGATCTGGACCCCCTCGGCGGGCGCGGCCGCACGATGGTCGAACAGGAGTTCTCGTGGGACGCGGCGGGCGCGGCGACCATCCGTCTCTACCAGGATCTTCTTGGCCGCCGGCGAAATTGACACACCTCTTTCTCGGGTTGTACGCTCGCAAAAACGGTTGAGCAACCGCTCGCGCGCGCCGGACCGGTGCGTCCCTGCCCTGGCCGTCTTCGAACGCATCGTACCCAGCCCTGACTGAATGAGACGACTTCAGCCCTTGTCGCTCGCGTGCGCGATCACCGCGACGGCGCTCGTCCTCCGGCTGGGCGGGATCGGGATCGCGTGGCTGCCTGGCGCCGCACCGATCGCAGGCGCACTGGCCGCCATGCTCGTCATCCCTCGCGTCGCCGCGTGGCACTCGCCCGACGAGTGGCGCGCGCAGCTGCGCGCTCACGGGTTCGCGATCGGGCTCGGCCTGATCGTCTGCCTCGCGGTCCTCATTCGCGTGCCGAACATCGTCTCCGACGTCGGGCGCGCGCCGCTCGACATCGACGAGAACCGCCTGGCCGCCAACGTCGCGCATTTCTTCGCGACCGGTGAGCTTCGGCACGAGACCGTCGAGCACTACCCGGGCGCGGTGTTCTGGCTGTTCGCGCTCAGCGCGACGGTGGGCTACGTCGGCGGCCTGACGCGCGGCCTCGTGGCGGGACCGACGGCGCTGCCGGTGGAACTGTTCGTCCGCTACGCCCGATTCGCGAATGTCGCGGTCGGCGGGGGGATCGTCCTGTTCTCGGGTTTGATCGGCCGCAAGCTTGCCGGCGACCGGGTGGGACTTGCCGCCGCCGCGCTGGTTGCGATCATGCCGCTCTCGATCGAGACGACGATCGTGGTGCGCAACGATCCGGGCATGGTGCTGGCTGTCCTGGCGTCTGTGTACTGCGCGATGGTGGCCGTCGATGACCGGCGGGATGGCTGGGTCGTTGCGTCCGGAGCCCTGGCCGGCATCGCCGCGGGGATCAAGTACTCCAGCGTGTTCGCGATCGTGCCCGGCCTGATCGCAGCGGTAGTGGCGCCCGGCGGCACCGTCCGAGTCCGGCGCATCGTACGCTGCCTTGTGCCGTGTGTGGTGGCGGTGGCGGTCACGAACCATTTCGTGTGGGCTGACTTCCCGAACTTTCTCAAGCAGCTCGCCGATCAGGTGGCGATAACCGGGCGCGGGCACTGGGCGGCGAGCGACAACCCGGCGGCCTTTTACGTCAGTGTCCTCGATCGCTTCGGTCCGGGCTGGCCACTGCTCTGCCTGGCCGCAGGCTTCACCGTGGCGGCGCTCTGCGGCGGCGGCGCGCGTCAGCTCACGTTCCTCGGTTTTCCGCTGCTCTACCTCTGGTTCATGACGAAGCGGCCATCACAATTTCCGCGCTGGGTTTTCCCGCTGGTGCCGTTCGTGACGATCGCCGGCCTGACCGCACTGTCCTCGCTGCTGCAGCTCGCGGCGCGGGCGCTGCCGCGCTGGAGCCCGGGCCGCGTCCGAGTCGCGAGACTCGCCGCCACCGCCGTCGTGGCGGCCGTCCTCTGGCAGCCGGCGCGTGCCGGCGCCGTCTCTCTCAGCCGCCACCTGACGACGGCGACCCATGTACGCGTGGAACACTGGGTCCGCGACCACGCGGACGGCGCGACAGTGATCGTGATCGAGGACAAGTGGCTCGATCTGTCTGATGCGCCGGCGACGGTACGCCGGGTCCCGGATCTGTCAGCGCTGTTGGACGGCGGCGTCGAACGGCTGGCCGGAGCCAACTGGGTCATCGTGCCGGAGCCGAATTTCGGCCATCCGACTTTGAAGCGTCTGGGCTTCGTCGAGCGCTTCCACGCCGACACCACCTTCGCGGGCAGCGTCGGCTACGACTACGAGATTTACGCCATACCCGCCATCCCGGGCGTGACCGCCCGCGCTCCTGGCTCACGGTGACGGACCTGCGCTCCTCGCCGGTGCTGTCTCGCTACGGAGATCGGCTGGTCGCGCTGTCGGCAGCGCTGCTGTCGATGGTCGTCTACCTGATGACGATCTACCCGGGGCTATTCGGCCTCGGCGACGCCGCGAAGTTCGCCTTCGTCGGCAAGATCCTCGGAACGCCGCACGCGCCGGGCTATCCGCTCTACGTGATGGTCTCGCACCTGTTCTCGTACATCCCGGTGGGCACGCTGGCCTACCGGATGAACCTGCTGTCGGCGCTGTTCGCGGCGGTAGCCGTGGCGATCGTCTACTTCGCCGGCCGGGTGCTGGGGCTCGAGCGGCCTGTCGCCCTGGCGACGTCGCTCGCGCTTGGATTCGGTCACGCGTTCTGGTCGAAGGCTCTTTACGCGAAGGGCTACACGCTGAATGCTGCGTTGGTCGCCGCCGGCTTTCTTCTGTTACTGAAGTGGGGCCAGTCGCGCGAGCGTCGTCATCTGTACGCGGCCATCGCGATCTTCGCGCTGAGCAGCGGCAACCATTTGATCGTGATTGCGCTGGTCCCGGCGCTGCTCCTCTTCGTCATCGCGACCGAGCCGCGCACCGCGCTCTCGGTACGGACGCTCCTAATCACGGCCGGGATGATCGCCGCGGGTCTCTCGCAGTACCTGTTCGTCCTGATCCGGACCCGCCAGAACGCCCCGTATCTCGAAGCGCGCGCCACCACGCTGCGGGAGCTGCTCGACGTCATGCTGGCGCGCCGCTGGGCGCACGAGATCGGCGCCTATGCGTCAGCGGATCTCCTGCACGCACGAATCCCGCTGGTCACGGGCCTGGTCACCACCGAGTTGACGATGGCGGGGCTCGTGCTCGCGGCCGTTGGGCTGTTCGTGCTGGTCCGCCGGCGGCGGCGGGAAGCGACGTTGCTGCTGCTGAGTGCCGCGGGAGTCATCGCGCTCACCGCGAACATGAGCTCGAATGAGGATGAAGGGTTCCTGCTGCCCGCCTTCGTCGCACTCTGGCTGCTCGCGGGCTGCGGACTGCAATGGGTCTTCGCGATGGTGCGAGACATGTGGGCCCGGCACGGCAGCCGGCCGTCGTGGGGGGTGACCGCGGGGACGCTGCTGGCCGTCGCCGCACTGCCGGTGAGCCTGGTCGCAGGCAACTTCAGGACGAACGATCATCACGCCCGGACCTTCGAGATCCGCTACTTCAACTCGCTGTTCGAGATGCTGCCGGACAAGAGCGCCCTGGTCGAGGACCGCTACATCCTGAACATGATGGTCAAGTACAAGCTGCTCGGCGAGCAGGCCGCGGGCAGCCGCCAGATCGACGTCGCCACGCCGACCTACGAAAGCGTCAGCGACAAGATGCGGCAGGGCTATCGGATTTTCGCGTTCAGCGAGGGGCGGGTAAAGCTCGGGACGCTCGGCTACGAATTCGAGCCGGTGCAGCTGTACGACGTCTCGCTGCCCGCGTTCCTCGACGTCATCGGCCGGAACTGGACGGTGGCCATCGCCGCCACTCCTGACGTGGCCGCGCAGCTGCGGGCCAACCGCGCCGGGTGGAAGGGGCTCGGCGTCTCGGACAGCGCCATCTTCGAGCAGAAGGTCGGCACGCCGCTGGCGCTGGTGGGCGTGAATGGCGCGAGCGGCCAGGCGATTCAGTCGGCCGGCTTCCCGGAGGCGCGCGCCTCCGTGGCGTTGAACGCGCCCATCGGGACCACCGGACGGATGGCCGCGGCGGCGGTGGATGCCACGGCCAATCGAGACGAGGCGGTGGTGTCGGTGAACGGCGCGGCGCGCGTGCGCGTGCGGCGCGGCGCCGCCCTGGTCCTGATCGATCCCCGCGGCGGCATCGAAGCCTATCCCGTCGAGGGGGCGCGCAATCTCCGCGTGCCGTTCGACATGACCATCTTCCCGCTGTTCCGGGTGGCCGGCGCGGTGTCGTGCGTCGACGTGGGCAACGCTGGCTGGAAGGATGCCTCGACCATCCTCGCCCGGCAGATGGCGCTGCGGATCGACAACTACCGGCCGTACGAGACCTCGGCGGTGTTTTACCTGTCAGCCGACGAGGCGGCCGCACCGACGGTCACGGAGGTCAGCGGCAGTGGCGATCAGCACATCGCCGTCTCGACGTTCCGGATGGACAACGCCGCCGATCGCGAGAGGCTGACAGCCGCGCTGGCAGCCGACTCGGCACCTCAGACGATCGGCGACACGGGAATCGTCTCGCGAGTGGAGATCACGGTCCGGGATCAAGGCGACCATCGGGCGATTCGCCTCGACCTCGGGGTTGCGCCAGTGAAGGCGATGGTCCGCGCCACGGTCGATCTCAATAACCCCAAGCGCGCCACGGTGTGCGGAATCCGGCCAAGTCCCTGACCGGCAGGGCGGCCATGCGCGCGTGCCGGACAGCACGCGTCCTGCGGACTACCGCGCGGTGACGTAGAGGTCGGCGATCTCGGTCCTGCGGCGCAACCCTTCGAGCCAGTCGCTGATCAACGCCGCACGCTGGAGCGCGATCACTTGTGCCTGGATCGCGTCGTGTACCTCCGCGAACGGCCGCACGCCCGCAGGAGTGGTGTAGTCGGCCTGGTGAACGCGATAGTAGTCCTGCAGCTCCTGGTCCGACGGCTGCCGCGTCGAGCCGAAGCGCTGCGCGAGAAACGCCTCAATCCGCAGGTCGTCCCGCAGCCGCAGGCGAAGCTGCTCCTCGGACAGACCCGCCTCCGCCAGTGTCGTCGCGAACGCCTCCGGCGTGGCGGCGCGAGTACGGATCGCCTCGAGGCGCGCGTCGACCTCCGCGGCCGGCGGCTCCGGCGGCTGATAGCGATTCGCTTCGGCCAGTTCGAGCTGGCGCGAGATGAGCGCGTCGAGCGTGGTACGGACAGCATCGGTGCCTGGCGCCGGCGCCGGGACGAGCCCTAGCTTGAGCGCGGCCGTCGCGTCCGACAGCGTAATCAGCTCGCGTCCGACCACGGCGAGGATCCGGTCGATCACGTCCGCCCGCGAACTCACCGCCGCGGTGATAGAAAGCAGGAACAGCGTCACCGCGACGTGCCGCCAACGTCGCATGGTCATTGTCGTGTCTCTGGACTGGCTCATGTCTGGACGGTCCGCCTAGAAGGCCTGGCCGATGCTCAGATGCCAGACCGCGCGCGGCTCCAGGCTGCCGCCCAGCTCGCGCCGATCGAGCTTGAAGCCGACGTCGATCCGAATCGGGCCGACCGGCGAGCGGTACCGCAAGCCGACCCCGATCGCGCCGTGCAGGTCGCCGAGATCCATGTTGGTCACGCGGTCGAACACGTTGCCGCCGTCGACGAAGAAGGCCGTGCCGAACTCGCGCCAGACCGGCACACGCAGCTCGGCGTTCATGATCAACACGCTGTTGCCGCCGAGCGGGAATCCGTTCTCGCTGATCGTGGGAGGCGTGCCGACCGTGTCGAGCGCGTAGCCGCGGATGGTCGTGTCGCCACCGGCGAAGAAGCGCTCGCTGGCCGGAAGGTCCTCGATGACGCAAGTGTCGCCGGGCTGAGCAGCGCAGGCCTCGTCACCGACCAGGTTGCCGGCCTCATCGTACTTGCTCACGACTCTCGGGAACCCATCGGCGAGTCCGACCGCGCCACGAGTCGCGAACACAATCGGACGCCGGCCCGGCAGCTGGTGGAACCAGTATCCCTGCAGGTAGGTCTTGAGGAATCCGACCTGCCCGCCCAGCGAGCGCGCCGCGAGCGTGCCCTCGGCGCTCAGAAACGCGCCTTTGTGCGGATCGATCACGTTGTCACGCGTATCGCGGGCCAGCGCGCCCGAGAGCGTTGACAACCGGACCTGCGGAAAGATGCGGTCGATGGTCGCCTGTTCCTCCTCGTCGAGCCGCTCGTCGAAGGTGCGGGTCGTGCTGAAGGAGTAGCGTCCGGACACCCGGATCGACGGCGTCAGCCGCCGCAGCAGGTCGGCGTTGACGCCCTTGCGCGCGAAGTTGAAGCTGGTGCGCACCCCCTGTTCGGTCGCCGCGGTCATGACCACGTCGCTGGAGAAGAGAGCACGTGGCTGCCGCATGGTGCCGACGACCCGGTACTCGATGAAGCCCAGACCCGAGCCGTCGCCGGTCGAATCGTTCGTGGCGTCCTGCGGTCGGATGCTGATCCGGGTGTAGAGATCGACGGTGCGGTTGCGCCCGCCGACGTTGCGCCGGCCGATGTTGAAGAAGCCGCGAGGCGCGAACTCGAGTTGCTCGCGCGCGTCCCCTTCGGGCCCGGTCGCCCGCAACTGCTGATTGGCCTCGAGGCCGCCGCCGTAACTAATCGTCGTCATCGGCGCCTCATCCACCGTGACCAGCACGTCCTGGCGCGCCCCGCTGCCGTGACTGAGCTCGGTGATCCGCACCCGCCGGAACAGGCCGAGCGCGCTGAGGGCGCGCTGGCTCTCGTCACGATCCTCGCGGCCCAGCGGCGCACCCGGCCTGAGCTTCATCTCGCGCAGGATGACGCGCTCGTCGGTGTGATTGTTGCCGACGATCAGGATGTGGTCGACGATCGTCTGCGGGCCTTCCTGCACCGCGTAGGTCAGGTCGACGCGCGTCCGATCGGTCGCAAAGGTCGGGGTGACGACCACATCGGCGCTGGAGAAGCCGTTGTTCAAGTAGTCGAGGATCAGTGCGTCGCGATCGGCGCTGACTTGCGGCGCATAGTACGGCATGCCCTCGGTCAGCTTGATGAGCGGTTGCAGCTCCGCTTCCGAGATCGCCGCATTGCCGGTAATCCGCACCGTACCGACCACCGTGCGGGGACCCTCCGATACCGTGATCGACGGGCGAATCAGGCCTTCATCCGCGTTGCGCGGATCCGTTTCGACGACGGCGTACTTGACCACCGCGGAGGCAAAGCCGCGCTGACGATAAAGCTCGGTGATGGCCGCGGTCGCCGTCGACAGGCCCGACTCGAGGAACAGGTCGCCTGGTTTGAGCGCGATCATTGCGCGCAGGTCGCCAGTGCTCAGCCGCTCGTTGCCGCTCAGCGCAACCGGTTCCGCGACGAAGTAACGCAACCCCTTCTTGATCTGGAACACGATGGCCAGCGCGTCGGCCGACTCCTCGCGCCGCCATGTCGCATCCGCCTTCCAGTATCCCTGCCGCCGCAGATAGGTGCGGATGGCCGCGACCGAATCCTCGAGCAGGTCCTCGGCGACGGAGTTGTCGCGCTCGACCGGAACCAGCTCCTTCAGCCGCTCGGCGGGCAGCGGATCGCCTTCGTACTTGACGGTGACAGGCGGACCGGAGCGGACGGTGATCACCAGGTGGACGGAGGTCTTGTCCTCGGAGACGACCGCGCGGTGGGTGCTGCTGGCCTCGTAGAAGCCGCGCTTGCGCAGCTTCTGCGTGAACTCGTCCAGCTTCCGCTCGAGCACCGGCGGCTCGTAGGCCGAGCCTCGTTCGATCTGCAACTGCCGCTCGAACGCCTGTCTGCTGGTCCGGACATCCCCCTCGAGCGTCACGTCGGCGATCTTCGCCTGCGGACCGGCTTCGACCTCGAAGGTCAGCACGGTCCCGGCCTCGCCAATGGCGCTGGCCGGCAGGACGCGCACCGTAGCGGTGAGATACCCGTGTTCGGCGTACAAGGCGGTCAGCGTGCGCGCGGCCTCGGCCGCGCGCGAGATCGGCGGCCGCGCCCCGTAGCGATCGGCGATCGTGCGGCGCAGCAGCCCGCGATCGAGACCGAGGGTACCGACGAAGTCGACCCGCTCGACGCTGCGCAGCGGCACCAGGTCGTAGCGCACGCTGACCCCGCCGGCCGCGGTCGCGGTCGCGTCGACCCGGACGTCCTGGAACCGGCCAAGGCTATAGAGATGACCGATCGATTCGCGGACGTCGGCCATCGACAGCGGCTGCCCAACCCGTGTCTCGACCAGGTCGAGGATCGAGCTCTCCGTCGTCGCCTGACCGTCGATGAACACCCGCACCTGCTCGAGTGGCTTGCCGATGTACGACGCGGCGGCGGCCACGGCCGGCGGCACCGTCGGCTGCGCCGTGGCGGTGCCGGCGCCGGCGAGCAAAGTAAGGTGGAGACCGAGAAGGAACCGGCGCATCAGAACCTGTGGCGGACCCTGAAGTCGAGTGCGAACGTGCGATCGCCGTTCTGCGTGACGACCCACCCGAGCCGATCGTTCTGATCGTATTCCAGGATGATGATCTGCTCGCGCTGGGTGCCGCCCAGCGCCCGCGCGAAGGTGAGGTAGGCGCGGTTCGAGAGGCGCCGACCGAGGATCAGCCGGGCCGACGGGGTGAGCGGGTCGCTTTCCGTGCCGAACGTCGGGGCGATCACGGTGTCGATGCCCAGCGTTTCTCCGAGCAGCCTGCTCACCGGCGCGGAGATCGGATTCGTCAGCAGCCGCGAGAAGGCCTGCCGCAGCAGGACCTCCTCGGACTGCTGGGCGGCGTTGGGGCGCAGCGCGCGCAGCTCCGCGTTGGTCAGGTCAGTCCCCTGGCCCAGGAGGAGCGACACGACGTCCACTTCCGGCAGCGGCGGATCCGAGTTGAGCGTGTATGAAAACCGGCTGGTCGTGCCGGTAACGCCGAGCGTGATGTTGTAGGTCTGATCCGGCACCCGCACCCGCGTCTCCGCCTCAATGTCGAACACCGGCTCGATGCGGGAACCGTTGAAGAAGTCGATGCCGCCGCGCGTGAGGATGTATCGATTGCCCTCGAGCACGAGGTCGCCGCGATCGATCTCGACATGGCCGAAGAGCTGCGGTCGATCGTACGTGCCCTGCAGCTTCAGGTCGGCGGTGGCGACCACCTTCGCGATGTTGTTCTCCATGCGGAGGGTCGAGGGGGCATCGATGTCGATATCGAGACGCAGCGGAAACGCCGACGGCGCGGCCGGTCCGGTCGGCAGCACCGGGGCGCTACTGCTCCCGCCGGTGAGGTTGAACAAATCCGGGGTCGCTTCAATTCGGCGGGATGACAGGGCGTCGCGGATCAGTACGTTGCCGCTGAGCAGCGGCGCCGCGACGGTTCCTGTCAGCGCGAGGCTGGCGTCGATCGTGGACACGAACCCTTCGGGGTAGCGGATCCGCATCCGTTCGCCGGTCGCGGTCAGGTTGAGATCGCTGAGGCTGAAGCCGCTGATTCCAATCCGCCCGCCGAACCGCACGTCCCCTTCACCGAGCCGCGCCGCCACGTCGTTCAGGCGGACGCCGGCGCCGTCGAACGAGATGCTCCCGTTGATGGCCTCGATCGAGTTGGGCATCGACGGCACGCGGATGCGCCCGTCGGTGATGTCTGCGCTGCCCGAAAACACCGGCTTGTCGAGCGGCCCGCTGATCTGCGCCTTGATCGCCGCCGTGCCGCGGCTGCGCAGGTCCCGATAAAAACCCTGCAGGATGCCGAGGTTGGCGTCGCCCGCGGCCGCCACCGAGATCTCGTTGCTGTCGAAGGCGATCTGCCCGTCGACCTGGAGCTCCGTGCCCTCCCCCGTCAGCGCCAGCTGGCCGACCTTCAGGACGTGCTGATCGAGCGACAGGTCGATCGGTCCCTTGTTGTGGAGGCGATAGTCGAACAGCTTCAGATCGAGGCTCTCGACGTGCGTCTCGACGACCAGGTGATCGACGTTGGCCAGCTCGCCGGCGACGCGGATCGTGCCGCCGGCGACGGCGTTCGTGAACGGTGAGAGGCGCGGCTCGAAGAAGCGGACGTACGGGTCGAGCGAAGTGTCGGCGAAGCGGACCGTGAGCTCCGCGTCCATCTCCGGCGTCAGCGCGATGCGCCCCGAGCCTGACACGACCAGACGAGGCGAGGCGGCTTCCATCTCGATCGTCAGCAGCTCGCCGCGCAGGGACAGCCGGCCGTTCAACTGGCCGATGCCCTCGTCTCCCGCGAACAGGTCGTCGGCGCGAAGCTTGACGTCGTATCTCGGCTCGTCGAACGTTCCCGCACCGGTCGCGTCGAACTGGAGTACCCCGGACAGCGGCGCCTGCGGAAAGTTGGCCATCTGCAGCGATTCAACCGGTATCCGCTCTCCATCGGCATTGAACGAGTAGTCGCCGTCCCACCCGACGAACGCGGCACCGGTCACGCTGCCGGCGCCCTTCCGGATGTCGAGCGAATCGAGCCGCACGCCGTTCCCTTCGAAGCGCAGCGACGCCGTCGCGCGCTCGAAGCGCTCGCCATAGGCGATGCCCTGCTCGATCAGGAGGTTGCCGAAGCCGTACGGCCGCTCATACGGTCCGTAGACGTGGTAGTCGCCGGACACCAGCCCTTCCATCCGATAGTCGTCCAGCTCGAAGGCGTGCCGGAGGTCGACCAGGGGCCGCCGATTGAGCCGCACCCGCGCGTCGATCTCCTCGCCCTGGTCCTTGCGCGGGTAGCCGAGCGAGAACTTGCCGTCAGCGCGGATTTCCGATCCGCCCGCGGTCATGACCGCGTTGGCCACGAGGGCGTAACTGTTCTCGATCACGACATCAGCGTCGGCGTGCCCCCAGACGACGTCCCAGGCGCGCAGGCGGTCGCCGGTGAACTTCCCTTCGATCCGCGGCTTGGAAAACGACGCCAGCATGGTGCCGTCGAACTGGCCGCTGCCGTCGATCGGCACCGCGCCGGTCGGGGCGCCGAACGTCGTCATAATCCCGGCGAGTACGCGATCGCTCTCCTGCCAGTCCAGGCTCGTGACGTGGAACGGGATCCGCGAGTCCTCGCCGTACGCGGTCTGGCCGTGGTACTCCACGTACGTGCTCTCGGTCGCGGTCCAGCTGTCGCCGAGCGTGATCGACTTCGGATCGAGCGCGTAGACGATGTGGCCGGCGACGGGCAGGTAGCCGAGCGAGAGATGCGAGTTGAAGGGGCCCGCCGGGACCGGCAGATCCGCAACCCGCGCGATCATGTTCGAGTCGAGCTCGCGGGTCATCGTCCGCACGCCGGGCGGCGCCTGAACGGTCACCTCGCCGCCGCCGCGTTTCTCGGCCCACTTGCTGAGGGGCCACTCCAGCCGGTTGCGCCCCGACGCGCTGCCTGTCAGCCGCAGGCCCTTCGTTTCGAGGAAATCCGTCAACCGTGACAGGTCGACACTCTTGTACTCGACGTCCCAAGTGGCCTTGGTCGGCACAGCCGGATTGCCGAACGGCGCCATGACGTAGTTGAACCGCGCGGTCCCGCCATACACGCCGGCAGTCGTGTTGGTGATCTCCATGCGGTCCGGCACCCACAAGACCGAGCCGCGCAGGTTGGGAAACCGCCACGCGTTCACGCCGGCCAGCGGACTGGTAAAGGTGCCTTTCAGCTCACGGCCGCCCTTGAACAGGTGGAACGTGCCGGTGAAGTCGCCCTGCCCCGAAGCGGTGAAGTTCTGACCGTGGAAGAAGATGCCCTTCTGGGTCGCGAAATCGATTTTCGACGTGACGTGGTAGGTCTGCTCGGGCCAGTGCGCGAGATCCACGTCGCCGGTCACCGCCGACCGCGAGCCGTCGCCGGACAGGTCCATGTCGTCGAAGTGCACGATCCCGTTGTCGATCGAGAACCGTGACTGCATGTCGGTGCGGAACGATTCATAGGACTGGATCTTGACCGTGCCGTTCGAGAAGCCCGCCCGGCCGACGTACTTCGTCGCGACCGGCGGCCGGTAGACCTGGACGTTGAGATTGGTCGCCGAGGTCGTCCACGGTGTGGCGTGATCCTCGTAGGTGAAGGCGCCGCGCAGCGCCACGACGCTCCGCAGCGTGGTGGTGAACCGGCTCGGCCCCTTGCTCGGCGTTTTCCGCGTGAACTTCGGGAAATTGTGCCGCCCATTGGCGTAAGTCTCGATCACCATGTTCCAGTCGGTCATGGCGATCGACTCGATGATCAGCTTCTTGCTGAAGATGGTCCACCACGGCACCTCGACGGTGATCGTCTTCGCCGTCAGGAACGGGCGATCCTGCGGGGTGAGCCCCTCGATGACCAGGTTCTCGATCAGGAAGGAGCCCGGCATCAGGCGCGCCGACAGCCGCCCGATGTGCATCGGGCGCTCGATGAACTTGCTCCCTTCGCTCTCCGCCCGCTTGCGGAGCGACGGCCCGAGGTCGACGGTGAACACCGACAGCAGCACCGCGACGACGATCGCGACCACGACGACGATGACAATCCGGATGCCATGGATGACCGACCGGACACGGCTGCGCTGACGGCGGGGCTCGGGCTCGACCGCGGCGTCCGACGACGGCTCGCCGGCGGGGAGCTCGTCGGGGAGAGGCGCCGGTGGGTCCTCGCGCTGATCGGCCATGAGGGATCGAACCTACTCGACGACGACCAGCACCCGGCCGCCCTCGACCGACGCGCCTTCCGTGACCGGTATTTCCCTGACCCGTCCGGCCTTCGGCGACCGCAGCTCGTTTTCCATCTTCATAGCTTCGACGACGATGACGGGCTGGCGGGCGGTTACCGCGTCACCCGGCGCGACCAGAATCTTGACCACCCGCCCGGGCATGGGGGCGACGATGGACTGCGCACCTTCGGCGTGGACCGCGGCGTCACCCCGATTGCGGCGGGCGCGGCGGCCGTCGACCATCGCGGTGGTGGCCTGTCCGTCCAGCCACACCAGGCTCTCGCCGGCTGGGCCAGGGACCACTTCGGCGTAGTGGCTGAGCCCGGCATCTCCCGCGACGAGCAGTGACAATCCGAACGGGCCGACGCGCACCGCGTCGACGACATGCTCAACATCGTCAATCGTGACTCGGAAACGGGTCCCGCCGGCGGGCTCGATCGCCACCTGCCGGCTGCGTCCGCCGAGCTCGATCTCGAAGGTCATTCGCGGAGCGCGGCTTTCCTGGCCGCGCGCAGCCACAGGCTGGGCGCGGCCGCCGCCGCACCTGACGCCGGGGACGCGGCGGACGCGCGGAAGTAGGCGTCGAGCCCGGCCGCGATCGTCATCAGCTCCTGCCCGGCGGCATCGATCTCGGTGAAGCTCTCGCCGCGGCGCTCGACCAGCAGACGATCGAGATACGTCGTATCGTACCGCCCTTCGCGATACTCCGCGCGCGCCATCAGCCACTGGAAGAACGGAATCGTGGTGCGGATGCCGAGCACCTGATATTCGCGCAACGCGCGGGTCATCCGGTCGATGGCCATCTCGCGGCTGTCACCCCAGGTGACGAGCTTGGCAATCAGCGAGTCGTAGTAGACCGGCACCTCGTATCCGGGACTCACCCCGCCGTCGTCTCGCACCCCTGGTCCAGACGCCGGGCGAAGGCCGCGGATCATGCCTGGCGAGGGCATGAACCCCTCGTCCGGATCCTCGGCGTAGATGCGGCACTCGATAGCGTGGCCGCGGGGCGTGAGCGCCCGGTCCGGATCGATGTCCAGCGCCTCGCCGCGCGCGATCCGAATCTGCCACTGCACGAGATCCAGGCCGGTGACCATCTCGGTGACCGGATGCTCGACCTGGAGCCGGGTGTTCATCTCCAGGAAGTAGAACGAGCCGTCGGCATCCAGCAGGAACTCCATCGTGCCCGCGCTGGTGTAACCCACCGCGCGGGCGAGAGCGGCGGCCGCCCCGGCCATGCGCCGGCGTAGATCCACGTCCACCGCGATTGACGGGGATTCCTCGACCACCTTTTGATGGCGGCGCTGAATCGAGCATTCGCGCTCGACGAATGGCAGGACCGTGCCGTGACAGTCGCCCAGCAGCTGGATTTCGACATGCCGCGGGGCGGCGATGCGGCGCTCGAGATAGATGCTGGTGTCACCGAACGCCGCACCGGCTTCGGACCGCGCGGTGCGGATCGCAGCGGCGAGATCCTCGGCACGCTCGACCACCCGCATGCCTTTGCCGCCTCCGCCGGCCACTGCCTTGACGACGACCGGATAACCGATCGTGTCCGCCGTCGCGGCGATGGTTTCATCCGGCGTGCGAAG